>Ga0100381_1000922_pt1 | contig 28869 bp, 24 predicted proteins | sample CryGeymeta201505_FD_80416 | JGI IMG/M metagenome (GOLD analysis project Ga0100381, IMG submission 80416) | Groundwater microbial communities from Crystal Geyser aquifers in Utah, USA - Crystal Geyser metaG 2015-05 | ecosystem: Environmental > Aquatic > Deep subsurface > Groundwater | place: USA...
TCCAGAGATTTTTGAATTGGGCACAGCAACAAGGCCGCGCCTCCCGAAGTTTCGGGGGCGGGTGGCGCAAAAAACACCGTGTCCGTACGGCAATGGTACAAGCAGTGTGAAGAAATCGGAGAGTAAAAAATCCAACGTCTAATTCTTTATATGCTCATTAGCTATTCCGACCATCTAAATGATTTTATCTGGCAAATATGCATTCAGTAAAGCACGGGCTTTTATCGCCAATTCCCGCCCCTTGAACGCCCTCGGAACAAAATCATCAAATCTTTTACTCCGGTTTTTGATTTTGTTGACCGACTGTGAGGATTTATTCTCCAAAAGTATGATTTTCGTACTGCTATCGATGAATGAAAGCAGGTCAATAGCCGTTTTACCGTTATTAAGAATAGAATCCAGAACGATCAGTTCATAATTTTCACGTTTTAAAAGAGCTACGGCCGTTTCATATGTACAAGCGAAATCTGGCAAAAATCCGTATTGCTTCAGATGTTCAACGAGAAAATTATTGATTGTTTTGTTATCATCCACAACGAGAACTCTGTTCGAGATTACCATAGGTATGAGACTAATTATTCTGTTTGCATCTCATTTACATTTTATCTTTTTTACAAAGTATGTAAAATTATCGTGAGTTGAATTTATGTAATTTGCTACAATTCCCAAAAAAGAAAAATTTTCAAGTCTTGGATTCTAGCCGGAAACGCAATTAGCAGATAAAAAAAGGAAGAAAGGTAAACTAGGTGTTGGAAACACAACCCAATAACCTTTCTTCCATGAGATATCATACACAACTTACCAACAAAGATCGTAGTGAACTTTCCGTTTTAGTTCGGGTAGGACTAATGCAGAAGGATATAGCTAAGATATTAGGCAAACATCCATCTACAATCAGCAGAGAACTAAAACGGAATAAGAAACAAAGAGATAACTACCATGCAATCAAGGCTAGAGATAGAGTAAAGAAACGCAGAAAACGAGCCAACATAAGGTCCAAGAAAATAAAGGGAAGACTTCGGAGGTATATCATACAGAAACTCAAGACATATTGGTCTCCAGAACAGATTGCAGGTCGACTTAGAAGAGATACAGGCGATACTATTGTTTGTCATGAAACGATATATCGTTTCATCTATGACGAAAGACCTGATCTGAAGAAATATCTCCGATGTAAAAAGAGAAAGTATCGCCGTAGATATGGTTCAAAGAAACGTGATGAATTACGTAAACAACAGAGCAAACTCAAGAGGATTGATGAGCGACCTGCAATTGTTGAAGAACGAACAAGAATTGGCGATTGGGAAGGTGACACGGTTATTGCAGAGAAAGCAAAGAACGGACTTCTAACGCATGTAGAACGCAAATCTGGTTATCTCCTTGCTGATAAGATAACTAGCTGGAAATCAGAGCATATTTTGGAAAGAACTGCTTCAAGATTCAACAGAATACCAAAAGGAAAGCGAAGAACTTGCACATACGATAACGGATGCGAATTTGCTCAGTATGAATTGATTGAACGCTGCGGTTGTTTTTGTCTGTAGCTTATTTACTGCTGTCTTGGCTACTCTGGCTGCTGTGGCCCTTTTTGGTCTAGTAATTTCTCTGCGTTTGATTTTATGGCTTCGATTCTTTGCATCTCTTCCTTTCTCTTGCGCAGTGTTTCCAGAATATTGGTGTCTGTATTTTCGTCTTTCTCTGAGAAGAGTGATTTAATCGAGTTCATAGCTTTTCCTACTTTGGATCTGTCTAGGGCTTTTGCTTTGAAAAGTTTGACTACTTTGTTATCAGGGTCGCGCATGAGTAGTCTTTCACAAATCTCGATTACGTCTTGATATTTCCCATCGTTGAACCACATTCCGACTAGTTCCAGCACTACGTCTTCGTCTGTATTTGCCATCATTGATCTTTTTGTGCCTTCTGTTGCATCATGGCTAAGAATCAAATGTCCCGCTTTCCTATGCATTAGGAATTGTACGTAGATGAAGCCGACTATAATTAGCGCCATCGCTTCTATTATCATGTTCATTTGCAAGAAGAAGTTGAAAGCTGCGTGCATCAACATCGCTATAGAAAGACCTGTGAATAGTCTTTGGTATTTGACTGTGAAATATTCTTTTATGCCTATTTTGCTTAAGAATTTTGCCAATCCATGTTTTTCACCAACCCATTTCTCCTGCTCCACTATCTCGTTCGAGAATTTTCCTATCCCGTAAAAGTACCCGAAGATAGATGAAAAAATCATGTGTGCGCATACGGTGAAACTGGATCTGAAAACCAATGTACTGAAGAGTGCAGCTAGATTGCCGCTGCTCATTATCGAATAGAAGTAGTAAATATTCTCTGAAAATGCGAATCCTAGCGCGGCTAGGATACTGAATTGTACGGCATCGTTGATCGTTTGGATTTTCATCTTGGAGGCGTCTGCAACCCTGACCACTCCCATTTTTACGATCTCCTCCATGATACCTACGACAACGAATGTCGCTAAGAATCCTATCTCGACGTTACTGGTCGCTATGTTTTGATCTATCCACCTGTAAACGTCCCACTCAGGATGCAAATACCACAAATACTGTATCGCTATTAGTGGTATGACGGTAAATGTTCCGAGTATAAAAACTTGAGCCAAGGATCTGATCGAGTGCCTTCGCTTTTTCTTTAGCAGTACATTAATCCATATGATTACCGGAGTCATAGCGAGAAGTATCGCTATCACTGCTTGCCACCAGATTACTCCTTCGAATAACATCTTCTTAGTTGTGATTTTTAGAGTGTTCTGAAGTGTTTTTGTGCACTTCAATCTGTTAATTATACCATAATTCTTTTGTAGTTGGCAACTACTCGATATTGTTGCTTTTTTGTCATTTATGAATAGAATGACCTCATTATAATTTTATACGTCAAAATGCGTATTGGAATTCTCGCTTTCCATAGTGATAAGAGGACACCTTATGCTGAGCTCAGGTTGGTTAAAGCTGCCAGAAGCCTTGGTTATACTGCCAACGTTTTAAATGCCGCGGATTGCGAGCTTTATTATGATGGTACCGGGTCGAAAATATTTTACAGAGGCAAGCCACTTCCTCCGCTTGATGTTTTGATCCCGAGAGTTGGTGTCACTATTAATGTTGATTTACAGGCCTCTATAGTTAAGCATTTTGAATTAATGGGCGTGCCTGTCTTGAATACATACGATTCTATTGTTAAGGCTAAAAACAAGCTGAAGACTTTGCAGATAATGTCTCATTACCATATGCCTATTCCCAAGACCGTAGCTATCAAGAATAAAGATGCTTTGAAAGGTGCTATTAGGAAGGTCGGAGGTGTTCCGGTTATTATGAAATCTCCTTTTGGTTCTTTGGGTTCCGGTGTCATGATTGCTGAGAGCTATCGTGCTGCGTTGTCTATCTTGGATATGCTTTGGAATTCTGCCTTGAATAGGGCTACTCATATGATCTTAGTGCAAGAGTATGTAAAAGAGTCGAAGGGCAAGGATACGCGAGTTCTTGTTGTTGGAGGCAAAGTTATTGCCTGCATGGAACGGACTGCTAAGAAAGGCGAATTTAGATCCAATGCTTCTATAGGCGGCAAAGGGAAAGCTGTTACGGTATCTAAGGAGTATGAAGATATGGCTATTAAGTCTGCCGAGTTGCTTGGTCTTGAAATGGCCGGTGTCGATATTATCCTGACCAGCCAGGGACCTGCTATTCTTGAAGTCAATTGCAATCCGGGATTTAGCTATCTTGAGCCTGTTACCGGTATTGATGTTGCCAAAGCTATTGTCGAGAGAGCTGTCGCTTTGCCAGTCGCTTAAGGAATCACAGTCTCAAAAAAGAGCGACTTCGTAGAGTCACCCTTCTTTTTGATTGTTTTGTGAGTTTTACGCTTTACTCTTGACTATCTTATCGATGAGACCGTATTTGAGCGCCGTCTCTGCGCTCATGAAGTTGTCACGATCAGTGTCTTTCTCGACTGTGGCAAACTTCTGTCCTGTATGATGAGCTATGATTTCATTGAGTCTCTTCTTTGTCTTCAAGATGTGTTCTGCGTGGATCTGGATCTCTGTTGCCTGTCCTTCGACTCCACCAAGTGGTTGGTGAATCATCACTTCGGCATTTGGGAGTGAGAATCTTTTCCCCTTAGCTCCTCCACAAAGGATTACAGCGCCCATAGATGCCGCCATCCCAAGACATACCGTAGATACGTCACACTTGATGTACTGCATCGTGTCGTATATAGCGAGTCCTGCAGTGACGTGCCCTCCTGGACTGTGGATGTACATTGTGATGTCCTTCTTCGAATTGTCATTCTCCAGGAATAGTAGCTGTGCGATTATCAGATTGGCGACATGTCCGTCGATTGGAGTCCCGAGAAAAATCACCCTGTCTTTTAGCAGGCGAGAGTAGATATCGTAAGCTCTTTCTCCTTGTGCTGTTTTTTCCAGTACGGTTGGTATCAGCAGGCTGGCTGAATGTGGATCGAAACCACCTTTGGTCTGAGTCATATTTGTTGGTTTTATTTCTTTACTTCTAAAATTATACCACGAAAACTAATGTTGTTTAAGAAAGGTGGGGTTGACGTAGCTGTAACAATTGGTGTAGGTTTCCCTCCTTAATTCAATTTCTTATGACTTACGGTGCTGATTTTATGCTTGTGATACCTCCTGAGGATATGGTTGTTAGGCGTGATTTGGCTGCCTTCGATACCCTTGATGATGCTAGGTTAGCGGTGCACGCATTTATCATACGTCATTGCGGCCCCGATGGGGATGCTTCTGCAGATGAAATGTCTGGTTTTGATGACCAGGGTGTGCTGCATGGGGGAAAAGGAGAGATTAAGATGTTTGATGTTGTTGAAGGGCAATTTAGAGTGACTAATGAGGGGGTTATGGCTATAAGTGCTTTGTTTCAGCCTGGCAATGAACCGTCGATTCTGGATTGCTTAGGTGACGATGATGATGTCTCAGCGGATGCCTTCTAGGATTTTTCTACCGTTGACTGTGGCTATGTCTACCAGGGCATCTACATCGTAAAATCGGCAGTTCTCGATGAGAAATAGCAGTTCTTCGAAAACGTCACCGTCTATAAAAGGGCAGAAATAGTCGTGAACGTTATCTACGCCAAGAGCTACAGTTACGCCGGCTTCTACAAGCTCTGGAACTGGTGCTAGGGAATTGTGCACTGGAGCCATTTTGTGCCTCATTTGTACACCATCTATCATTGAGCGTGGACATACGATTACTGGCATCTCCGCTTCCTTAATTAGTTTGATCACTTCGTGCATGTAGTCGTCCTCCTGTGCCGCAAGTGAACATGCGTGAACTGCATTTACGCGGCCATGTAGTCCGTGTTCGATAACTTTACGCGCCAGTAACTCTGTGTCTTTTTCGTCCGGATCGTTGTTCTGATCTATGTGTACGTCTATAGTCTTCCCGTGTTTTTTGGCTATCTCAAAGATATAGTCTAAATGTTCAGCTTGGTTGGGTCTGTCGCGAGAGGGGAGTCCTCCCATTACGTCGACATAAGGTGCCGCTTTCTCGATCCACTCTTTGGCTTTTGGATCCATGGCGCCTTCAAGTACTTGAGAGCATATCTGTATTTGCAGTTTGTCTTTGTATTTTTCCTTTACTTCCAATGCTGCTTCGATGCACATCATTCCCACAGTGTTATCTACATCTATGTTTGTACGCGTGATTGTTGATCCTTGCGATATCATATTCTCGGCACTGATACACATGCGCTGTATTAAGTTCTCATGAGTGTATTTGGCTTTTACGTCTTTCCACAAATCCCATTTTGCCTCCATGCTGTCTAATGTCATCTCCAAAGTTTCCGGCGTAATGACATATGCCTTATCAAAATGAGCATGGCATGATACTACTCCTCCTTTGGATGCGATTTTTTGACGCAAGAGGCTTTGTAGGTCCCATTTGTCCATGATGTCTGTTGGTTTAAGTTGTGTTAACTCCTTATAAGATCTTTGATCTCAGCTTCTATCTTGTCTAGTTGTAAATTTCCTGTGCCGCCTTGGTGTGTCGACATTTTGAGTAGTCTGTCGATGTCAGCTTCGGTTATCTTGATTTTATCTATGTTGGCTCCTATCTCTTGATATGCATCGCGGAAGGTCATGCCTTCTTTGACTTTTTCAAAAGCTTTATGAGCTGCGAATAAGCCGGGGCATCCAAGCATGGATTTTATAAGTACCTCTTTATTAGGCTTGATGTTGTTCAGAATTACTTCCATCGCTTCAAGTGACATTTCTGTGTACATCAGGCCAAGGAATAACGGCCTCTTTATCTCTTGGCCGTCTCTGTGGTATCCGGAAATCTTGTTGAGTATATTCATAGACATTTCCTGTCTGCATGACAGTACTGTTGCTGTGCGGCCTCTTATTAGTTCTGCTACGTCAAGATTCTTCTTCTGGGGCATAATCGATGATCCTGTTGCTATGCTGTCGTCCATGCTGAAGAACTGGAATTCCTGCGTTGTAAAGAATAATAGGTCGCATGCAAGTCTATTAAGACTGAGCATTACTTGGCAGCAGGCTTCGAGAACAAGCCCTTCTATTTTTCCTCTTGAGTTGTGGCAGTAGATAACATTGTTTTGTGTCTTGCTAAACCCTATCTCTTTGCTAAGCCAATCCCGATCGAAGTTGAAAGGGGAGCCGTATCCTGCACCTGATCCTAGTGGATTTTGGTCTACTATATTGTCTTGTATGGCAATGAGTAGCTTTGCATCGTCCATTAGACTCTCGGCAAAAGCTCCTATCCATGTTCCGACCGTTGTTGGCATTGCTTTTTGCATATGCGTATAACCCGGCATTGGAACCATCTCGTATTCTCGTGCGAATGCGATGCATCTCAGAGCTAAGTGTAATGTTTTCTCTCTTACTGACTTTGCTTTGTTTTTTAAGAACCATCTCATCATGACCAGTACTTGGTCGTTGCGTGATCGCCCCGTATGGATTTTTTTACCGGTATCTCCAAATCTTTCTATTAAGTAGTCTTCTATTTTTGTGTGAGAGTCCTCGTCTTCAACTTTTAGTACGAACTCTCCTTTTTCATAGAGCTCTAGGATTTCATCAAGGCCCTGTTCTAGCGCTGCCAGTTCGTCTCCTGTTAGGAGGTCGTGTTTCTTGAGCATGCGTGCATAACATCTTGAGCACCAAACATCATCAGGTATCATCTCTTGATCGTAAATAATGTCCTCACCCGCATTGTACTGTTCGACAACACCATTTAGTGTAACTACACCTTCCTTGAACCATATCTTTTTCTTAATAGGCTGCGTCATTTTCCTGTTGTGTTAAATAGATCCTTAAGAGGCGGATTTCTTATACATTGTAGTAATTCTAGTATGTAAATTCAACTTTCGCTTTGTTTTTGGTCTTTTTTTGAAAAAAGATTTGACAGAAGCTTTTACCTTGGTAGAATGGCTCCGCCCTTTTCTGTTTGAAAGTCTGTGGGAAAGGCGCATTTGTTCCTTAACAATTAGGATGTAATAGAGAAACCTCGTCGATTTCTTTTGAAATTCACAATTTCTCATTTTTTTTATTTTTCGTTATGAAAAGTGAGGATTAAATCTCTTTATTGGAGAGTTTGATCCTGGCTCAGGATTAACGCTGGCAGTGTGTATAATACATGCAAGTCGAGCGCCCCGCACTTTGTTTTCGATTAGACAGCAGGCAGCAAAGAGCAGACAGCAGAGAGGATCTGTTATCTGTGTCTTGTTATCTGCATCTGTATCGAAGGTAGTGTGCGGGGAGCGGCAAACGGGTGAGTAACACGTTGGAATCTGCCCCGAACTCAGGGATAGCCCACCGAAAGGTGGATTAATACCGGATGGTCCCGTAAGGGTAAAGCTTTTGCGGTTTGGGAGGAGCCTGCGTAGTATCAGCTTGTTGGTGAGGTAATGGCTCACCAAGGCTATGACGCTTAGCTGGTCTGAGAGGATGACCAGTCACAATGGGACTGAGACACGGCCCATACTCCTACGGGAGGCAGCAGTAGAGAATCTTTCGCAATGGGGGAAACCCTGACGGAGCAACACTGCGTGACCGATGAAGGCCTTCGGGTTGTAAAGGTCTTTTCTGAGGGAATAATTCTGAAGGTACCTTAGGAATAAGCACCGGCTAATTCCGTGCCAGCAGCCGCGGTAATACGGAAGGTGCAAGCGTTATCCGGAATCATTGGGCGTAAAGCGTCCGTAGGTGGTAATTTAAGTCGGATGTTAAATCCAGGGGCTCAACTCCTGGCTCGTATCTGATACTGGATTACTAGAGTCTTGTAGAGGCACGTGGAATTCTGTGTGTAGGGGTAAAATCCGTAGATACACAGAGGAACACCAAAAGCGAAGGCAGCGTGCTGGGCAAGTACTGACACTGAGGGACGAAAGCGTGGGTAGCGAACGGGATTAGATACCCCGGTAGTCCACGCCGTAAACGATGGATACTAGGTGTTGGCTCATCGACCGAGTCAGTGCCGACGCAAACGCATTAAGTATCCCGCCTGGGGAGTACGGTCGCAAGATTAAAACTCAAAGGAATAGACGGGGACCCACACAAGCGGTGGAGCATGTGGTTTAATTCGATGATAAGCGAGGAACCTTACCAAGACTTGACATCTCGGGAATTCTGAAGAAATTCGGAAGTGCCGTAAGGAACCCGATGACAGGTGCTGCATGGTTGTCGTCAGCTCGTGCCTTGAGGTGTACGGTTAAGTCCGCAAACGAGCGCAACCCTTGTCCTTAGTTGCATTTTTCTAAGGAGACTGCCCTGACTTAGTTAGGGAGGAAGGTAAGGATGACGTCAAATCAGCATGGCCCTTATGTCTTGGGCGACACACGTGCTACAATGGCCGGTACAACGGGTAGCCAAGCGGTAACGCGGAGCCAATCCCTAAAAACCGGTCTCAGTTCGGATTGAGGGCTGAAACTCGCCCTCATGAAGTTGGAATCGCTAGTAAACGCGCATCAGCCACGGCGCGTTGAATATGTTCCTGGGTCTTGTACTCACCGCCCGTCACATCCTGAAAGATGGGGGTGCCCAAAGGTCCCTGCTAAGCAGGGGACTAAGGTAAAACCATTGATTGGGATGAAGTCGTAACAAGGTATCCGTAGGAGAACCTGCGGATGGAACACCTCCTTTCTAGGGAGAAATTCTATTATCCTTCGGGATAATAGCTCCTAGGTCGACCCCGATTCGTCGGGGTTGGAAATCAGAAATGATTTCCGCCTTCGGTCAAAAGCCGAAGTAAAATAAAGATGGTTTCTCTATTGCATTCTGATTGTTAAGGCCAGTGATCTCCTCTTATGGAGGTTTTTTTGTTGTGTGTTGCTTGGCGGGATTTGCTTTGCCCGCTTAATTGTTGTATAATTACACGATTAAAATACAAAAAAATGGCATCGGAAAGTCTATTTTCTGAAACGGCGGGTTTTGATACCGGTAGTGGGAGTGCATCCGATATTGGATTGGCTGTTTTTGGTAAGTTCGTAGATTTGGCTACGGCTGTTCTGATTTTGCTTGTTGTGTACATTTTGATGAAATGGACGAAGAGATATTTCTCTAAGATTGAAACCGTTCATGAGCAACAAAAGACCGCATTGAATTTTCTGGAGAGGATATTTAACGGTTTCTTGATTATCATAGGTTTTACTATCGCTTTGAAAATTATTGGGATTGATATCAGTTTGCTTGTGAGCGTAGGAGTGTTGGGTCTTAGTTATGGTCTCAAAGATGTCATTAAGAATTATGTTGCCGGGATCATAATTTTCTTTAAATCTCCTTTTAAGATTGGCGATGTCGTCAAAGTAAAGAAGTTTATCGGTAAGATTGATAGGATGGACTTTCAGTCCACCGGACTTAAGACTTTTGATAATAGAGATGTTACGATTTATAATTCCGATATCATTTCGGAATCCATAGAAAATTATTCGAGACTTCCTATTCGAAGAGTCGAGATTGATGTGAGGCTTGGTTATGGAACGGATATGGACAAAGCGAATGTTGCTTTTGAGAATATTTTGAAGAGCGAACCTGCTGTAGTTTCAAAACCCAAATTCTCGGTTGTCTTTAAGAAATTCAGTCAAGATGGCGTTGTGGTTCAACTCCGATTCTGGGTTGCTGTTCCGTGCAATATGTTGGCGATAAGGTCTTCGATATCGCTTAAGGTCTATCAAATGTTTGATGAAGTGAATGTTTTTTCTCCTTATACGAAAGGTATTGAAGCCGCTCTCTCTTTTGCTCAAGGGTCTGAAACAAAATCAAAATTCAAAGAGTTGTTTGCTGGTCCTCTTATCACAGGCAAAGAGCAACCTGCGACAGTACCTATTGAGGTGCAAGATCAGGCGCCTGATTTGGTTGATGCCGATGAGCCATATGATGTATAAGATGATTTAAAATAACGAACTTCTATTTGACTCGGTTGATACTTTTATTTAAAGTGCATTTTGCTTTTTGAAAAATTAGACGTGGGCGAGTAGCTCAGGTGGTTAGAGCGCGTCGCTGATAACGACGAGGTCGGAGGTTCAAGTCCTCCCTCGCCCACCAGATAGATGAGTTGTGCAGGTGTGGAATTGTGATTGATCCTAATACGCAAAACTACTACACTGCTACTGCAATTACGATGATCACTATATTTTTGGGGCATTAGCTCAGTTGGCTAGAGCGCCGCGCTTGCACCGCGGAGGCCGAGGGTTCGAATCCCTCATGCTCCACCAGAATTTTTTGATCGATAGACTCTTTCGCCTATCGCCACAAAGATTTTATTTCCGTCGCTCTCTTTCGTCCTTGTTACACTTTTGCAGAGGACTCTTGAATATGGTATAATTTGATGATTATGCTTTTTTGTCAAATCACGCATTACTAGCCACTATGCATAAAATCATTGAATATAAGGTCCCAACTGACTCCAAAGAAGGAAGGACTTTCTCGTATATGATGTTTTCTTATGCGTTGTCTGTGGCGATTCTTGCGCCGGTGTTGCCGGAATATATGATGGGTTTGTCTGGAGGCATGGCTTATTATGTTGGTATCGCTGTTGCGCTTTGTTCTCTTGTTACGCTTTTTTCCAGTATGCTGGTTTCGAAGATGATGCATAGGCTTTCCAGGATATTCCTGCTGTATATGGGTTTCTTGCTGCTTGCAATTGTGTTTATGCAGTTCCTTTTTGCTCAGACTTTTCACGAGATCTTGATAGCTCAGATTATCAGGGGTTTGGCAATCTCTGTTATTTTTGTTGTGATTCCACTCATGATTCGTGACTACACAGATAGCAAGAGTTTGGCTCGCGAGGAAGGTGTATATTATTGGTTTATCAACTTGGCGTGGGTTGGAGGTCCATTACTTGGGGGTTTTCTTGCCGGTTATGCAGGAGTGCAGCCTGTTTTTATGTTGTCTATTGCGGCAGTTCTTATGGCTATTCTATTCCTGAGGCATAAGCACGTCTCTGATGTCGCATTAAAGAGAGATGATAAAACAGATTCGTTTGCGGATTCGTTGCGGGAATTTTTTCGTAATCCTTTTTTGCGAAAAGCTTACGTAGTCGATTTCGGTCTTTATACCTGGTGGTCTATTGCTACGGTTTGCGTGCCGCTATATCTTGCCAGTCATGGGCTTTTGGATTTCGCAGTCGGGGTTGTATTGTCAATTACGCTGATACCGTTGTTGATTTTTGAAAAGTCTATTGGAAGGCATACCAAGCAGTGTGACCTTGGATCTAACATACGGAATGGATTTATTCTTATTGCTCTTTCGATTATGGCTGCTTCCGCTGTAGATAATGTGTATTTCTCTGTGCTGATGTTTCTTGTTGCGAGTATCGGAGCCGCTTTTATAGAGCCTATAAAAGAGACGTATCTATTCAGTCACATGGATAAATCCAGAGAGAATGATCTTTATCCGGTTTATTCCACGGCGAGACAGCTTGGATATCTTTTGGGTCCTCTGATTGGCGGGTTCGTGATTAGTTTTCTTGGGTATCAGGCCTTGTTTTTGATTACAGCATTTGCTTTATTACCAATGGTCTTTGTCGGTCACTTAATAACAAAAGAATGAATAGATACGTCTTAGGATTTGCAGCTATGATTGCCGGTATCCTGCTAATGGTCTATAGAAATAAAATCAAAGACCTTACAGGCAATATAGGTTTTGCCGAACAGTACCTAGGTGTTGGTGGTACATGGACTTTTTATGCTCTTTTGGGTATTGCGAGTTTTATCTTTGGTCTCATGTGGATGACAGGCTCTTTCCAGACTGCATTCGAAGGTATGTTTGGGAATTTCTTTTAGGAAGTAGTCAGTAGGAAGTAGTCAGTAAGGAGAAGTCAGTAGCCGATGGCGAGGTCAATACACAAAACACAAACAACAGATGGTAGATAGTGGTGCCATTGTATGTCTTCCGACTCTATTTGGCCGTTTGGCAAGTCTTTTTAAAAAAACTGTTGACAGGGAGTAGCCAGGTCAATATAATGCCTTCGCTTTCAGTCGCTTTTAATCATCAATTTTTGGTTTTCCACACACTTTCCAGCTTGCAGACGTGATGTCTCAAATAACCTCTTAGGTCTTAGGTTGGAAAGTGTGCGTAAGCACACTTTTTTTATCGCCCATTGACAATTAGGCTATGTATGTACTATTGACGAGATAGTATGTACGAACAACTGCAATTAAATTAATTTTCTTTCAAATTTTTAGAATAATTTCTTCAAATTATCAGGTAAAAGTTAGGAAGTTACTCAACCAAATAAATTGTAAAAAGAGCATAGAGTGGATGCCTTGACTCGAGATTCCGATGAAGGACGTGGCTAGCTGCGATAAGCTTCGGTGAGTTGCTAAGCAAACAGTGACCCGGAGATTTCCGAATAGGGAAACCTAATCAGAGTTATGTCTGATTACCTCGCTTATGCGAGGAGGACACTTGGTGAACTGAAACATCTAAGTAACCAAGGGAAAGAAATCAAAAGAGATCCCCTTAGTAGTGGCGAGCGAAAAGGGAATAGCCCAAACCTCACTTCGGTGAGGGGTTGTAGGACCCAATATGGATTCATTTTCTATTAACCAAATATCCCTGGGAAGGGTTACCAAAGAGGGTAAAAGTCCCGTAGGTGAAAATAGGTTTGAATCCTAGGATGTTCCTGAGTAGGGTCGGACACGTGTAATCCGGCTTGAATCTGGGAGGACCACCTTCCAAGGCTAAATATATCTCGAGATCGATAGTGAACTAGTACCGTGAGGGAAAGGTGAAAAGCACCCCGGATAGGGGGATGAAATAGAACCTGAAACTCTATGCTTGAAAGGAATCGGAGCCTCTTTATGGGGTGACGGTGTACTTTTTGTAGAACGGGCCAACGAGTTAGCTGTATGTGGCAAGGTTAACCCCATAATTGGGGGCAGCCGTAGCGAAAGCGAGTCTTCACCGGCGAATTAGTCGCATGCACTAGACCCGAAACCAGGTGAGCTATCCATGGGCAGGTTGAACCTCGAGTAAAATCGAGGGGAGGACCGAACCCACCGTTGTTGCAAGAGCGGGGGATGACCTGTGGATAGAGGAGAAATTCCAATCGAACCTGGATATAGCTGGTTCTCTCCGAAATAGCTTTAGGGCTAGCCTTGATCTTAGTGTAGCGGGGGTAGAGCTCTGTTTAGGCTAGGGGGCGAAATAAGTCTACCAAACCTAGATAAACTTCGAATACCGTTATTAACATGATCAGGAGTCAGACAGTGACAGCAAAGTGCCATTGTCAAAAGGGGAACAGCCCAGATCGCCGTTTAAGGTCCCTAATGAAGCTTAAGTGGAAAAGGATGTAAGATTGTTTACACAACCAGGATGTTGGCTTAGAAGCAGCCATTCATTTAAAGAGTGCGTAATAGCTCACTGGTCTATGTGGTCTTGCGCCGAAAATACAACGGGGCTAAAGCTTCAACCGAAGACGCGGGATGTATTTATACATCGGTAGGAGAGCGTTCCTAGCAGCAACGAAGGTCGAATGTAAATTCGGCTGGAGCGCTAGGAAGTGAAAATGTTGGCATAAGTAACGTAAGTCAGGTGAGAACCCTGGCCACCGAAAACCTAAGGTTTCCCAAGCCACGTCAGTCGTCTTGGGGTTAGTCGGTCCTAAGGTGTAGCCGAAAGGCGAAGCCGATGGATAACAGGTTAATATTCCTGTACAGTTTATGTTTCGTCCAAGCAAAGCTGGAACGAGATATTTTTTCATCATCTTGAAGACTTCGGTCCGATTGATATCGAAATTTTATTAAGTGAAGGTGGCGCTAGCTAAGGAGTGACGTTTTTGGACACTCGGAGCGGATTAATGAATTTCCGTGCAAGTATCAAGCTTATGTCCCTATAGGTAAATCCGTAGGGATTCGCGAGGTGCGATGCAAATGCTGACCCTGTGTCAGTAGATTCCGATCACTTCAGGAACCAAGAAAACCTTCGTAGCGAGAAATATAAGCTACCGTACCGTAAACCAACACTGGTAGGTGGGTTGAGTATACTAAGGTGAATGAGATAACTATCGTTAAGGAACTCGGCAAAACAGCAGGCGTAACTTCGGGATAAGCCTTGCCTTATTTTGTCACTGGTTTCGATCATTGATGAGATTAGGCCGCAGCGAAAGAGCCCATGCAACTGTTTACCAAAAACACAGGTCTCTGCTAAACCGTAAGGTGATGTATAGGGACTGACGCCTGCCCAGTGCCAGAAGGTCACGAGGAAGGGTTAACGCTCTGAATCTAAGCCCTGGTGAACGGCGGCCGTAACTATAACGGTCCTAAGGTAGCGAAATTCCTTGTCGGGTAAGTTCCGACCCGCACGAATGGCGTAATGATATGGGCACTGTCTCGACGATAGACTCAGTGAAATTGCAGAAACGGTAAAAATGCCGTTTAACCACAGTAGGACGAAAAGACCCCGTGCAGCTTTACTATAGCTTGACATTGAGCCCGGGCATATCTTGTGCAGGATAGGTGGGAGACTATGAAGCTTCGCGCTAGCGAAGTGGAGTCACCCTTGAGATACCACCCTTGATATGTTTTGGCTCTAACACTTGCAAAACAAGTGGACATTGTTTGGTGGGTAGTTTATCTGGGGCGGATGCCTCCTAAAGAGTAACGGAGGCGCGCGATGGTTCCCTAAGCCTGGATGGAAATCAGGCTGATAGTGTATTCGCATAAGGGAGCTTGACTGCAAGACTTACAAGTCGAGCAGGTGCGAAAGCAGGCGAAAGTGATCCGGTAGTACCACGTGGGTGGGCTATCGCTCAACGGATAAAAGTTACGCCGGGGATAACAGGCTAGTCGCTTCCAAGAGTTCACATCGACGAAGCGGTTCGGCACCTCGATGTCGGCTCGTCGCATCCTGGGGCTGGAGAAGGTCCCAAGGGTATGGCTGTTCGCCATTTAAAGCGGTACGCGAGCTGGGTTCAGAACGTCGTGAGACAGTTCGGCCTCTATCCTCTGTGGTTGTAGGAATTTTGATGGAAGCTGCCCCTAGTACGAGAGGACCGGGGTGGACAAACCTCTAGTGTATCTGTTGTCGTGTCAACGGCATCGCAGAGTAGCTATGTTTGGACCGGATAACCGCTGAAAGCATCTAAGTGGGAAGCCGCTCCAGAGAAAAAGTTCCCTATGAACCCGCCCGTAGACTACGGGTTTGATAGGTCTCAGGTGTAAGCACAGAGATGTGTTCAGCCGAGAGATACTAATGGGTCATTGATTTATTTTTGATAACTTCCTTTGTCTTATCGTCAGTGATAAGGAGTCTTTAGGGGCTCTTTGTCACTGACTAAGACCTCTTTTACCTGGTAGTTTGCAGAAATTTGAAAAATTAAAGTTGTTCATTTAAAAAAAGGTATAGTCTTGGTGGCTATTGAGGTTGGGGTACACCTGTTCCCATCCCGAACACAGAAGTTAAGTCAACCTTCGCCGATGGTACTGGTCTTTGGGCCGGGAGAGTAGGGCGTCGCCAAGATTATGCCTTTTTTTTGTGTTAGGATTTCGGACTTAGCGTATAGGCCCTAAATCCATACCCTTATGCTCCTGCGGTTTTTGGAGCTGATTTGATATCAGGGTCGGTTTCGACGCGCATATGGTCAATATCGGTCAGTTTCTGATTGCGAGCTGTCAGTGGGTTGTATGTCTCGTAGAAAAGCTCGATCAGGCTTTGTGTGTTTAGAGGTTCAACGTGTAGACCACAGTTTTCGAGTCCTGTTTTGACGACGTTTACTCTTTGGCCGAGCTGTTTTCGCAGTTCTGCGAATTCGTTTTTGCGCTGTTGTATTTTTGCAATGGTGTCTTTTGGATTGAAATTTTCTATAATGCTCTTTAGGAAACTTTGTTTCTGCATTCTGAATGGATCTTGAGGTACGATTACATAGAATTCTTTTGCCATGATGTCGGCGTATTCTATCAGCTTCTGGATGTATTCGATGTACTCCGCTGTTTGTTCCTGAAGCAGCCTATTCTCTTGTTTGGATTCGATTTTCTTGAGTTTTGCTATGTAGTTGTCGAGGTCGAGCTTCTTGGAGCGAACTACTATTTGGATAGGGAACTCAAGCGAATTTAAGAAATGTTGGTATGAGAATATAACCGCATTCTGTTCCTCTTCCGACTTAAGGTGGAGGTTGATGCTTGAGGTTTGCAAAACAGCTCTGAGTCCGCCGTTTTTCAGTACCAGAGTGTTGTCATGAATCTCTGCGACTTTCATGTGTACCTGAGTACCAAGTCCAGGAGATTTGTGACCGGCTTTGACTGTGTCTTGCGTTGCTTTTTGCTTTCCGTCTTGTTGAGTTGTCTGAGCATTGTCAGCCATATTTCTATTTGGTTATCTCTGCTTGAGAATCTAGGATTTTGGTTATGTTGTCCAAGTTTTGAGCTTGCTGCTGAATAGTCTCTTCTTTTCTGGCAAGCTTCTTAATCGTTTTTTGATTCTGAGCTGTTTGACTTGATGTCGGCGCTAAGATGGATCTAAAAACTTCTGCGCTACCTCTTTGGAACATCCTTCTCTGAGGTGTTAAAGCTCTCTGTAGTTGCAGTAGTACGAATTTTAAGAATGGGATGTCGTTGATTCTTAGAAATGCTATCGCCAGCGTTAGAATTGCCGGTATCGCTGTTGCAGGGCCCCATACTGTGAGTACATACATGTTCGATGTGCTCATGTAAATAAAGTACGAGATTGCTCCGCCACTGGCTACGATAATCAGCTGTTTGAACGTAAGCGGTCCTACGATCTTATCAGCCATCTGTACGTTTTGTGGAACTTTGAACTGCATTGAGTTTTGTTTGTTTCTTTTTAAAATCTATTAATTATATCATTTTTTCTCTCTTTCATCAATGGTCAGGTTTGATTATTATTCCTCGCTAGGTCCTCGTCCTGCCCTTGGCTGGACTGCGGAGTCGCTTGGAACAATAACAAACCTTTTTGCGGGGGACTGTAATGGTCAGGTTTGATTATTATTCCTCGCTAGGTCCTTTTTGCGGGGGACTGTTTGGTATAACTCTCGATTGCGTTTTTGCGTGTGCTTCTGGTAAAATCTCCCTCGCTATGTCTAAAAATATCCGAAATTTTTGTATCATTGCTCACATTGATCATGGGAAGTCCACTCTTGCCGATAGGTTCCTTGAGGTTACCGGTACTTTGACCAAGCGTGAGATGACTCATGGTCAGCTTCTTGATACGATGGATCTGGAACAAGAGAGAGGCATCACGATCAAATTGCAGCCTGTGAGGATGGAGTGGGAGTATGAGGGAGAGCAGTATTTGCTTAATCTCATTGATACTCCGGGGCATGTGGATTTCTCGTATGAGGTTTCTCGGAGTCTTGCCGCTTGCGAAGGTGCTATCTTGGTTGTTGACGCGACTCAGGGGATTGAGGCCCAGACTTTGGCGAACTGCTATATGGCGCTTGAACATGATTTGGAGATTATTCCGGTTCTCAATAAGATTGATCTTCCGGCGGCTGATGTAGAAAGACGCGCTCAAGAGATTGAGGATGCTCTGGGAATACCGGCAAGCGAAATTATTCCGGTTTCGGCAAAAGAGGGAACTAATGTAGAGAAAGTTCTCGCGCAGGTGATAAAACAAGTACCGTCTCCGGCACAGGTTCTTGATGGAGAGACAAAAGGTCTGATTTTTGATTCCGTTTATGATTTGTATAAAGGTGTTGTGACGTACGTCAGGCTTATGGAAGGAACTCTTCAGCGTGGTGACAAGGTCAAGCTTCTTCACACAAAAACAGAGTTGGAAATTCTGGAGGTTGGTTATTTTAAGCCTAAATATGTTAAAGCGGATAAGCTCGAGGCCGGCGAGGTCGGATATGTTGTAACGGGCTTGAAAGACGTTGCGGAGGCACGAGTTGGTGATACGCTATGGAAATCCGACGGCGTTATTACTGCTACGCAAGCAACGCCACTTCCCGGATATAAAAAAGTCGTACCGTTTGTATTTGCCAGTATATTCTGCGTCGAAGGGGATGATTATCCACTTCTTCGTGATGCTCTCGATAAACTTAGTTTGAATGATTCTTCGTTGTCTTTTGAGCCGGAGAGGTCTACCGCTCTCGGGCATGGTTTTCGATGTGGATTTTTGGGGCTTTTGCATCTCGAAATTGTGCAAGAGCGACTTGAGCGCGAGTACGACCTCGATCTTGTTATTACGGCGCCTTCCGTGTCTTATAGGGCTATCATGAATACAGGAGAGGAAGAGGTCGTTGAGAGTCCCGCTGATTTGCCCGATAGGGTTATGATTGCGTCTATCAAAGAGCCTTGGGTCAGGATTGAGGTTATAGCGCCAAAAGATCATACGGGTGCTGTAATTAAACTTCTGCAAGACGGGCGTGGCGTTAGCAAGAGTATTCAGTATTTGAGTGAGGTGAGAGTTCTTCTTGATTATGAAATTCCGCTCGCGTCTATCGTTGTTGATTTTTATGATAATCTTAAAAGCGTCTCTTCCGGTTACGCATCGATGAGTTATGATTTTCTCGAGTATAGAGAAGGTGACTTGGTTAAGGTGGATATGATGGTTGCCGGTGATATTATTCCTCCGCTGTCTATGATCGTGCATCGCAGCGAAGCCCACAATGCCGGTGCAAAGGTCGCCAGAGCTCTCAAAGATTTGATTCCGCGTGCTAACTTCGTTATTCCTATTCAAGCCGCGATAGGCGGCAAAATCGTTGCTCGTGAGACTATCAGCGCTTTCCGCAAAGACGTTACGGCCGGACTGTACGGTGGAGACGTCAGTCGAAAGAACAAACTGCTTAAAAAACAGAAGGCCGGTAAGAAGCGTATGAAAATGGTTGGTAAGGTTAATGTTCCGCAGGAGGCTTTTATGGCAGTACTCAAGAGATAATTGCTTGCTCGTTCGTGGCATCGCTTCCTGTCTTTTTCGAGCTAGCATGTACGCTCTCAAAAGACTATGAGCGCTGCTGATACTCTCTCGCAAGCAATATCTCTCTTGGCTTGTGCGCTTGCAGATATCTCGAAGACAACAACTGTCTCTCTTGGTTTGTGCGCTTGCCACTTCTCATCTCTGGAGGTAATATCTTCCCCGATGGACGAGATACAAAATCAAAATCAAGAAGTGGTGGAAACTCAGGAAGCCGAGCCGGATCATCAGAGGAGTCGGTTGATTCGCATGATGGTTGCTTTTGTTGTTATAGCGATTTTGGCAGTTTTTGGTGTTGTTTTTCAGGAGCAAATAAGTGGTTTTTTGTCGGACGAAGTAGAAGGGGAGTTAAGCATCGTGATTGCTTATGCGGAAGGGTTTACATCTGTGGATCCGACCAATTATGAGGTGAGGAATCGGCAGTATTTTGGCAATATTTTTGAGGGATTGACGCGTTTTGATAAGAATCTTGAGCTTGAGCCGTCTCTCGCTGTGAGCTGGGGCAAACTTTCGGATGATGTGTGGGAGTTTCAGATTAGAGATGGAGTGTATTTCCATGATGGGAGTACCCTTGATAGTGCCGATGTTGTTGCCAGTATCGAGTACGCCATGAACAATCCCGAGTCGCAGCTTGTGTCCATGCTTGGAACGGTTGTGTCGGTCTCCGCTTCCGGTGAATCTTCCGTTGAAATCACTACGGATGGATTTGATCCGCTTCTGCCAAACAGGATGGCTTATATCTATATTTTTCCATCAGAGGCGCCTTCGACTTATGAGAATCTTCTCGTTGGGACAGGGCCTTATTATGCTGTTTCTTTTGGTGTTGCGGAGGAGGATGTTTTTTATGATCAAGAGTTCGCGATGACGGCGTTCCCTTACTATTGGGGTTTTGCTCCCAAGTACCAAGATGTGTCTCTGCTCGCTATCGCGGACAAAAAAACTCGCATGGAATCCATGATTAATGCCGATGTGGATGTTCTCGTGAATGTTTCGCAAGATTCCGTTTCCGACCTCGAGAATAGCGGAGTTGATGTTGTGTCGCAGTCAGGTCTGGAGACAAATTTTCTCGTCTTTAATACACTGGAAGGCGTGTTTGCCGAGAAGGAACTACGAGAAGCTTTTGTTATGGCTTTTGATAGGGAAGGTTTTGTTGAAAAACTTGGAGGTTATGCTTCCGCCTCGGATCAGTTTGTCAGTAATGGAGTTGGAGGTTACGACTCTGCAATTGAGGTTTCCTCGTATGATGAAGACGCGGCGAGAGCGATTTTTGATGAATATGGCGTTACGGAATTCGAGGTTTATATGGTTTATGAAATGTCTGCTTTTGGGGCTTTTCTCGAAGAGCAGTTCTTGAAGATTGGGGTAAATGCTGATGCTATCTATGTGACTTCGTCCGAACTGCAAGACGCGATAGGCGAGGCCGATGTTTATTTCATGGGATGGAAGAGCGATTTGGGCGATGCCGCGGATTTGTATGAGTCGCTTTTTTATAGCGAGGCTCCTTATAATGGGGGATATGATAATCCTGATGTCGATGCGCTGATTGAGCAGGCTTCTTTTTCGGAAGGATCGGAGAGGCTCTCTATGTTAAAAGACATCATGCGTATTTTGGTCGAGGATGATATCGCGGGTTTGCCGCTTTTTGAGGCGAAAACGATATATGGCTTTGCTCCCAATGTGACTTGGAGCTCCCGAGTTGATGGATATGTGTGGGCTGCTGATCTGAAGTAGTGTTGCGTTGAACCTGAAGCGGCGCGTTGCTTGCTGAGGCTTTTCGTGGTATAATATATTGATTATTTTGAGAATTTATACGCCTCCATGTTCTTCCATTCGATAAAAACCAAGTTGATTGCGATAGTGTCGGTACTGATTCTGGTGCTGTTCGCGCTTGGAGGATTTCTGCTGCTAAAAGAGAAGTCTTTTGAGCTCTCTCATGACATTTATGAGAACGCTAAGAGTTTCTCGGAGCTTACGGCTGAGGATATTGCTGTTTTGAGCGAGGATTATTTGGAGCAAGACAGTTTTATAGTTTTTAATCGGGATATTAAGGATATCTTCAAGAAAAACAGTGATATAGAGAGTATTTCCCTCGTCAGATATACAGGTGAAGTGCTGTATGATTCTACTTCCGAGTGGACGGAGCAGTATGCCGGTGAGGAGCGCAGTGTTAGTAATCCCGATCAAATAGCTCGTATCAAATCGCAGAATCCTTCTTATTACTTGGAGAGTGGCAGGACTGTTTATATCAAAGAAGATGCTGATGGTAATGAGTATTTCGTCGATGCTAATGAGAACAGTACCGATGATATTACGGAGGTCGACAAAGTTATCGACATAGTCTATCCGATTGGGGATTATGCGGTTATTTACGGCGTTACATACGACAATTTGGAGACTAGGATTGATGCTACAAGAGCAAGGATCGCGACACTCATGCTTATTGGTGTTGTTATCGCTTTTTTCCTCAGTTTCTATATGGCGTCTTCGATTGTGAAACCCGTAAAAGCTCTTGAAATTGGTGCTCTTAAGATTGCTACAGGCGATTTCAAATACAAGGTTCCGATAAGTAGCAAAGATGAGCTTGGTGTGTTGTCTCAGGCTTTTAACAAGATGGGTGATGATCTTAATGCAAGTACGCAGGCTTTGGTTTACAAAGAGCGTGTTGCGAAGGAGCTCGAACTTGCCAGCAAGATTCAACATGAGATTTTGCCCAAAACCAAACCGCCGATCCCCGGTTATGAGATTGGTGGGGGTCTTATCGCGGCTGATGAGGTGGGTGGGGACTGTTACGATTTTATCGCTGCCAAGAGTGGTAGTTTTTATATCTATCTTGGAGATGTGACGGGGCATGGTATTGCCGCGGGACTTATATCTTCCGTTGCCAATGCTCTCATATACAGTGCTACGAGTTTTAGCGATGATCCTAAGAACATACTTATAAGTGCGAACAGGATCTTATCCGAAAAAACGACAAAGAGTATGTTCATGACTATGGTTATGGCAAAGATCACTCCCGAAGGTAATCTGCAGTATATAAGCGCAGGTCATAATCAAGTGCTTAAGTACCATGCGGATGGTGCCAAAGTCGAAGAGCTCCCAACGGGTGGTATGGCTCTCGGAATGGTCTTGGATATCGAAAAAACATTAACAGTACACGAGATCCCGATGAAATCAGGTGATGTAATTGTCCTGTACAGTGACGGACTACCAGAAGCCAGAAATAATCACGATGAACAGTACGGCATGCCGAGGTTCAAACGCGCCGTCTCCGAATACTGCGACCTTGTTACCCCCGATGGTATAAAAAACGCACTCCTCGCAGATGTGAAAGAGTTCATGGGCAAATCTTTGCAGCTAGATGATATGACGGTGGTTGTGATTAAGAAGGTGTAGGGGGGATTTTTTCTTTAACTTACACTCCCGCGTCTAACCTTCTAAGGTCGTTCAGGTTGAAGAAAAAAACTTTGTGATGAAGAAGAAGGGTAGAAGGGGCGATAGCCCCAAAACACCTATTTCTGGTTTGAGGGAGGGGCAAGAGGGGAATTAAAGGGGTGAATTGCCCCGAGCCCAAAACACAATATCAAACAAGGCTAGAATGGCAAGTCGTCTACGCTAACATTATCGTTTCCATTTTCTTCAACTTCAGGATTTTCTATTTCATCTGGAAGTTCGATTTCCTCATCTTCTATTTCGTCTGAATACTTGTTGATTGCTTCTTTATATAGCCTAACCATTTATATTTGTGCCATTACCAATACCAATTGAGCCAGTTCTAAAAAAACGGTTCATGCTAAAATTACTTTCCATGCAAGCTTTTATTGAGGCTCTATGATTTTTAACGGATTCCGATTCCGTTTTAACAATTTTTAGGTTGTCGTGGAAGTCTCGGAATCCTTCTTCTATTGTTCTTGGCATAATTAATCTTTTTACACTCCATAAATTTGGTTACCGATTGCCTTTTGCTCTATTGTGTGTCTTACACAACATCTCGCAGTTTTTAATATCACTCTTTCCGCCTTTGCTCCATGCTGAAACATGGTCGGCGTCCATATCGCTCAAACTCCAAATTTTTGCTTTGTTTGTGTCGTGTCCAATAGCACAATGTGAGCAATTTGATTTACCTTTTTTCTCCGCCTCAGCGGTTTGTGTTGCGTAAACCGCTTTTTTCGTTGCTTCGTCAAAAACTCGGACTTCAAGCAATTTTGTATCGACAGCACCACCGAGAATATACTCAAAAATACCTTTGCGATTTTTTATATACGGATCAGCATAGAGTTTGTGAACCTCGGCAGATACCTTAGCCGGATTGTATGCCTTTTTGTGATACTCTTCGTAGAGTCGGCCCCATTCAAGCCCGCGCATTTCACTTTCAACATCAGTAAATACACTGGAAACCCAATCAATAACGCTATTGAAATAGGTTTTTAGTTCCTTGATATTGTCATCGTAGCGATGACGGCTCATGTAGTCGCCGATATTCCCCTTACTTACCCAATCAAGCGCACGCTCTAAAAATTCTTGCCTGTTTGCACTACCTTTTACATATGCGCTCCATTTTTGGATATTGGCATTTTGGCTATTACTAAACTCAGCTTTGCCGAGTGTAACAAATGGGCCGGAATATACGGCGTTGAGTAGCTCCTGATCATTCAGAGGAACACCAGCAATATTGATTGTTTTGAACCACTCTTTTATTTCACTTTCTGTCCCTTCACATTCGTAAATAAGCAGTTTCGTTTCTAAAATCTTGGTTTGCTTGTCTTTTGCCATACCACCAAAGTATTGCTCCATGCCATTTTCGTCTTTGATAGCAAATTTATCAGTTACAAATCTTCCAAGACTGGTAATACGCTGCTGTCCGTCTAAAACTTCAAGGTTACTGTCGCTTACTCTATTAAAATAAATCAAACCTATTGGATAGCCCTTCAAAACTGATGCGATAACGGCCATTTCTTTTTTTCCGCCGTCAGAGGCATAAATATAGTTGCGCTGATATTCCGGCTGAATAGTAAGATTACCGGACAAACCGAATAAGCCTTTTCCTTCCAGTTCGTTATACACAAATCCGTCGCAGATTTCTTTGACAGAGATAGTGGTTATTAAAGTAGTTTGCATATTGTTATTTTTTATGTTTGATTAAGATTCTTTTGTAAATAGCGATTCCGTCGATTGTGCCAGACATATTTATCTTTTCGTTCCAATCATCTGGTCGTCCATAGTCATATGAACAACCCATAATTTCAAATTGATCAGGGTTGTATTTGTCTAAAAAAGTAATCGGCACACCCATTAAACCATCATAGTCACTTGGAATGGAATCAGTGTAGGGAACTTCAATTGCATCGTAGTTATCATATTTTTTATAGCTATTTTCATTTTTTGATATTTTTTCATTAAATTTTTTATTATCAGCCATTGTCATAAGAGCAAGGGGCTGATGACGACGCCCGTGGTCAAGATTTGTAAGCCACAAACAGTTATTCGTTGAAACAATTCTATTCCCGTCTTCATCTATCCGAGCTTCTGTACCAAACAAATCGTAGGATTTTGGCACAATAAATCCAGAAATCCATCTTCCCATACCATTACCCAGCCATACTTCGTTTGTTTTTATTTTTAAAAAGACTTCTTTATAAGTTATACAGTTAATGTTCCCAATAATTAAAATTTTTTTCTTGTAATCAAAGAGTTGTTTCACATACTCAGTGAACAGGCTAAAAGGTGGATTGGTTACTACAATGTCGGATTTTTTCAGTAAATCTATACATTCATTGCTACGGAAGTCACCATCGCCTTCAAGTGGCTCCCATTCATTGTGTTTGTTTGCCTTCAATTGTTCCGCAATATCCTTTAAATTAAATTCTCCATCGCCATTTATGTCTCCCACTTTGTTAATAACAATTTTATTAGCTGTTATTTTAGTACGCCCCTTTGATTGTATGAGGGTTTTGTCATTGCCAAATAAATTTAGTTGCGTATTAGCTACTGGTGATGGGTTATAACTAGTAGTTATAAGTTGTTTCAGCCCGAGTTTATCGAAATTAAGTACGAAATAGCGAAAAAAATTGCTCTCATATGGATCATCACAATTACTGTAAACAACCTTATCTCTGAAAGTATTTGGATTATACTCAAGATAGGCCTCAATTTCTTTTTGTATATCAGAAAATTGAGTATAAAACTCATCGTTTTTTGAATTTTTTGCTTTGTGTAATAATTTGTTTGTTGCTTTTCTTGGCATAATCTATATCAAGTAAGTGATTATATTGTATTCGTTTCCTCTTGAAAAATAAACCGTTTCCGGAGCGAAGCGGAGGAAACACCGCTTTATTCCCCTCTATAAAAAAGAAAAACATGTATATCATATCGCGTTCGCAGTATATCTGAACTTGAGGAGTGGTACAATTTTCAACCACTCCTCAAGTTTGGCGAGGTGTTTGCGTGTGCGAAGCCACGCAAAAAACCACTGAGCTAGATATACTGCTGTTGTCGGATGTACCAAAGAGTAACCTATTCCGCAATGTTTAAAAATTCCAGACCTGATCGTAACCATTTTCTGCAATGTTTTTTGACCTTTTTTTAATTACTTCGAAATCCCAATTTTCAAAATCGTTTTTATATTCTTTGAAAAAATCATGAAGATATCTTAGATTTGCAGAATGTTTTGGATCGGATTCAAAAACTTTAATTTTTTCTGCTGGGTCTTCCGGCAAGCCTGAATTTGAATGGCGTGAAATAATTAATAAGTTGCCAATTTTGTCGAATAGTTCTAAATCTTCTTCTTTGCCGTATTGTTTTTTAAGGTTTTGAGACAATATATGTTCGATGTTAAGATTTCTCTTTTTTAAATCTTTTTCTGGTGAAAAGATATCGACACGCTGTCCTCCCTTTGTGTCAAAATTGTTAATACGATCGAAAACATAATTTATGAGTGGGATATTCTCATAGGTAACATTTTCTATGAAATTGGAAACAAATTCTTCCTTATGCGCCTTCTTCTTCCTTAATCCATTGTTGAATGCATCGGTTAGAGTGGCAAAATTTTCATTGCCATTGAAAAATTTCATGGAGTTGTTTGAATAGAATTTTTCAACTTCGTTTCCTATTCTCCCTGAGATTACGTTATTAACGAAATGATAATTTTCAATGGTTTCTAATGTTTTGAAGAGTTTTTTTGAATTTTTCGCACCATCTTCCTTATATGATTTAAATATTGAATAAATCAAAGGATAAGCCTGTGTAACTCGAAATAGTTTAAGTGCCTGAAATGTTCGATTTATCTTTTTGTAATAGTCTTCATTTTTGGATAAATCTGTCATTTCAACTTCTTCGAGCCAGTCTTTACGATGTCTTGATCTTGTGATTGGGCAGCTTTGTAATACCTTGAGAATGAATATAAATCATTAACAAATTGCTCAATTCCAAGTTCTTTTCCATAACTCTTAAGGCTTTTGTAGAGTTGTGATTGCTGGATATGTCCTCTTCTTGCAATCCAAAAATATTTTAGCATTCTTTGTAGAGAGCTTTCTGCATTAGCTATTATCTCATTCCATTTTTCCTCAAAGGCTTCGACTTCGTAAGAAAAAATATAATTTTTTAATAGATCTCCAATATTTAAATCTAATCCTCTTGCGTTAGTTCTTTCAAAAATTGAAAAAACATCTTCGGTATTTTCTACCTCAATCACAATCACGTAGGAGAAGAGGAGTGCTTTTGTAAAGCTGGTTAAATCTGCCTTGTTATAACTAGATAACTCATTTAACACATAATTAAAAATGGGTTTAACCTTGTTGACTTGTCGTTTTACAGACTTGTTTCCAATTTTTTCTGGAAATATTCCATCCCATTCTCGATTGGATATGTATTCGAAGATATCTCTAATATTTTCTGATACTGAAATTTTATTACCTTGTTCTCCACTCCAAGCTGAACTTATTGCAATCAATCCTTGCAATTCACCTGCAAATTCTGATTCATTGATTTTTTTCGCATGTTCTCTTAATGCTATGAGAATAATTGAAATAGTAGTGAGTCTTTGTTGACCGTCTACGATTTTGTAATTGTTTTTTTCTGAAATATCGAAGATAAAATTACCAAGAAATAAATCTTTTGTATCTTCTCCTTTTGTCTCCTTGAGATCATCCATTAGTTCTTGTAATTCAGTTTTTCCCCAATCAAAACTTCTTTGATATGGAGGAACGGAGAATTTATAGTCACTCCCTTTTAATATTCCCTCGATGGTTTTCTTTTCAGGTCTGATCATGATTTAATTTTTTAAAATTGCTTTAATATAAAATAATCTAACTTTTTCTTATTTCCGCTAACGTCCGAGACTAATGCGATGTTTTGCAGTGGTATAATAGCGCGAAAGCGCAGCCACTGCAAAACATGGGTGAATGAGCGAAGCAGAGTGTAGCGAATGAACCGCATAGTCTCTGTTATAAGCTGTATCTACCAATAATTAGTCTTTTATAATTTCATCTTTTTGCCAATCATATTCAAAACAGAAATAATTTTGCGGATCTCTTGAATAGGCGCAACATACATTGAACAAATTGTTGTTTTTTCCGAATATTATTATTTGTGTAAAAGGAATTGTTTTTTCTTTTTGGAAAAGTTCTCTTAATTTTTTTATATCAAGCTTATTATTTTCTTCTGGCTCTAACCATAGCAGCAAGGCATCGTGGCTTTTTGCATATTTGAACTTAGTACTTTTTATAAACTCGAAAATTTTAAGAGTAAAATCTTCTGTCTTTGTTTTTATGTGAAACTCTGGGAATTCACATATTTGAATTGGCTTTAGTATGATTTTTTTGTTATTTTCGTCTATTGCACGAATATATATGTCAATACCACGATCTTCGGTGGGTATGCATACGGACATTTCGTTACTGATTAAATGTCTTAATATGTATGCAAAAAGACAAGATAAAAACAATTCCTTACCTTTTTTGTGTTCGGGATTTTTTAAGTTCATTAAATCATCAACATTATACTGATCTAATAAACTATTTAGAATTCCCTCTGCAGAGCCACATGTTGCGCCTTCAAGAGGTACGCATTTTCTAAGTAAATTTAACTTAGAAAACTCACGATATCTTTCTACACTTAATCCGTATTTTTGGGCTTCGCTAATTTCGTTTTGGTCATTCATGTTATTGGTAGATATTTCATATAACTACATTATAAACGCTTCCCCTCTACTCAATCCCCGGTACTGGGAACCTTTCGCACATTTCTTTCACCTCGTTTTTGATGCGCTCTAAGGTTGTTGGGTCGTCTTTGCCCAGGATGGCTTCGTTGATCCATTTTGATACCTGTCTCATTTCGTCCTCTTTCATTCCACGAGTTGTCATCGCAGGAGTGCCGATGCGGATTCCCGATGGATCCATCGGTGATCGAGGGTCGTCAGGGATCATGTTTTTGTTCACTGTGATTCCCGCTTCGTCGAGTGCCCATTCCGCTTCTTTGCCTGTTGCGCCTTTACTTGTGACA
>Ga0100381_1000923_pt1 | contig 28848 bp, 28 predicted proteins | sample CryGeymeta201505_FD_80416 | JGI IMG/M metagenome (GOLD analysis project Ga0100381, IMG submission 80416) | Groundwater microbial communities from Crystal Geyser aquifers in Utah, USA - Crystal Geyser metaG 2015-05 | ecosystem: Environmental > Aquatic > Deep subsurface > Groundwater | place: USA...
AATTATTTCTCGATTTTTTTGTACCAGTCTTCGAGAACTTTCTTGGTAATGTCTTTGGAGCCAAGCCCCAAACTGAGTCCTAGGGCAAGGGCAACGGCCATAATAAATCCGACGAAAACAGTATTGATGAAGAAACTGGCAATACCTAGCTGGGAGAGGGCAGCCAGAACAAAAAAGGTCATGACGGCATAACTAACGACTTTGCCGATAAAACGGGCCATAGATGGATCAGACGATCCCAGAGAGCCCTTTACTACTTTCTCAAGGAATCCTGCAACAACAACACCAATAACCAAAGTAATGACGGCAGCGATAAGAGTGGGAATACCGGCGATGATACCGTTTAAGAACAGGCTGATGGAGGTAATACCAAGAATGTTGATACCGGCGACAAAGAAAAGGGTGACAACCAACCACTTAACTATTTCACCAATGACATCTTCAAACTTCTGTGAGATTTGGGCGTTTTTTAGGAAATCGGTGACAACCGGATTTTTGAAAAGAGTGCCGAGCTTGGTGATGTTGACAATCTTGGCAGTAAGTGTCTTAAGCCAGTCGGCAAGAAGCCAACCGATGAGGAAGACAACAAGGGCGCCCAGAATATTGGGCAAAAAGTTAATGACTCCAACCAAGACCTGGTTGGCGGCAAAGGAAAGGGCGTTTTGGAAGGAAAGGAGAACGTTTGTTTGCATATACACTTATCATAGGAACAATAAGTCTATAAGTCAAATGTCTGGTAAAATATACTATCCCTAGTACGAGAGGAATGGTCGCCTCAGGCGACAGGAAAGTCCGGACAGCTAAAAGGAAGGGTGGCTGGGGAAACCCAGTCCTTCCCGAGGTGACTCGGGAGGCGCGACAGGGCCACAGAGACGATTAAAGGTGAAACGCCCCGCCGCTCGGCGGGGATCCTCAAGGAGTAATCTTAGAGGAGTGGTAACCCGCCCCGCTGCAATCGACGAATTGGGATTAAGGTGCCTTTTCCGTCCCTAAAGTCTCGAGCATAGATAGATATTCCTCCACGACAGAATCCGGCTTATTGTACTAGGGAGCCCGCAAGGGCTCGCTTGTTGGGTGAGGGCTAGTCGATTTCGGGGATGGTGGTGTCTTTGTTTAGCCTGACGTGGCCGAGAATGACCCGGGCGCTAAGCACAGTGGGTAAAGCCAGGACAGCAAGAAGAGGACCACCCAATTGAAAACCGATCATAATGGCGACGATGGTGATAATGGGATTCAATCCAGCAACCTGTTGCATGACCTTAGGAACGATAAGATTGTTTTCCAATTGCTGAACGATGATAGAAACAACGAGGGCGGCCAGACCATGAGTCGGGGAAACTGATAAACCGACCAGAACTGCAGGGACGGTGGCTATTGTAGGTCCAATATTAGGAATTAGTTCCAGCATACCGGCAATAAGGGCCAAAGGAATCGCAAAAGGAATTCCAATAATGAGATAGCCGATATAACTCAGAAGGCCGACAAGCAACATAAGAAGCAGCTCTCCCCTAACCCAATAACCAATTTGGACTTCCAGCTTTTCGGCGATGATGTGATAACGGTGACCTTTTTCACCAAACCAGAACTTGAGATAGTTCTCCAAATTATGCATATCCTGAATCATGTAATAGCTGACGACAATAACCGTAAAAGCGGTGATAAAAGCCGAGAAAGTGTCGAGAGCAAAAGTAAGAACCTTACCGGGAACAGTGGCAAATTGGGCATTAAAAGAACCGTCGGTAAACTTGATGGGACTAACTGTATCGATAATGGCAGGTAACTTGATGAGAAAGAGCTGAGTCTGGTCCAGTAACGGAGAAGCTAAAGAAACGACGGAAAAAATGATAGTCCCGAATACAGCCAATAGAATGACCATGGAAGAAAGAGCTCGATTAATCCTGTATTTTTCAAGATGGTCCACCAGAGGACAAACTGCCAAAGTGATGAGAACAGCAATAAACAAAAGAATAATGACGTTAGAAAGCTTCATGACGATAAATATGGCGGCTAGAGAAAATAGGACCCAGAAGATGCTTCCAGTGGAGAAATCAAAGATAATGTGTTTCTGTTTAATCATTTTGTATATATTTCTGCCAGTTTTTGACTTAATGATTTATCTACTTCACTTTTATCATACCAAAATATACTGGGTTGTTTCTTAAACCAGACCATTTGCCGACGGGCATAATCCACTTCGGATGCCGTCCACAGGTCTACCAGTGTTTCTTGAGAGATTTCATGGTGCAAGAATTGAAGAATCTGTTTGACGCCCAGACTCGTGTAGATTGGCAAGTGGAGGTCGGGGTATTTTTTAATTATATTTTTTACTTCTTCCACGGCTCCATTTTCTAATCTATCAATAACTCTATGATTGATCTGTGATTTCTGAATTACTTTATCGACTTTAAGGCCAACCCAAAGAAAGTTTGGTGGAGTGAGATTGCCGCGGTTCGAAGTACCGAAACTCGCAATGACGTTGGAGGAAGAAAAAGCGGTACTCATTGGATGGATTCCCGCCTCCGCGGGAATGACGGAAGGCGAGGATGACAAGGGGAGGGTTTTTTGTTGTGAAGAGAAGATTTCGATGGCACGGATGAGACGTCTTGGATTATGGAGATCGGAGTTGTTTAGGGAAGCGAATTTGTGGGGATTTAATTTTGATAGACGGGATTGTAAAGACTGAAGATCTAGTTTCTCCAGATCCAAACGGAGAGATGGATTGGATGGAACGTGGACGTTGAGAAGATCTGAGGTAATGGCTTGCAAATACAAGCCGGTGCCTCCGACGATGATGAGAGGAATACTTTGAATAAATGATTTGTTAATCATTTTTTGAGAATAATTGACATAATCAGATAAGTTGAAGGGTTGGTTCGGCTCCACTAGATCCAGCCCAAAGTACCTGATGCCTTGGGGAAGGTCACGAGGAATGTCCTTCCCCGTAACAATGTCCAGACCCTTGTATATCTGGCGGGAGTCGGCGGAGAGGATGTTGACGGATCGAGGTGGAGTGAGATTGCCACAGCACTTCGTGCTTCGCAATGACGAAGCGATGGAGAGAGCGAGGGAGGTTTTGCCGGAGGAAGTGGGGCCGCAGATGATGAGGATGGTTTGGTTTGTTTTTGTTATAGCTTTCATGTTTCCCGGATGGATCCCCGCATTCGCGAGGATGACAAATATAACTTACGGGACGATGGGACGAGACCTGAGATTATCTTTGTTGGTAATTTGATCCAATATTTCCCAACGTTCTTTCTTAATACTGGCCGGAATGTCGTCCGGGAATAGTTTAGCGGAGACTGTGCCTGGACGAGGCGAGTATCTGGCGACAAAGGCAACCTTGAAGCCAACTTCTTTGACTAGATTCAGTGTGTCCCGAAAATCATCCTCAGTTTCCCCCGGAAAACCAACGATAATATCCGTACCAAAAACTACGTCAGGAATTTTAACTTTTATCTGATTAATTAAATTGAGGAAGGATTCTCTGGTGTATCCTCTATTCATCAGTTTTAAGATCCGATTGCTGCCGGACTGAACTGGTAAATGAATGAAACGATCGATTTTGGGATTTTTAGCTATCTCATCAACCAACTCGTCCCAGAAGTCCCAGGGGTTACTAGTAAAAAAACTGATCTTTTGGATGCCGTTAATTTTGCTGATTTCTCTAAGCAAAGTGACAAAAGGTGGGGTGTCTTGTGGCTTGAAGTATTGAGACTGATTGGAAGGAAAAATGTCTGAGTTGAAGGTGTCTTTATCCATGAACATCTTCCGGAGGGCCACACCGACTTTTTCTAAGCCCCAAGAGTTCACATTTTGACCCAACAGAGTGATTTCGGTATAGCCTTCTCCGGCCAACCCTGCAACCTCCCGAACGATATCGTCAATTGGGCGAGAACGTTCCCGACCTCTGGAAAATGGCACAATACAAAAGGTGCAAAAAGAATTACAACCTGAGGAAATGGAAATAAAGGCCTTGTCCTTTTCTTTTCTGATAGCTTTTTGATTGAAACCGACTTCACCAATAGGAAGAATTTCGTCGATCTGGGGCAGAAGTACTCTTATTTCTTTTTCATTGAAATGGAGCATGCAGCCGGTGAGAATTATCTTGGGTCTTTGTTTCCGCGCAAAAAACTTGTCGACATTGAGCAAAAAACCGGTGACACGGTCCTCGGCAGACTGGCGGACGGAACAAGTGTTGATGACGATTTCATCGGCTACTTTCCAAGTATCGGCCTCGGCATATCCGCGGGAAAGATAATCACCAAGTATGCGCTCGGAGTCTGACTTGTTCGCTTGGCAACCAAAAGTGTTGATAAAGACCGACGGCATTAGGCAACTTTCTTTTTCAAAGGTTTACCAACATGAAAGTTGATAACCTTGTGGCCCTTGACTACTTGTCTCTTAGACTCATTACCAAAAGGAACAACTTGTTTGTCCTCAACTTTGCCGATATAGAAAGTCCCAAAGCCAGAGATCACGACTTTTTCACCTTTGCCTAGCGCGGCAATTGATTCCTCAAAAAAGCTATCTACCGTTTCTTTAACGGCCTTCTTGGTTAAATGGACTTTCTTACTAACGATGTTGACAAGAGTTTGTTTGGTCATTTATTTCTCTTTCCGGGCAGAAAACTTAATAATAATTTAGCTGATGTTACCACCTAATTATACTACGCGCAAGGAGCTAACTGGCGATTTTTGAGTCGCGGGATTCATCGAAGACAAATTCGAGAGTGTCTGAGACTAGTTTGTCCTCAAGACCATTAAAATCGTGGTCTCCACCATCATAAATGACGATTCTCTTTCTTGGACAATCTGCCAACTGCTTTTCTAAAATGTCCATAGCTCGATGGACGTCCATGACAGGGTATATACCATCGTCGTTCGTACATGTAAAAGATAGAACTGGCTTATTAATGGAGTTAACTTTTTTCCATCCCAGAGTTTGATCACCGTAATTGAAAATGGCGGCTTCGGAATTGTCTCCAAACAGACTGATATAGGCGTTGGCGGTGAGTGTTTTGATTCCCCAAAGCAAGTGGTCTATTTCTTCTTTCCCTCGCCCTTCAGCAACTAACGCTTTTGCTTTTGACAACATAATGTTGTGATCAATAATACCCTCTTTGTCATGAACCAAGCCTATCATATCCGAAGGGCTTAAAAATATAAAACCAGCTAAATCGATTGGCTTTCGATTGTAATACCAGTTGACAATTTTTGCCGGACCAAGACTACTAGCCTGCATCCAGATATTCTTATACCCAAGACTATTGGTGAAACCAAACCATGCGTCGATATCTAGTAATGAATCTTCAAATAGCTCGGAAGTATACTCAGTACCTTTAGTTATTTTGTTTTTATATGATCTTGTTTCTGAGGCCAAGAACGAAACTCCTTCTGTGGGGAACCTATCTGACATTTCTCGATAGTATCCGAGATTATATATGTCTCCAGCCATGCCAGGAATATGCAAAATGATATGTTCCCTGTTAGGGGTTTCGAATAGTCTTCCACCAAGTTGTAACCCATCGGCAGTTTGAGCGTGGACTTCTTTCATATTGTTTAACTGGCTATTTCGCTGGCACGGGTTTCGCGAATACAATTGACCTTGACTGTTCCTGGGAAAGTCATAGTGTCTCTGATTTCATCACGAATGGCTTGAGCCAGTACCGTCAATTGATCATCTCCTGCCTTGCTTGGGTTAACAATGACCCTGATTTCTCTCCCGGCGGAAATAGCGTAGGCATCATCAACTTCAGGATGTTTCCTGGCAATTTCTTCGAGATGACGAATACGTTTGCCATATTCTTCGGTGTTTTCGTGGCGGGCACCGGGTCTGGAACCGGAAATAGCGTCGGCAATATAGACAATAACGGATTCGTTGGAAGTAAATTCTTCATCTTCGTGATGCTGGGCCACACAATCGATAACGGTTTGAGGAATATTAAATTTCTTTAAATATTGAACTCCGAGCTCGACATGATTACCCTCGCCTTCGATTATTTTGCCGATATCATGAAGGAGGCAGCCCATACGGACAGTGTCGACATTGGCACCAATTTCGTTCGCCATCTTAATACCTATTCTGGTTTCTTCCAAAGTGTGACTGATCATATTTTGCCCATATGAGGTGCGGAATTTAAAGCGGCCCAGCATACCAATGATCTCGCGGTTCATGTTGTATACCCCGACAGCATGACAAAGCTTCTGGCCCTCAAGGAACATAATTTGCTCGACATCGCGTTTGGATCTCTCGAAGTACTCTTCAATACGGGCAGGGTGAATGCGGCCGTCTTTAATTAAATGAATTAAAGTGAGACGAGCAATCTCCCGGCGAACAGGGTCGAAACTGCTTAGTTTAACTTCGTCTGGGGAATCATCCATGGAAACGTCACAGCCGGAGACTTTTTCAAAAATGCGAATATTCCGACCATCTTTGCCGATAATCCTACCTTTAGTTTCCTCATCCGGAATCGGAACAGTAGAGATGGTGTACTCGGCCACATAGTCTGTAGCCCCCGCCTTCATGGCATCCACCAAAATTTCTCTGGCTAGATCCTCACACTCTATCTTGGATTTTTCTTCGGCTTCTTTAATGGCTCTGGCTGCCTCTGCGGCGGAACGCTTTTCGACCTGAGCAATGAGCTCTTTTTTGGCTTGTTCGGTGGTTAATGAGGCAATCTTCTCCAGTTTTTCGACCATTGAATCGGCTTGTGAAGAGATTTTGGCTTTGAGTTCTTCAATTTGTGTGGTTTGGAGATCGAGATTCGCTTTCTCCTTTTTGAGTTGCTCTTCAATCGTCGAGTTACTTTGCTGTTTTTGGGCTAGGTTTTTGGAGCGAACTTCGATTTCTTCCAGCTGAATTCGGGCATCTTTGATGGCCTGATCCTTAATCTTGAAGGCTTCGTCTTTGGCCGAGATAATGATTTCTCTGGCCTGAGACTGTGCTGTGGCCTGTGCGGAGGCAATGAGAGCGGCGGTATCTGGGGCAACTTTGGGGAGTTCCTGGTTATTAGTTTTTGATGGCTCAACAGGAGAAGATGGGACGGCTTTGGACTTGATTGAAGAAATAGAGCCTTTGAAAATATTGGACTTGAAAATGGATAGTATAGACATGGTTAAAAAAATTATTAACCTAATCTATGAGAAGTCAGCAAACACGCAAAATCAGTCGACTAGCGACCAGCCTGCCGGGTGGCGGGCTTTAGAGGGACTTTTTTAATTTGATTGAGATCGGACATTGCGTAATTTTGAATGACTAACATGATTAGTATCTGTATTTTAGTCTTCCAAATAGCCCCCGTCAAATGCACTTTTGACGGCACGGTTGGAATAGCCTCGTTGGTAGAGCTTGGAGATTAGTTTCCGGCGGTCAAGATGGGGAAATTTTTGAAGATACTGTCTGATGGAGGCGATTTCAGCTTCCAGTGGCGCGCTGGTGGCGAGAGCCTCTGCAACCGCTTCCTGAGATAATCCTAAGTATTTGAGCTTGAGGGAAATAATCCTAGAACCATAATGTTTGGACAACTGCCGTCTAACAAAGGCTTCGGAGAGGTATTGGTCGTTTAGGTAACCACTTTTGGCTAAATCCTCGAGTATAGAGTCGATAATGGGACCGGGGTTCGTAAATTTTTCTTTTTCGGCCCGCCGAAACAGTTTTTCGCGCAACTGGACCCGAAAATACGGTCTCGCAGTAAGAATCCTACCAGCATATTTGACGAGGGTTTGCCGTGAATTATTTTTCTGGCTGGATGCCGGCATTGACCTTTTCCATAACTTGTTGCTTAATTTTCTCGATTACCTGGGGACGCTCAGCCAGGGCAGTCTTCGCTGACTCCCGTCCTTGGGCAAGAGTTTCGCCATCGTACTTTATGAACGAACCAGCTTTTTCGAGCACGTTGTAAGCAATGGCAGTGTCGATAAGGTCCCCTAGCTTACTGATACCGCCAACGTTGAGAACGTCGAATTCGGCAGTCCTAAAAGGCGAAGCGACTTTATTCTTCACTACTTTAGCACGGTGGCGGGAACCAATAATTTCGTCTCCCTCCTGAATATTACCGATTTTGCGCATGTCGATACGAATCGAAGCATAGAATTTGAGGGCTTTACCACCGGTAGTAACTTCCGGATTACCAAACATGACACCTATTTTTTCGCGGAGCTGATTGGTAAAAATAACGATGCATTTGCTCTTGGAAATGGCACCGGTAATCTTTCTGAGGGCTTGGCTCATGAGTCTGGCCTGTAAACCCATGGAAGAATCCCCCATTTCACCCTCGATCTCAGACTTGGGAACTAAGGCGGCGACAGAATCAATGACTACGACATCCACACCGCCGGAACGGATAAGAGTTTCGGCAATCTCCAAGGCTTGCTCACCGTTGTCCGGCTGTGACAATAGAAGGCTGTCCAAATCAACTCCTATAGATTTGGCCCGACTAGGATCGACTGCATGCTCGGCGTCAAGAAAAGCGGCAATACCGCCCGCTTTTTGAGCTTCGGCGATGACATGAAGAGCTAAGGTGGTCTTACCTGAAGCTTCAGGACCATAAATCTCAATGATTCTGCCTTTGGGGAAACCGCCTACGCCTAAGGCTAAGTCTAAACTAATAGAGCCTGAAGAGATAACAGGAATCTTTTCATCGACACGGTCGGAACCCATGTGCATAATGGCTCCTTCACCATACTGTTTGGTGATTTGTTGCATGGCAATTTTGACAGCAGTAAGGCGAGCGTTGTTATCTGTCGGCTTAGCGACTGACTTTCCTTCTTTAACTTTTTTGGATTTCTTTGGCATTTCCTTCGGGTATTTATTAATCTAAAATCATTATATCTATTTGGGTTATTTTCGCAATACCATCAATTTATCTTCTAGATGATTTGTCGGGAAAAGATCGCTTAGGTAAAGACTAATTAGGTTGATTTTGTATTCTTTTATTTTCTGTAATTTTGTTTTCATCCGAACTTAATGGCTTCGTTATACCTCCCACTTTCACGAGTAAATATATTATTACAATAATCACACCTTACGCTGATCACAATATCATTTACCCAAAATTTACCCGAAATGTCAAGCGGATGTGTTAAAATAGTCGAGCACGGGGTGTAGTATAACGGTAGTATTCTACTATGGGGTAGTAGAGACCGGAGTTCAATTCTCCGCACCCCGAATTATATGATAACGTTCGAAAACGGTCACGTTTCGGTTAAAAAAAGCTTGGTATATCAATACCGGGCTTTTTTGAGATTTAGCGAACGACTACGGGTGGCCCAATTGGTGTGGGAGTAACTTTTGCGGACTGAGTAATGATAGATAGGGGGAGTGATTTCGAACTAGATCCGCCTCGATTATCACTGACATAGACCTTTAGATTGAAGAATCCAGATTGGATAGGAGTTCCAGAGATGTAACAGGTGATTTTGCCCCCGCTGACAGGAACTGAGCAAGGACCAGTTTTCAATCCAAAAGGTAATCCCGATATCGTCATGGTTAAAGCATCGCCAGAGTCGATATCAGAGGCATCCACCTTTGCATTGTACGATTTGTTTACATAACCAGTTGGTAGAGATGTGGTCTGGATAAGGGGAGGGTGATTGGTTGATGGTGTGGGGGTATGAGAAACAGAGGGTGTCGGGGTAGGAGTTCTTTTGGGAGTGGGTGTGGGTGTGGATTTACTTAGAGTTAGTTGTTTGACATAGAAGTAGGGTCCTTTCAGAATACCTGTAGCAATAACTCGTTTGCCGACAAGTGGCTCCGCAAGAGATTTGGAAACCACCAAGGCGGTGCAAACACCTTTATCTCTAAGAATGCGATACCGGCCTTTTCCCTTGACTGGAAGTGGAATTCCTACACATTGAGTCGTATCAGAATCACTTATCAGCTTGCCTATCAGAATTGAACCGTAAGAGGCGCGACTTTGATCGTTGAAGTTTCCAGTCTTTAGAAGTAGAGCGACGCCAAAAATAATAACCAGACCAATTAATAATAGGAGAGCAGAGAAAAGAGTCTTTTTATTCTGCTTTTTCATCTTTGTCTTCATATCTATTCTATGTGGTTATTAATAGCCGACTAGTACTAAAATTTAGTGTAGACCTTTTGACATTTTTTGCAAGTGGGGCTCAAAATGGCGTAGTCTAAAATTTATCAATATCGAGAACGGGCTGGCCGTAGTCGAAAATCTTAATAGGAATTTTTTCTTGTCCGATCAGTTTACTTCCGGAATAGGTAAGTTTGACGAGAATACCTTTTCTCGTTTCTTCCGACCACATTTGATCGAAAACTAAATTTCCCAGCGAATAGTAGATAGGTTTACCCAAATAGGTTTCAATCTCCTGGACCCAATGTGGATGGTGTCCGATGACAGCATCGGCACCAGAATCAATAGCCATATGAGCCAGCTCTACCTGATGCAGAGATCGATGACTATATTCATTACCCCAATGAAAAGAGGCAATCACTATATCGGCTTGCGATTTGGCATGAATTATCTGATCGGAAACATTAACAGGCCAAGATGCGGAGACCTGAGAAAAATTTGGGGGGATATCGTTAAAACCCAGAAAGGCTATTTTTGTATTCTTGACGGTTTTGATCACCGGTTTCCCCAAACCAACAGGGGCGATTTGATTTTGGTTAAGAGTTGAAATGGTAAGGTCGAAACCACTATTACCCTGATTATCAATATGATTGTTGGCAAGGTTAGCAATGTCTACACCCGAGCCAACCAAGCCTTTGACAGAAATTGGGTCAGCACAAAAGACCATACCTGTGTCGGTAGATTTACACTCAGAACCAAAGGGTGATTCTAAGTTTATGAAGGTTAAGTCGGCATCGTTCAGGATGCTGGATATTTTCTTGAACGGCCAAGAAGGATCGTTGTTTTTGGCGATCCGGGTACCAACTGACCGCCCAAGCATAACGTCACCGCCGAAAAGGAGAGTGGTAGAGGTGATCTCAGATTTCAGATCTCGGATGCCAGTTGGGGAAGGAATCGTATTGACGACAGAAGACTGTTGAGTGACGACCATGTGGCCGATAAGCAAATAATAGGAGGTAACCGATTCGGGAATGTGGTTAAAGGCGTACGAATCAGTGTGAACCAGAACTTCAGAAACAAGAGATCTGGCCCGAATAATCTTCAGAGCCGATATCAGGGAGGCCGGAGAATCGAGATACTCCGATGATAGCTTTTCGATAGCCTGATAGCTGTGGTTGTATATAAAATTTTCGGTTTGATTGTCCCTCTGCGTAGCTTGGTCGCGAGTTAAGCCGTGAGAAAAATCAACTGAAGCAATAATTACAGTGTCAGGTGAGGCAGTAATTAGTTGTTGGATAAAGCTATCGAGCAAGGCCTGATCAAGGTTCTTCTTGAGAGCAAAAGGAACAACTTGGGTATTTGGCAGGTAAAACGCAAGAAACGGCATTAGCCCGGCAAGCCCATGTTCGGGCACAAGAGCTTGATCGTCCAAACAGACAGTACCATGTCTGACGAACGAACCCAGAAGATTTTTATCCACTTGGATTTGCCCGTACGGCGTGTCCCAACTATTTGATGATGAAATAATATCGCATTGACCGGTATTGGCGTGATTCGGTGACAAAAGAATAATTGTCTTGGGTGGGTCGGCGGTAAGTAAAGAGATCCCCCTAGCGATAATATTAGAAGCGGTTAGATGGTGCGGAACAACCATGACGGAAGGAGACGAACCTTGGGAAAGAGAAGGGTATTGAAGAACAGCAGGGAAAAAAGTACGATTATCGTAGGCAAAATCAGTAGAAAATGATGGCGAGAGAGAGGTGGTTCCCCGGGAATGACGGACACCAAAATAAATAAGCAGCAATAAAAAAAGCAGAAAGGGAATGGAGACGATTAATCCCCGCCTGGTTTTCATTTGATGCTTACGGACCCAGACGGAGAAAGATTGAAAATTGATGGCGAAATTAACGATTGAATCAAAGCACTTTCGGCTCGGAAGTCTCCGGACGAGACGACTCGGGCATAGTAATTGATGGTATTACTTGTGTTTTCCTTGCCGACACAGAAACTAATCTTTTGGCCATTGATTTCATATGGATACCAGACATCGCTCGTACTAAGTCCGAAACTGTAAACAGAGGTAATGGGCCTTAACCCAGAAGGAAGCAAGTCTGAAACCTGATAACAGCCATCTTGAGAAATAGCGGTACGCGAGACGGGCAAAGATACTCGAATCAGATCTGCGCTAGAAAAAGTATTAGTGATAGAACCACGAACAGAATAAGTTCTTCCCACTGTGACCGAGGGACTGACATTGGCGGTTTTCGGATCTAGAACGGTGGTAAAAGTTGAACTCAAACCAATATCACCACTCAAGTCACTAAAGGATATCTCGGTAAGTTCTTTGGACGATAACTCCAGCTTAAAGACTTGACCTTTGTCAAGCTTTTTAGTCGTCTTTTTCCCGTTTAACGTGTAGGCAAAAGAAACAGGCAGTGGCTTGACGTTGTCAATTTGATTAGAAATAGCCAACAATTGGGGTGAAACAAGCAAAATGTCTTTGCCATTATTGGCGAGGGTAAACCCAAGGAGACTATCTGTTTCCGGTTCTCCCAGTATTGAAGCGAGGGCAGCCATAAGGGCGGTGGCCTGAAGCTGAGAGTCTTTATCCGAGCCAATCTTTATAGACATAAAGTTGTCTTGTTTGACAGAAAAATCGGAAAGAAGAGCCCGATAGGTGAGCAGGGCTTTCTCGGTATCTCCGATTTTAGCCTGAGCCAATCCCAAATATATACGAGATAACGAGGTGAGATTATTGGCTTCGGAGAGATTGTCTATGAGTAAGAGAACCGGCTCGTCCAAACTGGCTAGACCAAAAAGAGATGTTGAAGCGGTGTCGACGTCTTTGGCTTGGGCCAATTGGCGATAGAAATAGTTTCCTAAACCGACGAAGTCAACCTTACTTTTGGCAAGTGCAGCGACAAAGGTAGAAAGTCCCAAGTCAGACCCTGAATAGGGAAAGAGAGCAAAACCACCATCAGGGGTTTGGTAAGGTGTCAAGTCAAGTTTTTCGGGAGTGATTGAGTCGTCAAAAGTTTTTTTGATAATTTCTCCGGAAAGTGTCCTAGTCAAGCGCTGATCCAGACGATCTCCCCATGTGTAGGTCAAATTGGATAGAAGAGGGAAGAAACGACCTAGACTTTTGTCTGAGAAAATTAAAGCAGTGGGAGAATCGCTTGAACCTTCCGGTTTTGTGTCCGGAGATAAAGTAGTGCTGGTGGTTTTGACTACTTTGAGGCGTGAGTTGAGAACCAAAATCTTTTTAATTAATTTGTCAGAGAGGTTGCCGGAGCTACCGGATATTGTGAGAGTATGTGAACCTTCTTTCATTTCCCCTAGATCTATAGGTACGTTTTCGAAAACTCTAGCGTTAAGGTTTTTATCTAAACCAAGAGAGGCTGATTGAATTCGGATGGCGACCTGGTCCCCGACGGACAGCCCTTCTCCATAAGCGCGGACCGAAATCCGGGGCCGCTCCCCGACCAAGTATTCGGTATTTATAACCGCGTCGACAAAAAAGGGTTGCTTGACTACCAGAAGGTTGGAATTGGCACCGGCATTTAGATCGCCAGTTACTCCCTGAGAAGTAATCCTCCAAGAAGTAAGATTATCCGGAAGCTTGACGTCCAAGCTGGCCTGCCCATCACCGCCGGTGCGAACGCTGCCGAAATAGGCATTGTCTACGAAGAGTTCGCGGCCTTTTTCATTGTGAACATAGAAACCATCGGCAAGGTAAGTATTAAGTTTGTCGACCGTAAAATTATAAACAGTGTTTATGCCTGATCGAGATTCAATGGAGTAAATTTTCTGATAATCTCCGCGTGAGTCCAGATAAAAATCGCCTATTTGTGCCTCTCCTGCCGTCATGAAACGACCGTTGATATAGAGATTATGTTCGGCGGTAACCCTTAACCGATTATTAATGATGAGATACCCAGAAACTTGGTGTCGAAATACTTGGACAACTTTGGAGTTGACTGTTTTGGCCGAAGTGGGGCTTTGGAGAGTTTTGATGGTGTCGCTGACAACAATATCTTCAATATTTTTCGACTGTCCATTTCCCATAAGAATAGCGGTGCCAGGTAGAAAACAACCGCCACCTTCGGCCCCGGAGGAGTCAAGAGGATACTGATGTGACTGGTAAGAAACAATAATGTCCGGATCCAGAGAGCTGTAAATTCTGGCTAGAGGATCCACAGTGATGGGGTTCATGGCGTTGTAGGCTTCATCGAGAAAGCTGAGATTGACCTCAGCCGACACCGGAGAGCCGTGTGAATCTTTGGACAGAATAGAAAGCCTGGCAGTACTACCTGGGAGATAAGATGATTTATCCAGGGTAATATCCAGCGAAAGTTTCTTGGCTGAATGATTGAACATTAGATTTAAACTTTCTGATACTTCGTAGGTTTTTCCCGTAAAGCGAATGGCCCGAACAGAGATGTTGGGGATAAAGGTCTCAGGGAACTTAAAACCAACATTCGGGTCATCCGAGATCTGATAAGACTTGATACCTCTCTGAGCAAATAAGTACAGGAATTTGTCGGAATCGGTGGAGGACATGGGGACTTCCCCACGCATGACAGTAAGATTAACCGGCTCACCTACCGCAAAACCGTTGTTGATCTCAGATTTGTTCGATTTGAGGAAAATATAATTGTTTCTAGGGTAGTTATCAGCAGATCCGGAAACGTAAACATCCTGAGTGGTGATTCGGTTCTGATTATCTGCGGCGCGAAAAATAACGTTGTAAGATTTGCCTTCCGTAATCGGAAATTCGTAGATACCCTTACCATTTGCATCTGTAGTTAAACTGATGTCTGCGATTTTGTTTTGGACACGGTCGTATTCGTATCTTGGGGAAGTTACTTTGTTGATAAAGTCGTAGTAGGTACCCACCTCACGACGGTTCCATTGGTTCTCCATGAGCGCGCCGGTAATAGTCCTGCTAGGTGCAGGAGAAAAAGAATCAAACGAGGTATGGGGTACGAATTTTGAAGTGTCTACCTGCCGCAAGTCCAACTCCACCCGGCCGGTCTTTCCTTTTGATTCTGATTTCGTGGAATTGAAAGTTAAAGAGGAATTGAAGACCGCAATGGACATATCGGTCTGGATATTTCCCTCTTCTGGTAGTAAGGGTCGAAGCGAAAGATAGGTATATTCTGGAGAATAATTAATAAGGCTGGGGTTTATTGAGGCGATTTGATTAAAACTAAATTTCCCCAATGAGTCGGTCGTCACCGTCCCGTTAGTGTCACGACTGGTGTATTTTAAGTTCATGCCGGGGATGGGTGAGCCTTCGAAAAAAGTAGCCTGTCCAGTGAAAGAAATAGTATCTCCGACGATAGCGGCCTTCTTTGAAGATTGGAGTATCAGTTTATAGGCTGGCTTGGTGTAAGTAGCCACAGTAAATGAAGAGCTCATGACTACAGAATCCCCTATCTTGAGAGCGATTCCGTACCAACCGGGATTGAAACCCGATAAGGGGATATCCCCGATAAAAGTGCCTAGATCATTAGTTTCAAAATCTTTGGTAAACAGAACGATGGGATTAAAATCCCAGCTGGTATAGTCCGACCTAGTGACTTCTAGGGTGAACTTTTGTTTTTGGTTGAGATTGTCCCTATCTCGAAGTAGTCCCCAGAATTTAATGCTGTCGGTAGGGAGATAAACGGGCCGATCGGTATAGAAATAACTCCAGTATTTATCTAATATGCGTCTGGTTTGTTGATATTTTGAGGAATAATAGTTGCCAGAATTTTTCGGGGGGAGAAGCAGATTGCTGTTGCCGTAACTAACAGTGATGGCCGAGGGTTCTTCTATCTGTGACTGAGGGGTGTCAAAATAGGCTATGCCTTCTGATTCGGTCTCCTGCACCTTTCCTCCAAAATTTATTTTGGCTCCGGAAACTGGTTTTTGGGAACTAATGTCATTGACCCAAACCAGAGTCTTGGTGCCACTGGCACCAAGATAAGCTGATATATCGGTAATTTGAACCAATGCCTGAGTAGAAATATTGTCTATGGTAGATTCGACTAAGTAATATCCTTTGGGTAGAGATTGAGGGAATAAAAAGAAGTTGGTATATGTCTGCTGATGAATGGGGGTGTGGAAGTCCAGAACCTTCGTAAGACCAGTGATCGGTAAACGTTTGGAATGGAGAGAGTTTGATGCCCACGAGGGAATAGAAAGGAGAGCATTAAAATCTGAACTAAAACCCGGAAAACCGGAATACTGGAAGACCTGAACAGAAAGGTCTCCGCCACCGAGAGACGAAGTATAAATATCGAAGGCGGGTGTTTCCGATGATGAAAATTCATAAAAATTTCTGGCGAATCCGAGAGTTCGTGTAGAATTGGACTGTTGGGTTTCAAAACGAAAAACAAAATCCTCTTTGAGGGTTTCCGTGGTTCCATTTAGTTTCAAACCTTTTTTAACCTTGATGGTGTAAAGAGTGCCGGGAGTAAGGTCCTTGGGGACGAAAGATAAGGTGCGCTTATGACGCTCAAAGCGACCATCGACGATCGGAGTGATTTCGAAGTTTCCTTCTTTTAGACCGATATCTGCCCAGTTGTCGTGGCTGAAGGTTATCTCAATTCCGGAATTTAGGGGCACATAGGTAGCCTGGTCACGAGGGAGGGTTTGAACCACACGAAAATCATTTTTTGTTTGGAAGGCCCAGGAAAACGTCTTTTGTTCGGAAAGAATCTTGATCCGATACAAACTATTGTCCTTCAGGATGGTTTTGGGAAAAATACTAAACTGACGGGGACCGACCTCTCTAATGTCGAATTCTATTTCTGGGAAGAAAGTGACGTTATCCCTCAGACTGGCGATATCCAGGTCCTGATCGGATTTTAGAGTAAAAGAGGAGTCTGAAAAGGTTCCCAGAGAGTCTTGCCTATCCGCGGTGAGTATCAGGCCAGTAATTGAGCCGAGCTTGAGCTTGGCGGAATGTTGAAGGTACTGTGAAGCGAGAATGACAGAGATGAGTATGCCCACCGAGGCAAACAGAACGCCAAACAGCTGCCAAGGACGCAAAGAACCCAAGAAGGTTTTTATTTTTCCCATCAATGATTTCATTTTAATTTCAGGGTAGGGAGATGTCAATAAAACTATCCTGCTGACAGGATGTTTACTAATAAAAGTGGCGATATACTGGGGTCGGTGGTGGAGGTTTTGGCCATGAGATGGTCACGATAGACTTTGGCAATAATACTCGCAAGCATTACCTGGTAACACTTATCGTCTCCTTTGATAAGAGTTCTTACCGATGAATTTCAGTCAGTTTTTTACTATCGTGAATACAAAAAGCCCCTCTTGCGAGGGGATGGAGGTTATGTTTGAACAAAGTACTGAGGATTGGACAAGTTCACGATGATGAGGGCGGGCGGAAGAAACAGATCATTGTTGTTGGTGTTATTCAAAAATAACGTTATATCTTTGACGATCTGTAGCGCACTGTCACGGAAATCACTGATTATTGGTGGTTGAATACCGCCTTTGGTGTATTGGTAGCTGATGACCACTTCTACCCGTTCGGTGGGAATCAACGTTTTGGTTTCTGGATTGTACTCAAATTGCTTGGCAGGAATAAAGATGGCGTGAACCCTGCCGTCAAGTTTTACCGGATGGGCTGCCTTCTCAAAGAATTTGTGAGTGTCAGCTAATAAATGCTTGAGAGAATCTTGCTCCGGTTTAAAATTTTGGCCGACATTTTTTACTTCGATGATAATGTCCATTTTCAGCGCCCGCGCCATTCTGATTCAGTAACAGGATTCAGGCCCAGAAATTTGTACTTTTTACCGCCTGATAGAATTTTGACCATTGCAGGAAGGTTTAAATCTTGATGGCTTGAAACTTGGAGAAGATCTTGGATCTTATTATTTATTAGAGCAGCCTGCGAGGAAAAAGATCTCGCGACATAGGTCCGTTTACCTTCAGAAGCATCTTCACAAACAAGGACCTCGACAGGACTTACGGGAATAATTTTCCCGTCCGAAAATGTGCTGAAAGAAAGGGCTGTATCAAAAGTAACCTCGACCGGAGAGTGGTAGGCATTTTCGACAATCTGTAATAGCTTTCCGAGAGATTTCAAATCAGGACAAAAGGTACGACTAACATTCTTGATGGAAACTAGGATTTTCAAAGTAAACCTCCTCAAAGATGGTAATGGGACATTATAACATGGGGCGTGGTTAGACTATACTTAAAGATATGTCCGGTAAAGAAATGCATGGAAAACTGAACTTGGAGGAGGTGGGGAGATACTTTGAGAATAAAGGGTATAAAGTGCAAAAACTGGAACAACTGTGGCGGCACGTGACCGGTCAAGTCAAGTTTGAAAACGAAAAACTCTTCCTGAAATTGGCTAGTACCAAAGAGATTGGGGAAAGGACGAGAAACGAAAAGAGTTTTAATGAGAGCGCCAACTCCATCTGGAAGAAATACATCAAAACGTTTCAATCCCCAAAAGTATTTGATGAAGGATATTTTCAAGATAAATATTGGTTTATTGGAGAGTTTGTTTTTGGAAAACCACTAGCTGAAGTGAAGGGAAAAATATCTGACATATCCGAAAAAGATATTATCAAAACGGCTGAGATAGCCAAGAATATCTTAGAAATCTCAGATCTTAGTTTACTACCCAAAGACAGAGAACACTTGAAAGAGATGTGGAAAGTAAGAATCCACGAAATATCAAGTGGATGGTCTAATAACTGCAAAATAGATACAAAAGCCTTGCTTCAATATATTAAAGACAAAAGTGGCTATATGGAGACGGCATCAAGTCACGGAGACCTTACCCCCTGGCACATTATGAAGACCAATAATAATGTCTATTATTTAATCGACAGTGAAGCGGCACAAATGGGCGGCTTGAAATTTTATGACGTAGCCTATTTCTATCACCGTGTTTATACCAAACTAAAAAGACCATATCTGGCAGAGCAATTTTTGAAAATATTCAAGGAGGCTTATAAATGGACCGAGAAGAACGATAAGGAGTTTGCGCCGGTGCTAGCGTCTAGAATCATGGGTGGTTATTTTGACGCAGAAAGAGACGGTGTGACGAGTGTGGAATTGAATCGGGAGATGGAAGAAAGATTGTATGGTGGGGTGATGTGACAGGGTTTGAAATGGGCATTGCACGCGCGATTGACGGGCATTGCACGCAATGCCCCTACGGAATGAATAATTTGTCTTTTTTCCAATTCGAAGGATTGTTCTGAATGTATTCCTCGATTCGGTTCATGTCGGCTTCGTCACGGATGATGTGTTCGAAATAATTGCGTTGCTAAATTTTAATATATGACGGGCGGGAAGACCCCGCCCCTACGGCGTGGTTAATGCGTTTTGTTGATTGATATTTAAAATAGGCAAGAATATTTCCCAATGTAGGGGCGAGGTTTTCTCGCCCGCAATGGGTTTTGTCGGGATTATTAATAACAACAATTCCGTGCATATGGTTAGGCATAATGACGAATTCATCTGGATAATTGTTCCCATTCCTTTTGAATAACATTCCCCAATTCGGACAAGACCATTTCCCCACCAACAATCTGTCCAAACAAACAGTCTCGATCTTTGGCACATATCGTGATAAAATATGCACCGTTTTGTGAATAATTGTAACCAGATAATCTAACTGAACGTCTTTGGGGAAAATCTACTCCCATAAGACAATGGTATCACCGGGAATCCTTAGCGTTTCGGACTTTGTTTCTTGGCACGGGCTCGACCACCTTGACCGGCTTTACGAGTTTCTTTCATGCGTGAGTCTCGTGTGATGAAGCCTTTGTTTCTAAGAATCTGTTTGTATTGGTCCGAGTTTACTTTTACCAAAGCGCGAGCAATACCATGTACTAAGGCATGAGCTTGAGACATCAAGCCGGAACCGGCAATTTTGATACTTCCGGTGTATTGACCTAAAGTTTCGGTAACGATGAATGGTGCCTGATAAATCTTTTTGAAGGTTTCCCCTTTAAAATAGGTAGAAATTGGTTTACCGTTGATAAGAAGCTCTTGTTTTCCTGGCCAGATACGGACACGAGCGATGGCGGTTTTACGTCTACCGATGGCGGAGAAAAATTCTTTGGGCATCGATAGGGAACCCTTTTTGACCGGTACAGTCTTGACCGGTTTTACAGCAATTTTTGATTTTTTGGATAGTTTTTGGGCCATATATTAGTTCTTGGTTGCTAGTTCTTGGTTCTTGGATTTGAGTCCAAGTTCAACGGCATAAGGGTGATCGACACCGGGAAAAACTTTGAGACGGCGTAGCCGTGTCTGCTGGAATTTGTTTTTAGGAAGCATGCCCTTGACAGCTTTCTCGATGACTTTACGGCAATCTTTTGCTTTGAGATCTCCCAGAGAAACCTCTTTAAAACCACCGGGGAAACCTGAGTGAGAGTAGTAAATCTTGTCGGTCATTTTTTTGCCGGTAACAATGAATTTATCGGCATTGATAGCCACAACAAAATCGCCGTTGTCCAGATGATCCCCACTGAGAGCTTTGCCTTTGCCGGTTAGGAGAGTGGCCATTTTGACGGCCGCACGACCGAGTACCTGACCATCGAGATCGATGAGATGCCAATTATGAGAAAGATCTGAGACTTTTAAGGTGGTAGTTTTCATGATTTTTTCTTAATTACTTTCTTGATTTCTTTTTTGGCGATTTCTCTGACAACCTTGGGAGCTTTCTTGGGTGTTTCCGGTAACGGAACGACCAAACTTAAAGAGGCGGTGACGGTGGAATCACCTCGCCGGACGCCAACTTTTTGAATGGTAGTAAAGCCACTGTGCCTGTCGCCCATAACGGGGATAATGAGATCAACCAATCTATTGGCACTTTTGGGACTGCCTAGCTCGGAGGAAACTAGACGACGAGAGGCCAGGGTACCACCCTGTGCTTTCGCGGCCAGCCGATCAAATAAACGTTTGATAATTTTGGCTTTGGTGACAGTGGTTGTAAGACTTCCCAGCTCGATTAACTGTTTTAACTGAACCCTGAAGAGAGATTTTCGCTCTTTGGTGTTGCGGTTTAACTTGGCAATGATTGAATGATGACGACGTCCCATATGTTATTGAATTATTACGCCTTTTTCTGCAGCTTTTTCGACCACTTGTACGGCTGATTTCTCACCGAGGTTTTTAACTTTTTTCAAGTCGCCCAAAGTGAGAGCTTTGAGATCGGCTAATTTATTAATTCCTGATTTTTTGAGAGCATTTAGCACCCTGGTAGGGAGATCTAGGTCGTCAACGAAACCGGCAGTGGTAATCTCATGGGCAGATTTTTTCTCAAGGATGTATGCTTCGGCGGAATTGACATAGTCATAAAAACTTGTCAACACGCGGGCTGCATTTTTGACAGCTTCTCCCGGAGTAATCGTACCATCAGTAGTCAAAGTGAGTCTGACCTTGTCGAAGTTGCTAGAACGGCCGACACGAGCCGCTTCGATGGTGTAATTAGCCTTGAGAACAGGGGAGAAAGAGGCATCAAGAGGGATGACTCCTATCTCATTGGTAGCATTTTCTTCGGAAGAAACATATCCCAAACCTTTACCGACAGTAATAACGGCAGACAATTTGGCTTTGGGGGAAGTCAAATGGGCCAAGATGGTGTCAGGGTTAGCAACAGTAACATTGGAAGGAAGGTCTAAATCGGAAGCTTGAACCTCTTTGACTCCAGAAACTTTGAGCTTTATATCTACCGGTTCGTCCGAGTCGACAAAGAAATTGAGAGTTTTGAGATTAAGAATAAATTCGACAATATCTTCCTGAAGACCAGCCAAAGTGGAAAATTGGTGAGAGACCCCATCTATCTTTACGCGGATAGCTGCTCCGCCTTCGAGAGAAGTTAATAAGACTCGGCGGAAGGCATTACCCATGGTGTGGCCAAAGTTTTGAGGAAGTGGCTCAATAATAACTTCTGCAGTATTAATTTCTTTTTTATCTTTAAGGGTAATTTTGAAGTTTGGTGCCAACATTTTTATGTAGTAATTGTTAATGAATTATCTTGAGTAGAACTCAATAATTAGATTGGTTTTAATATCTGAGCCAATTTCATCGGAGGCTGGCATACGGTCTATTTTGCCTTGGGTACCCACACGAGAGAGCCACTTGGCGGGAACATTTTTCTCAACCAGATTGGGGGCGACGAAATCGAATTTGGCCGCATTCTCCGGAAGAGAAACGATCATCCCTGGTTTGGTTTGGAAAGAGGGAACGTCGACTCTCTTGCCGTCTACCAGAACATTTCCATGAGTGACTAATTGGCGGGCGAGTGAGCGGGAGGTGACAAAACCAAACCGGTAACAGATATTGTCGAGACGGGACTCCAAAAGCTGAATAAGAACTTCGGCGGTATTGCCTCGAGATTTGATAGCCTGCTCGTAGTAGCCGTGAAACTGATTTTCCAAAACTGCATAGAGGCGCTTGGCCTTCTGTTTTTCTCTTAACTGAATGCCGTAACCGGAAATTCGGCCGCGAGCCCTTTTCTTACCATGTTGGCCGGGCACTTGACCACCCTTCTTTTCGATTGGACATTTGGGTGAAAGACAGCGGGCACCTTTGAGATAGAGTTTGACACCTTCTCGGCGACATAGTCTGCATTTTGGATCGATGTATTTTGCCATTTTTAGTTCTTGGTTATTAGTTATTAGTTCATAGACGTGAGTATTAAACCCGGCGGTGTTTTCTGGGGCGACAGCCGTTGTGAGGGATGGGGGTGGTATCGGCCAGCATGTTAATTTCAACACTGGAAGTCTTTAACACTCGAAGGGCGGCATCTTTACCAGGCCCTGGACCTTTCAAATAAGCGTCGACACTAGTCATTCCCAGAGTTTTGGCCTTTCTGATACCTTCTTCGATGATGGTGGTAGCCGCAAAGGGAGTAGAGCGCTTGGCGCCTTTGAAACCACAGGTGCCGGCTGAACTCCAGCAAATTGTGTTCCCATTGGTATCGGTAAAGGTGACATAAGTAGTGTTAAAGGTAGATTTGACATACATTTTCCCCTGACCGCTCTTAAAATGGATCGCCGATGTCTTTTTGGCTTTAGTAACAGATTGTTTTTTGATGGTTGGTTTTGTTTCTGCCATATTTAAAAATTATTTCTTTGCGGTAGTAGTCTTGGCCTGAGCTGTTTTAGCAGGAGCTGAAGTAGCCGCCTCTTTGGAGATGGCACCGATAGTCTTTCTCTTGCCTTTTCGGGTACGGGCGTTGGTTCTGGTTCTCTGCCCCCTGACCGGAAGGCCCATAGAGTGTCGAACTCCTCTATAAGCTTGAATTCGTTTGAGGGTTTCGATATTATTGCGAATAATTTTTCTTAGTTCACCTTCAGTGGGCATAGTTTCGATAGCCGTCTGGATGTTTTTTAACTCTTCGCCGGTAAGATTCTTGGTGCGTATAGTAGGATCTACTTGGGCTATTTTAAGAATGTCGTGAGCAATCTTCTCCCCTATACCGTAGATATAGGTTAGAGAAATATCAATTCGCTTTTCGTTTGGGATGTCGATACCTGAAAGTCTGGGCATAAAAATATTTTAGATTTTATATTTAATATTTATCCTTGGCGCTGCTTGTGACGAGGGTTGGTACAGATAACCAACACCTTACCATGGCGTTTAATAATTTTGCAATTTTTGCAACGAGGTCTGACGGAGGATTGAACCCGCATGCGCGTTTTAGTTTATTTAAATAATTATTGTTGAGAGGGAAACGAAGCTAGCTTGATCTATAAACTATCCTGCCTTTGTCCGTGTCGTAGTCACTCATCTCGAGTTTGACTTTGTCTCCGGGCATGACGCGAATGCGATGAAGTCGCATTCGACCAGCAAGATGAGCCAAGATTTCTCTGCCGTCATCGAGGGTTACCCTAAACTGCATATTGGGTAGCGACTCGGAAACGACTCCGTTTACCTCAGTCATCTGGTTTTTAGCCATATAAAAGTTGTGCAAGTGGTATTCTACCAAACCCGGACGCTTATTACTAGTACCGAAGCAGGAGAGCCCACTCAATAGGGCAATTGTACAACAAAAGGTCCCCTTGCGGGGACATGAACTTATCACTGGGCATTAGTCTGACATGAAGAATGATAAGGCTAGTTGATGCCCGTAAGGATTTTGGGGCCTTCGGGGGTGATGTAGACTGTTTCTTCGATCATGGCTGTGAGAGAACGATCTTGAGTAGAGAGAGTCCAGCCGTCCGATTCTTCGACCAAATGCCAATCTCCCATGGCGACCATGGCCTCGATAGCAACCGTTTGGTCGACAGAAAGGACAAATTTCTTACTCCTATTGTCAGCGAAACAAGGAATGTAGGGTTCCATGTGGAGCTTCCTACCTATTCCGTGCCCGGTGAGATCCCGGATGACGTTGTACCCGGCTGTTTCCACCACGGTTTGCATAGCTAAGCCGATATCGTAAACAGTATGCCCGGGAATGGCCTCGAAAATGGCGGCGTCGAGTGCTTTCTGACAGACCTCAAGAAACTTGGCCACTTGGAGAGAGATTGGGGGTATGGCGATGGTGATAGAAGTATCCAGATGATAGCCTTCGTGGAAGAGGCCCATGTCTATTTTGACTACGTCTCCTGCTTTGAAGGGAATCTTGCCGGGTATACCGTGGACAATACCCTGATTTACGTTGATACAGGTGGAGTGGTGGTAACCGGGCTCCATTTTGAAGTTTGGCCTGTCGTCCCCTTCCTTAATCAGTTTTTCTGCCTGAGCATCGATTTCCAGAGGCGTAACACCCTCTTTGACCATATTAGCCAGAAGGCCCTTGATGTGCCCGAGTCGCTTACCCCCTTCGGTCATGGCTTGTAGTTTGGTCATTTAAGAATATTTAACATTTTATATTGTATATTTTACATTTGTTTTGTTATAACGGCGGTCGACGTATAATGTAGAAATGAAGGTTTCTGAATTGGAAAAAAGAGTTATGAAAATTGAATCAAGAAATAAGAAAGTAGAAGAAGATAAGGCCTGGGGTGTACATGTGGACGATAAAAATGAGTAATCCGTTTTCCAGTAATATTCAGGGGACCAAGTCAAGTTTCAGGACGATATTGGCGAAAATGGTTTGGATATCGGGGGTGCCGTCGATCTCGATAAGTTTTCCTTGTTTGCGATAATGCTCAATTACCGGAAGAGTATCGTGCTCATAAATAGCCAGTCTCTCGCTAATTGCCTCCGGTGTATCATCGGAACGTTTCTCGATTAGGGCACGTTTTTGCAAACGGTCAAGGCTGACTTCGCGAGGAATATTTAGAAGGATGACCTTATCTATCGACAAACCACGCTCCTTGAGGAACCACTCTAGGTACTCTGCCTGCATTAGATTTCTAGGAGTACCGTCCAAGATAAAACCATGCTGAGCACCGAGGAGATCCGGTTCGATGACTTCCATAACCGTGTCAAAAGGCATGAGCTCTCCCGTAGTGATGAGATCAGCTATCAGATTACCTTTCGGGGTGCCGCCTTTGGCGAACTCACGGAGGCGAGATCCCGAGGAGACGTGAACAAAGCCAAACTTGTCGGCCAGTAACTTGGCTTGAGTACCTTTGCCTGAGCCTTGAGGTCCGAGAATGATTAAGTTCATAGTTTGATTTTATACTAGCAAGATGGCCCCAACGGTAGCGATTAGTCCGGCGATTATTTTCGCCACCAGACCATCCCTCTCGTTTAGAAAAGCTGCCCCAAGCAACACTGTCATAATAGTTGATAACTGTCCGATCGGCATCACTTTAGTGGCGTCGGCAAGGGTAAAGGCTTTGAGAAAAGTGGCATACGCTAGAACGTTCACGAGGGCCATCAAGATGATTCTCCAGGAGCCTATTTTTATTTCTGCATACAATTTCTCAACTTTGATACCAGGATAAATGACAATTAGAAGTGGTAGTGACCATACCAAAATGCTATATGTTTCAGAGCTAAAAAACAAAGCGCCATTCTTATCCATCATTAGGGCAAATCCGATACATAAACTGATCGCCAAACCTATGAGAAGCCCTGAACGTGTCTTCTTTGAATGTTGGTTTTTCGGTGATGGGACGATGAAGATGGCTGAGAGGATGAGAAGACTGCCAATCATTTTGCTTATAGAAATGTCCTCGTGATAAATAATCGCTGAACCAATGAAGGCTATGACGATTCCAAGAGTAGTAATGATGGTAAGTGTAGATGCATCTATTCGTTTGGCAGCAACAAAACGCAATCTTTCAAATAAGCCGTAGCTGACAACGCCGACGACTAAGCCGATATAAGCTATTTGAGAAGAGGGTAAGCTGAAGTTCTGGTAGGCTCCGGTGAGTATAAAAATTGCGAAAGCCATGGAGGCAGCCGTAAAATTGAAGACTATCGCGGCCGCTCGTTGATCGTGACTGCTGACAGCCAAAACTCTCTGAAGAAGATTCATGGTAGTGAACAGAATGGTCGAGATTAATGTGAGTGTGAGCCAATTCACCAAAGGTTAGTCTAAGAATTTGTCGTAACTGTACATGTAAAGCTGAGAGTTGACTGTCTTGAGGATTTCCAAAACGACGGAAACAACGATGAGGATGCCCGTACCACCAATGGCCAGACCGGCGATACCAGTCATTCCAGAAACAATGGAAGGAAAAATAGCAACTAGACCCAAAAACGATGCACCAACCAAGGTAATTCTGTTTAAAACAAAGTTTAAATAATCGACTGTGTTTGGCCCGGGGCGAACACCAGGAATGAAGGAGCCGGAGGAGCGAAGATCTTTGGCAATCTTCTCCGAATTGAAGACAACAGCGGTGTAAAAATAACAAAAGGCGACGACCAAACCAAAATATAAAACATTGTAAAGAATGGTATTGGGTGCCAGATAGAGAGTAATGCCCCTCGAGATACTTGCCAACCAAGCCTGACTAGATCCGGCAAAGACACGGCTTAAAAGATTAGGTATCAACATGAAAGAAACGGCGAAGATAATCGGGATGACGCCAGCCTGATTGAGACGAAGAGGAAGATGATTACCAACAACGGAAGTAAAGGAAGCACCACGTCTGGCCGATTGAATAGGAATCTCACGCACTGCCTCGCCCACCCTGACAATGGCATAGACAGAAGCGATGGCAAAGAAGCCGAAGATTAAATAGGTAAAGATTTGAGAGGGATCGATGGTGGTGAGTACCTGAGCGGCGGCCACAGGAAGACGGGTAACGATACCGACAAAGATAATTAAACTAATGCCGTTACCCAAGCCATAATCATTAAGCTGTTCACCGAGCCAAATAAGGAAAGATGTGCCGGCGGCAAGGGTAAAAACAATTGAGGCAAGCTTAAGCGGATCGGCGGTAGTAGTAAGTCCTTGCCCGCGAAGAAGAAAAATAAGAGCGATGCCTTGGAGAAAACTTAAAGGGATGGTGAGAAGGCGAGTGTATTGATTTATTTTTTGGCGACCGTAGTCCCCTTCTTTCTGAAGAGCTTCCAGGCTGGGAACAACCATACCCATCATCTGCATAATGATAGAGGCGTTGATATACGGATTTAACCCAAGAGCCATGACAGAGAAATTCGTGAGTGTGCCACCGGAAAAAACATCCAGTAAAGAAAGAAAGGCTGATGAATCGAAGAGCCCTTTGAGAGCGGCTAGGTTGATGCCCGGTGTGGGAATGTGAGCCACTAGACGAAAGATAGCAATAACGATAGCTGTAAAAATAAGACGGTTCCTCAGATCTTTAATCTTAAACAAGGCACGCAGAGGAGCTAACACATTATTCATATCGTGAGATCTATTCTACCAGCTCAGACTGAGTTTAGAAGTTTTTGTTTAATCATTGATTGGGATTGACTGAGAAAATCCTGGTTTAATTTGTCTGGGGTATCTTCTAGGCAGTGATAGCATTTCAGGACTTCGGACTGGACGCTGGAGATCCAAGTGACCTTTGAAGCGAGAACGTTGAGATTTCGAACGGGAAAGGCGTCCTCTATGTTCTCGACGATTGTCTGTGGCGCGGTGACTCCGACCCCATCGACAACAACGATTTCTTTGGCTAGGTTTAACAATTTCGAATAGATTTTTTCGAATTCACGATATCCCTTACCCCAGTATATTGGGGAGTCGTAGGAAAGTTCTTCATTACCGACGAATACAAATAAGTTTTCAGATATCAGATCACGGTTCTCAGTTAAGAGATTTAGACAGATGGCGACACTGCCGGCGTTATCGAGAGCCCCACCGCCAAGTGAGTCGTAATGAGCGAAAACGATTTTTTCGGGGTTTACCGTGTTCCCTACTAAAATGTTTTTTGAATGGAAGTAAAACTTTTCAACCATAACCTCACCGGAAATTTTAACCGCCTTTTCTAGTAACGATTGGTTGATTCTAGAAATATAAATACCTGGATCAGAGGGATAGCTAATGGTTTCAATAAAATCTGAATGTGGGCTAAAATGAACCTGAGAGGCGGACGTGATTTTGCCACTCTCAAAAGAGCCACCAAGACAAGGAATTTTTTGATCGTCCAAAAATAATTCTGCTCTTATTGTAATTGGCACCTCAGTTTTGAATGTTTGTACCGAAAAGTCGACGTTTTGGGAACTGAGAAAAGATTCGATATACTTGGCCGCCTTGATTTCATTTTCTCCTAGCCGAGGAGAAAATAGAGAGAGTTGGATGATAATCTTTTTGATCGAATCCATTGTTTAAAGTATATGCCACAAAAACCCACCCGGTGAGGGGCGGGTAATGGGGACAAGAGTTACGAGACAGAACGATGACCGTCATATAAATCGGCCGTGTCTTCAGCATCGTAGAAAGCTTCGAGCCATTCATCGATGGCTTC
>Ga0100381_1000956_pt1 | contig 28275 bp, 26 predicted proteins | sample CryGeymeta201505_FD_80416 | JGI IMG/M metagenome (GOLD analysis project Ga0100381, IMG submission 80416) | Groundwater microbial communities from Crystal Geyser aquifers in Utah, USA - Crystal Geyser metaG 2015-05 | ecosystem: Environmental > Aquatic > Deep subsurface > Groundwater | place: USA...
ATTTCTAAATAATTTCCCCAAAAATTTGATTGATTACAATCTTCATTCTTAATTAATTTTTGATCACTTTTAATTACCCTATCTAAAGCATTACTGAAAAGTGATTTTGTAGCTACTTTTGAAATAGTTGAAGCAACACTTCTTTTTGAGTTTATCGATCCATCTTCCATGAGGCGATAATTTTGTTCAGCCTGCTCTGTTGGATTAAGTGAACAACCAGCCTGGTCTCTTGCACAAATACCACTTTCTGAAAGAGTTCGGTAGTAATAATTATTAGCACTATTAAATCTATTTGCTAAAGCAGCATAACCTGTTCCACGTAGTGCTTGATCCAAATCAGTAACCAGTAATTCCCCTCCAAGATTTAATGATTTGTTAACAACTTTTTCAAGCTCTCGTTCAATCATTCTTTCAACCGCTGGCAGAAGAATTTCCTGAGCTGCGGTATTCCAAATAGATTCAGCTGTGGTTGCAATGTTTGTAAATAGATTTGTTCCACTTTCAAAAACTACAAAAGCCTGAGCCTCTTTTGGTTGTACAGAAAAGCCCAAGGCTGAAATGATCACAAGGGATATAAAATATTTCTTCATATATATAGTATACACCAGCGCATTAATCCATAAAGTTTACCCTAGATTTTTTTGCTACTTTCCCTATACTAAGAAGCATATGAATTTATGGCATGATATTCCTCGGGGAGAAAATATTCCAAACGAGTTGAATTGTATTATTGAGATTCCAAAAGGATCTCCAAACAAATACGAGATTGATAAGGAGACAGGATTGATTGCTCTTGATAGAGCAAACTATAGTTCAGCACCATATCCTTTTGATTATGGATTTGTTCCACAGACATTATGGGATGATGGTGATGCTCTTGATATTATTGTTCCCTCAACCTTCCCTCTTGCAACTGGAATTCTTGTTCGTGTAAGACCAGTGGCAATTATGGAAATGATTGATGACGGTGAATCAGATTACAAAGTGATCGCGGTTCCTGTTGATGACAAGCGATGGGATGATGTTCAAGATCTTAAAGATCTTAATCAGCACAATGTAAAAGAATGGAAACATTTTTTTGAAACCTACAAAGAACTCAAAGGAAAAGAAGTGATTGTAGAAATCAGAGGAATCAAAGGAAAGGAAGATGCAATTGAAGCGGTAAAAAAATCAATTCAATTGTATGATCAGAAATTTAAAAAATAAAAAGCAGTTCCCTGCTTTTTATTTTTTACCTAATCTAAAAAATTTTACGACATTGTTTGCTATACTATATACATGAACATTAATGATGCACTTACTCGCTTTCTTGAGTACATCGAAATTGAAAAAGGAAGAAGTCTTAAGACTGTCGTAAATTATAAAAGGTATATCAAACGATTTATTAACTTTAGTAAGATTTCAACAACAAGTGAAATTAACTCAGAATGTATTCGAGAGTTTAGATTACACTTGAACCGTCAACCAGGAATAAAACAAAAAGGTCAGGCAGCAACTACGCTAAAGAAAAGAACCCAAAATTATCACCTCATTGCTCTTCGAGTATTTCTAAAATATTTAATGCAGCAAAATATTTCTTCGTATAGTCCTGACAAAATTGAACTGGCAAAAGTAGGAGAGAGGCATATTGATCATTTAGATGGAAATGAACTATTACGTATGATTGAAGTATCAAGTAGTCATCTACGTGATCATGCAATCATTAATCTTCTCTTTTCAACTGGTCTTCGAATTTCTGAACTCTGTTCTTTAAATAGGGATCTTGATTTATCCAAGGATGAATTCAGCATTAGAGGAAAAGGAGAAAAAATTAGAATTGTCTTTTTGTCTGAAGAGGCACGTGTTTCACTGAAGAAATACATGGCTTCAAGAGCAGATGTTGATGAGGCTCTATTTATTCAAGAAGGCCCAGGTCTCGTGAAACGTCTTGAGAACCAAGAGTCAATTAGATTAACTCCACGTTCTGTGGAACGAATTGTGAAACAGATTGCCATTAAGGCTGGGATCTCAAAAAGAGTTACGCCACACACTATTAGACATAGCTTCGCAACTGATTTACTGAGAAACGGTGCAGACATACGAAGTGTTCAAATTATGCTGGGGCACAGTAACATTGCCACAACACAGATATATACACACATAACTGACCGTCAACTGAGAGATGTTCATAAGAAGTTTCATAAGAAAGGGTAAATATGAAACAGAGAAACATTAAATAATTATTAAGGACATTTCTAAAGGACACATGTCCTTAATAATTATTTAATAAAAAACGCATGTAATTAAGGACATGCGTTTTTTTAAATAAAATTTTATGAAACTTTTTTTGCTTCTATAGACATAGTAGCGTGTGGTACCAAAAGAAGTCTTTCCTTAGGGATTTTTTTTCCTGTACCGCGACATATGCCGTAAGTATTGTTTTCAATTCTTGTGAGAGCATTTTTCAAATCTCTAATTAATTTTTCTTGCCTTGTTGCCAATTGCATGTTCATTTCTTTACTCGTTGCATTTGAACTTTCATCAAAGGATTTGGAAGATGGTGACGTATCGTCGGTACCATTATTTTGATTAATGCCACTGTAGAATTTTAAATCATTTTCTGCAGTTTCTAACTTTTTTAAAATAATTTCTTTGAAGATTAAAAGATCTTTTTTCGAATACTTTTCAATAATTTCCATAAGTTGTAAATTTTTAATTGTTTGTGTTTAATAAAATACTACTAATTTAAAATTGACTTGTCAAATATTGTATTTCAGCGATATACTCATTTTATGAAATATATTTCTTGGAATGTTAATGGTATTCGAGCATGGAAAGACAAGGAGGGTGTATTAGAATTTATTACCAAAGAGTCCCCTGATGTTTTCTGTCTGCAAGAAACAAAAATAGATGCACAAAAAACAGAAGAACTTTCTATTTCAAAAAAAGAGAATGCTGATCCTTTCTCACCGCAAACATTTTCAGACTATCCATTTGAGTATTGGAACAGTGCTCAAAAAAAAGGATATTCAGGGACTGCCATTTTTTCAAAAGTTGAACCCATCTCAGTTAGTTATGGTATTGGACATGAACTTGATAATGAAGGAAGAGTGATTACTCTTGAGTTTGAGGAACACTATCTTGTAACTGTTTATACCCCGAATAGTAAAAATGATTTATCACGTTTGATGCTTCGATATGAACAATGGGATATTAAGTTCTTAGAACATCTTCAAAAAATTGAAAAGAAAAAACCGGTGATTGTGTGTGGAGATTTTAATGTTGCTCATTCTGAAATTGATTTAAAAAATCATCAAGCCAACATGACTACTAAAACAAAACCAGGAGTCGCTGGATTCACTGATCAAGAACGTGAAAGATTTTCTGATTTTATCAATGCAGGATTTATCGACACTTTTAGATATTTAAATCCAGATGAAGAAAAATATTCTTGGTGGTCATATCGAGCTTTTGCCCGAGAAAGAAATGTAGGTTGGAGAATCGATTATTTTCTTGTATCAAAAATTCTTAAGGACAAAATTAAAGGAGCAGAAATATATGATCAGGTCTATGGTTCCGATCATTGTCCTATAGGTTTGGTAATATAAAAACCAACGACGTTCATCGTTGGTTATGCATTCATCATATTCCTGTATTCCCGTTTGAATACATTTCGTATGTGTGGCGATTGAAACCACGCTGTAGTGAATATGATGGTTCCAATAATATATGACCATGTGATGCAGTCTCCGAAAAGATAACATAAGTACATAAGAGCAATATAAGTTATAGAGATAGTAAGAGGTGAAGGAATTTTTTTGTCTACCCACTCATCAAACATCCATTCTTCAACTTTTACGGCAGAAGAGTAATATCCTAATTTGAATACAAGAATAATATACATTACAAAGAAAAGAATATCAGTGATGATTACGAACCAAGGGTAGTTGTTAATCAATTCTGTATCATTTTCCTTAAACATTTTCAGATATCCAATATAGATGCTAAATATTGTTTTCAATGCGAAAAAATATTTTAAAAATTTATAGATTAATTTTTTCAGTATCATGGCTATTTATTTTTAAAGTTCTCTTAAAGTATATATATAGAGGAATCTGATGCAAGAAAAAACACCATAGAATATGGTGTTTTTAAACATTATGCTTTTTATGAAGTTTCTTTATTTCTCTATGTTCTTCATCATCCTTCTTCTCCTTCCCCGCTTCACCTTTTTGTTGAAGTTCAATGTCGCTAAGCATTTCAAGTTCCCCAATCTTCTTTTCAAGATATTCACGATTGTTCTTAGTTGGATCATCAAGAACATCTTCAAGTAAGGCATGGAGTATCCAACCCATTCTCTTTCCAGGTTTCATGTTTAGCTCTTTAATCATAATATCTCCGTTAATCTTAAGCATTGAAACCGATATTGGGTCCCTGAGAACCTCCTCAATCATCGCGTGATATTTCCTAAGCCTGTATGGTTTTTCTGTGGGCCGTCCTGTACCAATACGATCACAGATACGAAGGTTCATAAGTTCCCAAATTAATTCAACTCCAACATTAGCTACCATTCTCCTTACCGCAGAAAGAGTAATACTGTCCGGATCAGAAAAAAACATGTGATATCGGACAAGTTTTTCAACCGGATCAGAAATTGTCTTAGGAAACTTAAGTCGTTGCATTATATCCCTTGAAATTTTAGCACCAACAACCTCATGACCATAGAATGTCCACTCTTTTGTTCCTCGACCGTTTGCTTTTCTTCTTGTTCTTGGTTTTCCTATATCGTGAAACAAAGCAGCAATTTTTACTTGAAGAGAATAATTTCTTTCAGTTGCATGCTCAAGAGACTTAAGAAGGTGTGTCCATACGTCAAATTTATGAATACCACCTTGGTGACAGGCAACCCCCTCTTCAAGCTCTGGAATTAAGTCCTTAAGAATTCCAAATTTCTGCATAGCAACAAAAGCATCTTTTGCATGAGGTGCATCAAATATTTTCAATAGTTCATCACGTTTCCTTTCAGCTGAAACATGTGAAAGTGTCTGTACCTGCTTTTTTATTCCTAAAATAGTTTCTTCTGTTAAAGAGAATCCTAGTTGCGCAGAAAATCTAAGTGCACGTAATATCCTCAAAGCATCCTCACTGAATCGCTCCTGTGCGTCGCCAACTGTTGCAATTACCCCTTTTTGAAGATCATCTCTTCCTCCGTATATATCGATAAGTAGGTCTTTGATAGGATCATATGCCATTGCATTAATGGTGAAGTCTCTTCGCGACAAGTCTTCCTCAATTGTCTCTGCAAACTCTACCTGATCAGGTCTTCTGTGATCAGAATACTTCCCTTCAGTCCTATAGGGCGTTATTTCAATTTCATACTCAGAACTGCTGAAATCCAAATCTTTATTAACTATCCCAACCGTACCAAAATTATTCTCATAAACCACTCTACGATCAGTTTTTTCAAATACTTCAATAATTTGGTCGGGAACTGCATTTGTGGTTATATCCCAGTCCTTTACATTTCTACCTAAGAAAATATCTCTAACTGATCCTCCTACAAGATATGCTTCGTAACCATTGGTATGTAGTTGTTGAATAGTCCAAAGAACTTCTTGAGGTACCTTATGCATACTATTAAGTGTACTTGCTGAAAAACAAAATACAAATGCTTAAGGTGATATACTATACACATGACATATCAAGAAGCAGAAATTCATCTCTCTAATATATTAGAAGGTGATGTTACAACAAATAAAGATGATTTAGAAAGCCATTCAACCGATTGGTCGTTATTCAAAATTACACCTCAGATGGTTGTGTATCCAAAGAATGAGGAAGATATCAAAAAACTCGTTCTTTTTGTTAATCAAGAAAACAGTAAGGGCTCAAATTTTAGCTTAACACCAAGAGCTGCTGGTTCAGGAATGACAGGAGGTTCATTGAATGACTCGATTATTTTGGATATTACTAGATACTTAAACAATTTCTACGAAATTACAAAAGGAGATTATGGAACACAGGAACATCATAAGGGGTTTCCATACAAAATAGAAGGACTAGCCGTTTCACAGCCTGGAATTTCATATATAGATTTTGAACGTGAAACTGTGAAACATAATTTGATAATGCCAGTATTTCCAGCATCAAGAAAGCTCTGCGCTATTGGAGGTATGGTTGCTAATAATGGTGCGGGTGAAAAGTCTCTAAAATATGGTCAGAACAGGGATTTTGTACATTCACTTGAGGTAATTCTTTCAGATGGGAATATGTATCACGTGAAACAAGTTAATTTCTCGCAATTAGAGGAAATAATGCTTGAAGACAGCGAATTTGGAAAGGTATCACGTGAAACATATGCTTTGATAAAGGAAAACTGGGAAATTATTCAAGAAAAAAGGCCAAAAACAGCTAAAAATGCTGCTGGATACCTGATTTGGGATGTAATATCAGCTGATTCTATTGAATCCTTTGAGGCTGGTAATGGATACTTTGATTTAACAAAGTTATTTGTTGGATCGCAGGGAACAACTGGAATTATTACGAAAATAGAGTATAAGCTTGTGAAACAGGAGGAAAAAGAGGCACTTATCGTTATGTTTGTTGATGATATTCAACAATTACCTCAAATTGTTACTGTTTTGAACAAGTATGATTTAGAAACTATTGAGCTCTATGATGATAATACCTTCAAAATAGGGATTAAATTCTTTAAGGACTTTATAAAGGACAAGGGTTTCTTCTCAGCAATGAAATATAGTATAAGATTTTTGCCAGAATTCTGGATGGCTCTTACTGGAGGAGTTCCAAAGTTTGTCGTTCTTGCTGAAAGTGTTGATTCAAGCGGATTTACTTTGGAAAAAGAAGTAAAAGCCGAACTTAATGATCTTAAACGAGAAATACCTGGGCTTAAGTCATTTATCGTAAAAGGCGAGAAAAATGCACAAAAATACTGGGATTTCAGACATGATAGCTTTAAACTATTAACTGAACATTCACTAAAGACAAGAAAAACGGGACAAGGGACACGTACTGCCCCATTTATCGACGACATAGCTGTGGACCCTAAGTATCTTCCTGAGTATATTCCTAAACTAGTTCAAATATTAGATGAATATAAGGATGAATTCATGTATACCATTGCTGGTCACCTTGGAAATGGTAATTTTCACATAATTCCATTGGTTGATATGAATAAAGAGGAAAACAAGGATAAAATTGTGGAAATTTCAGAGAAAGTATACGATTTGGCTCTAAGCCTCGGCGGTTCCATTACTGCAGAGCATAATGATGGTATTGTAAGAACCCCTTTTCTTCCACAAATGTTTGGAGAGGAAATGATGTTAGTTTTCAAAGAAATAAAGAATATCTTTGATCCTAATAATATATTCAATCCTGGAAAGAAGATTGGGCTAACAAAGGAGGACATCAGAAAGTACCTAGCATAAAAGACCTTGCAAAAGGTCTTTTATATATATGTCCACCCGCCAGGACTCGAACCTGGAATAACGGTTCCGAAGACCGTTGTGATATCCATTTCACCACAGGTGGATTTGAACCAACGATTTGATTGTAAATACTTTTATTAATTAATCAAGCTTTTCCATAGGACACAGGTCTTCTATTGGACAATTGTGGATAACTCAGTGGATTGTGGGAATAAAGGACATGCATTTGTCTTTTAAAATGTCCTTAATAATTATTTAATAAAAAGGTTTCATATGAAACCTTTTGTTGGTATATATAACTTTTTATTGTTTCATATGAAACAATATGGCTATGTTTACCTTGTTTCATGTGAAACAAACTGAGTATATTTATTTTGTTTCATGTGAAACAAGTAAAATAATAATGTTGTCGGGGAGCCGGGATTCGAACCCGGAGTCACTTGTACCCAAAACAAGCATGTTAGCCGTTACACCACACCCCGAATACGCAAGATATTAGCACAAAGATCTATTGATAACAACCAGGATTTAAATAATTGACAAAAAAAATAATTCATGTATATTATATTTGTGAGTGGCGGGTTACATAGGTAATTTTTTAGCCATGAACATCCTGCAAAATAACCATCTTTGATGGTTATTTTGTTTGCATAAAACAGTTCCTATGATAATATGCTTTTTATGTCACTTTGTGGCATGTGAATATGCGGGTGTAGTTTAGTGGTAGAATATCTGCCTTCCAAGCAGAGGACGAGAGTTCGATTCTCTCCACCCGCACAGTGAGAAAAGCATCTCTTTAAATTCTTCCAAGAGCCTTGTGAAACAAGGTTTTTTTGTTTGTTCGAATGAAAGGTTAGGTGAATTATGCAAGTATTTGCAGCTTAAGATTTTGAATTATTTCATTGGGTATAGTATATCTGTCTCAGCACTTTCCCATGTTGTGTGCATTACTTTTTGGTTCGTTTCATAATTATCTTTCCTTAATTAACCTAACAAGTATAGGATTTTAGAAGTCCATTTTTTCAAGAAATCAATACAATATGGTATTATCTAATTAGTAATATGTTGTCAGCTTTCTATAAAAGCATAGGAATGATATTCATCGTGATGATGCTTGTTGGTCATCATTCTTTTCAGGTGCATGCACAACATTCAAATAGACATCAAATTCCTGATAGTGTTTGTTCCGTTGATGAGTGCCATCATGAAAAGAAACTGGATATATGTGAAAAAATTGATGGCGAACAGCTTAAGGTTTCAGCAGAATACTTAAATATATCCGATGTTTCACGATCATCTTTGTTGCATGAGTGTGTATTAGAATCATTCTATGAAAATAACTTTAGCAGGGTAAGAGAAAGAATACCCCTTTCACATAAGCAATTGGCAAGATCTCAAATATAGATAATTGTAGGCTAATATTTTATTCGCTTATTTAAAACACTAATCTTTATATATATGAAAACAAATACAATACTTATCGCTATTATTACTCTTCTTGTTGGGGGAGGAATCGGATACTTTATTAACTCAAAGACATCATGCCCAATGAAAATGGATCATTCAAAAATGAATCATTCTATGAAAGGTATGGACATGGGAGGTATGATGATGGATATGACTGCTCGCATGGAAGGAAAGGAAGGAGATGAACTTGATATGATTTTTCTAGAAGACATGATTGTACATCATCAAGGAGCTGTTGATATGGCAGCGATATTAAAGGAAAAAACTCAAAGACCAGAATTGCAAGCATTTGCTCAAGAAATAATTGATGTTCAGGACAAGGAAATCAATATGATGAAAAATTGGTTAGAAAGTTGGTTCTAAATATTGGCATAATAAAAAACGACATAATGTCGTTTTTTATTATATATAGCTAACCTTTTAGGGTATCTTTTAGTTTCTTTCCTGCTTTGAATTTAGGTACTCGTTGAGCATCTACTTTTACCATTTCTCCAGTTCGAGGGTTTCGAGCAGTTCGTGCTTCACGCATTTTTCCTTCAAACTTTCCAAATCCAGCGATATCAACAGTTCCTCCTTTTGCCATTTCACCTGCAATAGCATCAAAAATTCCATTCACAATTTCATCAGCTTGAGTTTTAGTTCCTGAAGTGATGTCTGCTACCATGTTAATTAAATCTTGTTTTTTCATATATATAATATTGGTTACTATGTTCTGAGTAATTTCTGAAACCTAAAAAGCTTTCATATGCTTATAATACAACGATTATATTGATTTTGTTTATTGACAAAACTATATATTATTTTTTTAATTAAAAACAAAAAAAGAAAGATTTACTTTCTTTTTTTAATAATTCCATCAATGATTCCATATTTCTTTGCTTCTTCCGCTGACATCCAAAAATCTCTGTCCATGTCTTTCTCTACTTTTGCTTTCTTTTGTCCAGAAGAGTTTGCAATCATTTCTGCTAACTTATCCTTTATTTTGATAATTTCTTCTGCGGTGATCATGATGTCAGAAGCCTGACCTTCAACTCCAGTCATCGGTTGATGAATCATTACTCTACTGTTTGGAAGAGCATATCTCTTTCCGGGCTCTCCTTGAGAAAGAATCATTGCGCCCATAGATGCTGTCATACCAACACATACGGTTGATACCTTTGGTTTGATAAAGTTCATGGTGTCTATCATAGCCATTCCAGCATCAACTGATCCTCCAGGAGAATTGATATACATAGTAATATCCTTTTCAGCATCTTCTTGTTCTAGATGCAATAGCTGAGCAACTACACTATTTGCTAGGTCTGAACTAATGGTTCCACCAACGAAAACGATTCGTTCTTTGAGTAAACGTGAATAAATGTCATACGCTCGCTCTCCAGCATGCGTTTTTTCAATAACAGTTGGGATTAACATAGTGTTAGTATACCAATGAGTTTATATCCGGCAATATTAGTCATTAAATTCCTTCAATACAAGCCCACTTATTACTAACAACACAAGGCCGATTAAAAGAGTAAGAGGCTTTCCAATGAGCTCATGGAGCATTTTCTCTATAGTTCCACCGATAAGAATACCTGCTACCGTAAAGCTAAGAACTGAAAAGAGTGTATGTCTTCCAACAAAAACTTGTTTTAGTTGATCGTCAATATGTAATTCAAACTTATGCCCAAATTTCTTTGATTTCATGCAGATAGTATATCTCTTTTTAATATAAAAAAACAACAGTATGTTGTTTTTTTAAGAAATACTCTCTAAGTATTCAAATACTTTTTGATGTGAGAGTACAGATGAAACATATGAAGTGACATGAGTCTCATTAATCTGAGGATTATGCTTATATTGTTCCATGATTTTCTTAACTTCTTGTTGAATCTCTTCATCAGTTGGTTCAATTTTTTCAACTTCAGCAATGTGATTGAGCATAAGTTGTGTTTGCGCACGTTTCTTAGCTTGATCATTCCACTCTTTTTTATAATCTTCACGTGTCTTATTAATTGATTTGAGGTAATCATCAAAACTCATTCCTGTCATAGATATATTGTGTTCAAACTCATGAAGCATTTTATCCAGTTCATAATCAATCATCATTTGAGGAACTTCGATATCTGATTCTGCTAGGATTTCATCAACTAAAGCAATCCGTTTCTTATCAAGTGCTCTTACCTTCTTCTCTTCAAGGAGATTCTCTTTTATCTTAGTTACAAAATCTTCTACTGTTGTAAAAGGACCTATTTCTTTTACCCACTCATCAGTCATTTCAGGAAGGTTTTCTTCTGATATTTCGTTCCATGATGGAACATTTTCTCCTTCTTTTGCGTCTGATGATAATTGCTGTTGTGCTCTCATCTTTCTTAGGTTTAAGATAGCACCATCTACTTCTTCACCGCTCACTTCAGCATCAAGTTCTTGAGCATTAATCTTTTTAGCAATCTTTTTGAAATCAGCTACCTTGATTTCAGGTAAGACAGCTGTGGTAATGGTAAATTCGAGATCATTACCTTCTGCAATTTTAGTAATACTGATATTTGGATTACCAATTGCTTTAATATCATGTTCTTTAAGGATATCAATATACTTTTCAGAAATTGCACGATGAGCCATTTCTTCAAGAACTCTCATATTATTAATATGTTTCTTTGCGATATCCTCAGGAACCTTTCCTTTTCGAAATCCATCAATTTCCAGATTATCCTTAAATTTCTTCTCAACGTCTAAACGGTACCCTTCAAGATCCTTATTTGGAAGGGTAACGGTGATAACTACTTCTGACTGTTCTTTTTTTTCAATATTGGTTTTCATGTGGCCACTATATCAAATGGTTATCAAAAGACAAAGATATTCAAGCTGTAGTATTGCAAAAAACCATTGCTGTGGTATCTTCATTCCATATGTTAAGTAACCAAGCAAAACAAAACATCATTGATGACGTAAAGACACATGATACCGATACTGGTTCTCCTGCTGTTCAGATTGCACTTCTTTCTGGGCGTATTGATGAACTAACTGAGCACCTTAAAGTGCACAAGAAAGACGTTCATAGTCGACGCGGACTTATCAAGATGGTAGATACTCGAAGAAAGTTTCTTCGAAACTTTAAAAATAGTGATTTTGAAGCATATCAATCACTGGTAAAGAAACTAGGATTAAAGAAATAAGACAACCTTTTTGGTTGTTTTTTCTTGTTTGAATGTAAGCCACGCGATACAATACCAATATGAATACTCCCTTAAATGATAATCATGAACCTAGTACAAAGAATGATGTAGATGAATTAGAGAATCTTTTTAATGAATTTTCTCAATTGAATCAGAATTCTGATATTCCATTTCCTTCTGTACCATCAAAACATGTAGAGTCTGAACCTACTGATTCACTTCCCATTGATGCTGTGCAAGATTTACCAGTCAGTGAACAGACGGTTGCTTCTCTTGAAGCAGAAATTGCACGTGATTTAGGAGCTCAAGAAGAAATTCCAGAAGTAGATGTACAAGAACAGGTGGAGGAGCCAAAGAAAGATCTCGGTATTCAAACAACCTACTATCAAGACATGTCACGAGCTATGGGGGCTAATGATCCTAAGACCATGTCAGAGTTGATTCAAAAGGCTCGATTTGAAAAAGAACTTAAGAAAGCAAACTCACCTTTCACAAGTAGAAATGGAAAATATTTCATTGGAAGCATTATTCTCCTTGTTCTTTCTGTGGTCACTTGGCTCACCTTTTTCCAGCCAAAGGATGAAGTAACTTTCATCACGAATGAACGAGTTCGTTCTTTGGTGTATTCTGACCAAGATTTGGGTATTGATACCACTAGCATTGAAGCTTTTCAAGCTAATGAAGCAATTAGAACTCTTCTTAAAAGAGATCATGATACTGATTCAGTATCTCAGATTTACTATGTTCAGAAAGATGAAATGGGGAATTTAAGGAGAATGGGGATTAAAGAGATTTTTGATAAGACAGGGGCAAAAACACCTGAATTGTTGTACAACAATATTGAAAACAACTTTATGCATGGAGTGTACACCACTGATAAGAATTACCCCTTTGTTATCCTTAAAGCAATTTCATATGACAGAGCTTTCGTTGGTATGAAGCAATGGGAACCAACAATGATTGATGATCTTGCAAGTTATCTTGATCTACCAGATGAAGCTGCAAATCGATCACTAATTCAAGATGGTTTCTCAGATGATATTATTAAAAACAAGAATGTACGTGTTTCACGCTATGTTCCTCGAGAAAATGATCAAAAGGGACTTCTTGATTTTATTCGTTCAGACGGTTCTGAGTTTAATCAAGAACTACCTGAAGACTTTGAAAATCAAACAGAAGAATTTATCGATGCTGATGTTGATATCGAACCTAGTGAAACGATTTCACTATTAATATCTAATTTTCTTACTAAACCATTTATGGCAAAACGTGCTTTTGCACAGGTTGGTGGAACTTTTGTCACTGAGACTATAAACAACGATGCTGGACAAGTTATGTGTTACAAAGCGGTTAAGCGATGTATTGATGTCCTAACCGGAAATGAGTTACCAGGAACAGTAACCCCTTCAAGTACCGTAACTTGTTATGATGATTTACTTGATCCACAAACTGGGCTAATGAGTGAACCAAAAACACCACAAGAAGTTGGAAATGATTCTAGTTATGTTTGTAAACAAATGCTGACAGGAACCGATACTCTTATTTCAGTAAATAATTCTCTAGGGTTTAGTGATATTGCATACACTTCAGATATTTGTTTTGATCCAGTTAGTGGAGATAGAATAAATCCTGAAGATAGAGCTGTTGAACCTTATGATATTTGTTACAAGCCATATCAGTGTAATCGTATTGAATGTAGGCAAGGAAATAGAGTAGTTTCAAATGATCTTGAAGGTGAACCTGGGGTACAGTGTAATTTGGCAGAAGAGGTGAGTTTAGATTTTGAAGGAAGAAAGAGTTGTACACAGTATCTTGATCTGCTTCGATTACAAAACCTTTCTGGAAAGAATCTTTGTTTTGATCAGAATGGTTCTCAAGTGAATCAGGGACCTTCAAGTCTTGATGATTTCTACTTACAAGATAGACAGGTAAATATAGAAAATACAAGACAGATATCACGTCAGGGTGGTGGTGTACAATGCATCTCACCACTTACCAGAAACAAACGATATTGTATTGACAATAATAACAAGATCATTAACGGATATCGAGTGACCGCTGATGGTACAGAATTTCCAATTGAAAGTAGCGACCCTTCGGTAAAAGTATGTTTTGATGCTCTTGAGACTGAACAGTTGAACGATCAATTCAACCGTGGATTAAACGGTGAAATAAGGGAGGTTGCGGCACAAGCTGCAACGAGGTTAAGAATAATTTCAAGGATTGTAAGAGTTTTGGGTCAATCAGGATTAGCAAATAGTTTAGAAAAAGCAGCTGATGCATTTTTTCAAATCGCATATGCTGATGTACTTGCTGATGATACGCTGAGATTTGCTGCTGGGGCTCTTCAAGATCTAGAACAGATTATCAGGACACTCCCTCCACAGATCCAGCAATCAGAAATTATTCAAGAACTGGCTAATTTGATTGCTATTGTAAAAGATGCTTTAGGATTAAATAATAACGTTACTTGGGTAACCATTGGAAACAATTTACCTATTGGAAAGAATGTCTATCCAGGGGATAACGATGTAGAGGGAATTAAATCTGTTCAACAAGCACTTGTTGAAATGGGACTTCTTGATCCTCTTTCTGTAACTGGTGAATTGGATATTGTTACTCAACAAGCACTTCAGTCATTCATTGGAAACAACGGAGGAACACCTGGAACTCTAGATCAGACATTTATTTCAGCAGAGGATGTAGCCTTAATTCAACAAATGGTAGTAGGAGCTGGAAATCTATTTGGTGGAGAGGCTGCAACAATCAATGATTTCTTTACTCAACAAATGGGTCTTGGAACCTTCAATGAAGAGGTACGAAATCTTCAAATGGTGCTGTATAACGAAGGGTATGATATATCTGAATTTGATGGAATCTATGACAGAGAAGTTTGTAATGCACTTATCAAGTATCAAGAAGATCAAGGTCTTGAAATTGCTGAACCAAATGAATGTATCATTTCTCTTGATACCCTAGACCAATTAAATACTACAATTCGAGAGAATAATTATTTAGGATCGGGGTATACCGTAAATGCTAATGGTACACTTGAAGGAAACGGTGAATTCTTAGGTAGCCTTGGGCCTGGTTCTGTAAGTTTCGTAGTAAATACTGCAGAAGCAAATTCTCTAAGAGAAGGTGATGTTATTCTCCTATACACATTCTTAGATGAAAGTACTATTTTGATAACTCGTCATGAATCAGTGATAAATGAAATCATCGAACGAAGAGCTTTTGAGAATATTTTTAATTAAAACCACTAATGTGGTTTTTTTTATTATTACAAGGTATATAATGTACGTATGAATATTGAAGAACAAAAAAATGCATTACTTGCGAATAAAGAATCACTCATCGAAGAATTATCTTCCCTAGGAAGAGAAATTAGCGAAAGTGGTGATTGGATTGTCGTTCCTAAAAGAGAAGAAGGACACTATGCTGATCCTCTTGATGATGCAGAAGTTGCAGAAGAACTAGAAGAAGATATTGCAATTCTAGGAATACTTGAGTCACGATATGAGCAGGTTAATAAAGCTCTAGAAGCAATTGAAGAAGGAAATTATGGAATCTGTGAGGTATGCAAGGAGAATATTAAAGAAGAACGATTACTTGTTAATCCTTCATCAACAACTTGTATTGCATATACTAAATAAAAAAAGAAACATCGTAAGATGTTTCTTTTTTATTGAATATATTTTTCAGGGTTAAGCTTCTGACCATTTGATTTGATAATTTCAAAGTGTAAGTGAGGACCTGTTGATCGTCCAGTTGAACCAACTGCTGCAATCTTTTGTCCTTGCTTTACCACAGCTCCAGCTGATACATACAACACACTTGCATGAGCATACAGTGTTTGTGTTCCGTTATCATGGCTAATGATCAAACAATTTCCATATCCAGAACCACAGCTTGTTTTTAGTACAGTACCTGAAGCAGAAGCAACAATTGGAGTACCTGTTGGAGCAGCGTAGTCAATACCATAGTGATATCCCCGAGAACGAACACCAAATCGAGAACTAACACTACCTGTAGTTGGTCTAATGTAGTACCCTCCTTGAACTGATGAACTAGGTGATGATACTGGCGTACTTGTCTTTGCTTTAGGTGAAGGATTTTCTACTTGTTTTTTCACTCCGTTTGGAATGATAATTGTCCCTCCTACAACCAATCTTGATTCATCAATATCGTTGTAGACAGTGATATCTTCTTGCTCAACATCATATTGCTTTGCAATACTACTAATTGTATCTCCTTTCTTTACCGTATGTCTGATTCCTGTAACTGGTAGAATCTTTAGCTCCTGATCTGGTTTAATACTCTTTCCAATATTGTTTTCCCAGATAATAGTATTAATAGAAACACCAAAGAGTTCAGCAATTTCAGATAAGGTGTCACCTTTTTGAACAATATAGTAACTTGTTCCATCTTCGTCTTGCTCAACTTGGCTTGCGAGAGCTGAACTCATACCAATTTGTGGATGAAGAGTTCCATCTTCAATATGTGGAGCATCTGGACCTCCAATTGCCTTTGGTACTTCTATACTAAAGTTTGAGCTCAGAAGCGTCATACTTTGTGAGTTTTCGTTAGTTCGAATAACGTACTCAGTTTCCATAGCTTGGCTTAGGGTAAATACCACAGGAACCACAAATAATATGGCTAAAATAGTAGCAGATGAAAATAAAACCTTTGGTTTTATCATCTTATATGTCACCGGCTGATGGTCAGCAGGGTCTTGAGCATTAGGTTTAATAAGCCTCAATCGTATCAACAGTCCAAATAAAATAAATGTTCCCGTGATACTTACAAGTGTATTGCTACACGGTTAGTATGTCTAAATGATATCAAGTTCAGATATTCCGTCCATTGATATGATATTAATTATATTGTATAATATTTTTACATAATATCAGTACATTACTGATATACTAAGATACATACATATATGAATAATCAGGTTGATAAATTTAATAAAAGATACGGATATACAAGTAAGATAGAAGAAAATACTTTGAATCAAGGTGAATCATCTCCGTCTATTGAAGATGACAAAGGGTACGTAGAGGAACTAAAATCAAAAGTTAAGAAATACATAGAAAAGGCAAAGAATAAGATTCCTTTAGATGCTGATGAAAAAAATGATCTTAGTAAAATTCAAGAATACCTAGAGCAAAAGAAAAGTACTGAAGGACTTGATTCTTCTTTGGAAGAATCTTTCCAAGATGCAGATAAGAAAATACCTGAGCTTGATGAAGATATTTTGGAACATGAACCTGAGGCCATAGTTGAAAACAGTGAAGAAGAAAAAACTCCGTTCTTCCAAAAAAGCAAAGAATATGTAACAAGTAGGTTTAACTCTCTTCGAGAAAAATTTTCATTTGATATTCCTAAGATTAATATTCAGGCACTTGTTGATAAGGTTAGTTTTGATAAAGAATCTTTCGATCCTTTCCTTGAAAAGATAAAAGGTGCAGCAGATTCAATAAAAAATAGAGCTGAAAGTGATGAAGAATTTCAAGCAGAGGAACAGCAACAAGAGATTATTAAGAATCGAATAGCTAATTTTAATAAAAGAATCGAAGATGTTACCTCAAAGAAATCTGTAGAATCTAAAGATACTCTTACTATCCTCCAGGAGCGAGTAAGAATCTTAGAAAAAAGATCACATACTTTAAAAAACAGAATTGCTAATTACAAGGAGCGTAAAGATAGTTTAGGAAAACAATTATTATCTCGATCTAGTAGAAATTTTAAAACATTAGGAGACTGGTATGAAGAATCAGGAGGTACAAAAAAACTTTCAAGTCGAGTTCTTGTTTCTGTTGGAATTAGTGGACTTATGGGTGTTTTTGGTTTTGGAACAGGACTTGCTTCAGTAGTAGGTGGTGTACCTGGTGCATATTTTGGACAAGGTATTGGTCGTGGATTCTATGACAAATTCATCAGAAAAGATTTTAGAAGTGATTTGATAAAACTAAGGAAAGAAGGGCTTCAGAATCCTGAATCAATAACTTCAGAAGAAGAAAAAGATAACATTCTTCAGCATAGAAAAAATACGTATCTACATAGGTTAGATAATATTAACGACGCTTCATTAGCAAAAAATATTAGAAGTTCAGAACGATTTAAGAAAATATCAGGTGTTCTAGGAGGAATGCTTTTTTCTGGTATTACTCGGGAAACTGGAGCTGATATTCTAAGATCAATTGGTATTTCTGATGCTAACATTCTTGAACACATAGCACCTTTTACTAATGTTGATCAGGTAAATCAAATAGAACATTTGGAAATTGAAAAAGATGTTCCAGAATTAAAAGAAGAGATTGTTCAACTTGAAGAACATATTCCTTCATACAAGGATATAAAGATAGGGGAGGGGGAAGGAATAACCGATGCATTTAAAAGACAAATTGAAAATAGTCCTGAATTAAAGGAATATTTCAATCTTGGAGAAAATCCAACACAACGAGAACTTATTAATGCCTCAGCAAAGGCTGCAACTGAAACAGGATATATTTCTGATACACAAGAGGTGAGAGTCTATTTGGATAAAAATGCTGGTTACGAACTTTCAATTAAAGATGGAAAACTTGTATCACAAGAATATGAAGGTATTACCGAAAAAGATGGAATATATACAGGTGAGAAAAAGGAACTACATATAAGTGGTGAAGAGTTTGAAGGAGAAGATATTGAGAAACATCGAGAGTATTTAACTAACAAGGGTGCTTTTCAAACAATATATGATACTCCTGAAACAGATATTAATTTAAAGGAAGAATATATTTCAGAACCAATAGTTGAAACACGTATTGATCTTGAAGAAGTCTTTCCAGAATCTACTCTGAAAGAAGAGATACTATTGTCAGATGAAAAACTTTCATTACCTGAAAATTATTTCCAAAAAACAGTACGTTCTTTAGATTCTCTTCCTGGATATAAAAATATTGGTGGAAGTATTATTGGAAAATCTCTTGGACCAAAGTTTGAAAATCTTTTAGTTCCTGAATATATCATTACTCTTTTTGAAAATACTCAGTACCCTGAAAATTTCATGCAGATGAATGATCAATTAATGGAATTGATGGGTCTTGAGATAAATAAAGAACCTTTCAAATCAGCTTCTGAGACTTTTAGGATTAAGGGAACAGATAAATTAGTAGGATGGAAGTATATATACGAACACGTGGATCTAGAGCAATTAAAAAAATCATTAACTGAAGCACAGCGTTGATATCTAACTTAATGTGCGTCATACTAAACAACATATGGAACAAGAACAACAATTAACTATTGATCAGCTTATCGAAGCAGCATTTGATTTTTCTGACTATACCGAAGAACAAAAGAAGGAGCTGATCAATGAAACATCATCAATGATTATGGAAGCCTCATTGATACGTTCATTAACCGAAGCTGGCGAGGAAACACAAAATATTTTCCAAACATTTATTGTCTCTAATCCATCAGAAGATGATATGGCACAATTTATCGAACAACACCTTCCGTCATTTCAAAGCATTGTACTTGAGGAATTAGATATATTCTTAAACTCAGAAGATGCAGATGAAGTAGCCTCATTATAAAAAGCCCAGAAATGGGTTTTTTATCATGAAAGCACCTCAGTTAAATATGATATACTCCTTGCTATGTCACATCTGCACTCATTAAATGAACAACAATACCAAGCGGCAATACACACTCATGGACCTTTGTTGGTAATTGCAGGAGCTGGAACAGGAAAAACAAAAACTATCGTTCATCGAATCATTAACCTTATCGCACAAGGGGTAGATCCACGATCAATTTTAGCTATTACTTTTACCAATAAAGCAGCAACAGAAATGAGAGAACGAGTACATGCAGAGCTACAGGAAATTGATGGTCTTCCTTTGGTAAGTACGTTTCACTCTCTTGGTGTTCGTATCTTACGAGAGCATGCACCATTGCTTGGATTGAATAAATACTTCACCATACTTGATTCTCAAGATACCCATGCACTTATCAAACAGGCAATGAATGAATTGGATATTGATCCCAAAATATGGGAACCCAAAACTATTGGAAGTATTATCTCAAAATCAAAATCAGATAATGTTGATGTTGAGACTTTTGCAACCGGTTCAAATCCTCAATCAAGCATTGTTCATTCAATTTGGCGTCGATATGAAGAGATAAAAAGGGAATCAAAGTCTTTAGATTTTTCTGATTTGTTATCCAAGACATATGAATTACTTGCTCGTAATGAGGAAATTCTCAAACAATATCAAGAACGTTGGAAATATGTACATGTTGATGAATATCAAGACACTAATACTATTCAATATAAGTTAATAAGGTTACTTGTAGCAAAGCATAATAATATATGTGCTGTGGGTGATGGAGATCAAAACATCTATTCTTGGCGAGGTGCAGACATGCGAAATATATTAAACTTTGAAAAAGATTTCCCAAACGCAACAATTGTTCTTTTAGAAAAAAACTATCGGTCAACTTCAAATATTCTTCAAGTTGCCCATGAGGTAATTTCAAAAAACACGAAACGTATTGAAAAGAAATTAGTGACTGACAATGAAGAAGGAGAAAAGGTTAGCTTATATCAAGCCTTTTCAGCGCATCAAGAAGCAGAGTATGTTGCTTCAGAAGCTCAGCGATATATAAGTGAAGGAGTAGAACCAAGAGAAATTGCAGTACTTTTTAGAACTAACTTTCAATCACGAATATTGGAAGAAGCTTTCCTAAGGTATTCGTTACCATATCAAGTAGTAGGGGTAAAATTCTTTGCTCGTAAAGAAATTAAAGATGTTATGTCGTATTTAAGATCAGCGTTGAATCCTGATTCACTTGCTGATATAAAGCGAATAATAAATGAACCAAAAAGAGGTTTAGGAAAAGTTGCTATCGCAAAGATTTTTGCAGGACAGTCAGGAGAACTATCTGGAAAATCAAAAATTGCATATCAGCAATTTACTGAAGTACTTTCAAAAATATATCACTATGCACAATCAAACACACCTTCAGATACTATTCGTTTTGTAATCAAAGAATCAGGTCTTGAAAAAGCCCTACAAGAAGGAAGTGCAGATGACAGAGAAAGACTGGAAAACATGAAGGAATTAGTTACCTATGCTAACAAGTATGATGATGACGAGTATGCTCTTGAGAAGTTTCTTGAGGAAGTTGCCTTACTTTCAGATCAAGATAATTTAGGATCAAACACTAAAGACGGAAATACCGTAAAACTTATGACTATTCATGCGTCAAAAGGATTAGAGTTTGAACAAGTATTTGTTGTTGGTCTTGAACAAGGATTATTTCCTTCATCTCGTGACGAGGTGAAGAACAAGCATGAAGAAGAGGAGGAAAGAAGATTGTGTTATGTTGCCTTTACTCGAGCTAAAAAACAACTTCATCTTTCCTACGCTCAAATGAGAACCATTTTTGGTCAACAACGCATAAATGAACCTTCAGAGTTTATCGTTGATATCCCTGAACATCTTCTTGTGGATGCTGATGGTGATAGCGGTATTCAAACCTCATACCTTGAGTTTTAAGCATGTTAAAAGACATGCTTTTTTGCTACAGTGTATCCATGAATCTTCGTGCAAAAAAATCACTAGGTCAAAACTTCTTAAATGCACCCCAAGTTGTTTCTTCGATGATTGAATCTTCTTCAATATCTTCAGAAGATATTGTTGTTGAAGTGGGTCCAGGAAAGGGAGTACTTACTGAAGCACTCCTTGAAAGAGGGTATACCGTTCATGCATATGAACTAGACATTCGAATGATTGAATATCTTTCGGAACGTCTTTCTTCATACATTGAATCAGGATTACTTATCTTAATCCACGCTGATATCATGGAAATAGATCTTGCAAAACGATATGCAGGAATATCCTATGTAGTTATTGCTAATGTTCCTTACTACATTACAAGCGCTATTATCAGATTATTTCTTTCCTCTGTGTGTCAGCCTAAAACAATGACCTTACTTATTCAGAAAGAAGTTGCTTCACGTATCGTTGATGTTCAAAAAAATAGTTTACTTGCACTTTCTGTTGCCGTATATGGAAAGGCAAAAATGGTAACGAAGGTTCCTCGAAGATATTTCTCTCCAAAACCAAAAGTTGATTCAGCTGTGATAACTATTAGCAATATATCTCGTAATGTGTTTTCTGATATCAATCAGGAGCAAGCATTCTTTAATATCATTAAGGCGGGTTTTGCTCACAAAAGAAAACAGCTTGCTTCTAATTTGGCACTATTATGGAAAGACAAAGAATATTGGCAACAAATACTTATCAATCGAGGGTATTCCAAGCAGGTTAGAGCTGAAGCGGTATCACTTCAAGATTTTCTTTTCCTTGCTTCATGTTTGTAAAATGTTGAAGGCCTTCGTATACTAATAGGTATGAACATGAATTTCCTTCCGAGCCTATGGGTTCGCCGTATTATCATCATCACACTCTCATTGATCATTGTTGGATTCAGCATATATACAATAATTGAACGTCAAAAGGAGCGCTCAGAACAAAAAAATAGAGGAATTGATATCGTATTTCTTGAAGACGAAGAAAGAAGTGATGTTGATACCGATATGGATGGTTTACCTGATTGGGAAGAGATCCTCTGGGGTCTTAATCCATATCTTGCTGATACTGACAGTGATGGGGTGGATGATGCTCAATATGTGAGAAATCGAAAAAATATTCAAGAACGAAGAGATGCTGGTTTTGAAAATTATGAAACCAACATGACAGAATCAGAAAGATTAGGAAGAAGCATCTATACCGCAATACTTGCTATTGAAGAATCTGGAGGAACCTTAGATTTAGAAACTCGAGATCAGATATCTAATAACATAGCAGAGTATGTGAAGCAGATCCCTGTTTCAGGAAGATTATATGTTAGAGATGAATTAAACTTGGTTGAAAATACAAGAGAACTCACTCGAAAGTATCAACAGGAGATGGAATCTCTTCTCTCTAAATATCCAGTTGAAACTGCTGACATTCAACTACTTGTTGAATCATTGGAAAGTGATGAACCAAGAAAAAGCGAATTAAAAAAAGCAGCTGAAAAATATGATATTTTAGTAAACGAATTAGTATCTCTTGATGTTCCTTATGCGATAGGGGCACGACATACTGAGTTACTCAACAGTATTTCACACGTTGCAGGCTCATTGAAGAATCTTAGTGCAGATGAACAAGATGAATTACTAACCCTTTCAACCATTATTCAAATGGATGATAGGCTTAATCAAGTACGTGAATCAGCTTTTAATATCCAAGCATTTTTTGAAATTATCGCTGACGATACCGTCTTTGAAGATCAAAATATTGCCGAAGCATAATATTCGGGTACTATAAAGGTATCGAATACAAAAGAATATGTACCTTACATATTCTTTTTCATTCGGGAATTAATCATCACCAGTAATTGGTGAAACAAAATAAAATTATGTTTGACTTAAAAGTACTGCAGTCAACACTGCAACAAATTGAAGAAGAAAAAAATATTCCACGAGAAAAAATACTAGAAGCCATTGAGCACTCTCTTGCTGCTGCATATAAAAAGGATTATGGAGCAAAAGGGCAAGTAATTAGATCTCGTTTTAATCCCGAAACTGGAGACCTTGAATTTTATCAAGTGAAAACTGTTGTTGATGATAGTTTGGTAAAACCAGCACTTACTCAAGAGCAATTAGATGACCCTGATTTTCAAGAAGACAATGAAGAAGATGAACGAGTTAGATTCAATGCTGAACATCATATGTATCTTGAAGATGCAAAGCGTTTACGAGCTAATGCAGGATTAGAAGATGAAATCATCTTCCCACTTGATAATCCGCTTGATGATAATGAAGAATTTGGACGTGTTGCTGCAATGACTGCAAAACAAGTTATTATGCAAAAACTTCGTGATGCAGAGAAAGACATCAAATTGAAAAGATATGAATCACTTATCGGAACAATTCTTACCGGTATTATCCAAAAAGTAGTAGGAGGAAAAGTTTTCGTTGAACTTGCTCCACGTACAGTTGGAGTTATCGATAAGCCTGATCAATCACGAGGAGAATGGTATAAACCAGGAGATCGGATTAAAGTACTTCTTTCAGAAGTAGAACCAGGTACACGAGGAGTTCGACTTCACCTTTCTCGAAGTACTCCAGAATTGATCCGTGAACTATTTAAAATCGAATCACCAGAAATCGCAACAGGAGTAGTTGAAATTAAATCAATTACTCGAGAAGCAGGTTCTCGAACTAAGATTGCAGTGGTTAGTCATGACCCTGACGTTGACCCTATTGGTGCTTGTGTTGGTCAGCGTGGATCAAGAATTAATGCAGTAGTAGGAGAACTAGGAGAAGAAAAAATTGATATCATCGTTTGGTCTGAGGATGAATTACTTTTTGTTGCTAATGCACTTGCACCAGCTTCAGTTATTGATATTGAAGGTGATCTTGAGAAAAAACAAGCAAAGGTAATAGTTGCAGATGATCAACTTTCACTTGCTATTGGAAAGGAAGGGCAAAATGCTCGTTTGGCTGCAAAATTAACAGGATGGAAAATTGATATTTCAGGAACAAGTAGTAATCCACATATCGTTGAAGACGATCAAGAAGAAGATGATGGATTTACACCACTTTCTGAACTTGGAGATACTGAATAGAAAAGAAAAAACAAGCTAGGCTTGTTTTTTCTTTTCACCTTATTCTTTATCATGATATACTTTATGCATTAGATATGAATACATTTATTAAAGACAATCAAGTGTTACCAGAAGAAATGCATGGCATTTTAAAAACCTCAAGGTCACCCGAACAAGATTCAGGAAGTTCACGTGTTGTCCTATGGGTAGTAGGACTATTGATTTTCCTTGGTCTTGTATACCTTGCTGGAGTTTGGACAGGAAAGCATGTGCAAGAAAATGAACGTCGTGACGCTGAAGAGGAACGACGTATTGAACAAGAGCTAAGAGAGCAAACCCTTATTGAATATCAGGCACAGGTTCCAGCATTAACACCAGAAGAACGAGAGGATAAACTACGTTTATTCTATAATCAATAATATTTTTATGAAAAACATGATGAAAAAAATTGCAGTAGTTTTAACTCTTTCACTTATCGTAGGGGTAAGTGTACCAACTTTTCAATCTGATGCTCAGGTTGATTGTAGTACCTATCAGAACACAGGAAATCTCACTGGGTATATTATCGCAACAAACTTACCTGAGGATGGTCAAAACATTTATGTTAATTCTCTTACTGATCCATGGGAACCTGATCATGGATATTCAGTAAGTTATGTAACTACCGAGAATGGAGGCGGATATTTCACCGGAAGGGGATGGAATGAGACACTTGGATGGATTGATTTTGATTACGGTACCGATGATGAAGCAGATGCACTTTCTCCCGATGGAAATTTCGCATGGGGTGGATATACAGGAACAATTGAAGGTCTTCAAACTGTAGTGTACTCAACAAATACTGGTTCATTTTCAGCAGGAGAAGCAAAGGATACAGAGTATGTAAGTGGTCAATCACAAGGTGATGTTCAGGTTGGAATGGGATTGTTAGATTTTTCTAACGTTTCGCGAGCAAACACTCCTTCAGATGCTGATGGGCCATGTGCTGAAACCATCGATGTTCTTGTAAATGGAAGATCGTCAGCAAATATTGGTGCATGTGGACAAACTGCTACTGTTTCTTGGAATTCTAAGAATGTATCAAACTGTCAAACAGCAGGAAATGCTCCTTGGAATAGTCCAGGATCTCGAGGGACAAGTTCTTCAGGAGAAAATTCAGGATTAATTACAAGTGGTAATTCAGGGTCATTCTTTAGAATTCAATGTGAAGGGGATAACACTAATGATATTATTGTTGGATCTGCACAAGTACGATGTGGAGTAGATGATACTTGTCCTGGACCAAATTGTCCGGATAATGCAGATGTTAATAACTTCCAATTTATCGAGAGCTAATGCATAATAGATATATGAAATCATTAAAAACAATTGTATATACAGTATTAATACTCGTACTAGGAATGACTGTTACTTCGGTTGAAGCAGCACCAGGAGATCCAATAACACCTTTATTACATCCAGGAAATATGCCCCAACCACTTTCACGATTAAGTATCGGTGATTTGGATAATCCAGGATATGGAATCAATGTTTCTGGAAGTGGATCTGCATTGAGTCAATTTCCAAAACCAGGAAGTATGTTCATGGTGTTAAATAATCTGCTTATTTCAGGGATGACGTGGATAGGTGATAAGAATTCAGGGTTTAAGGTTGCAAATCCAAATAACGCTTTTGAAGATATTTCGTTACTGCCTCTCTCACAACGATTAAATGTTGATGGTTCAATCATGGCAACTTCTCTAAAAAACACGGGTACCAACAAGAATCTATGCTCATTTCGGCATACTCTTATTCCTTGTGAAGGACAGCCGAGCTACTCTTGGTATACTTCAAATTGGGGGAGTTGTACAAGTGGAACCCAAACTCGAACTGTTGAGTGTCGAAGTAATATAGGTACTGTCGTTTCTGACGGGCAGTGTACTGCAACAAAGCCCGCAGTATCTCAAAGTTGTGTTTCTTCTTGTCAGGCTCCAGTATTAACAGCAGGAGATGTTTCTGTTAGTCAAGACCCAACAATTACTTCTGGTGCAAATGGAATAGTGAACGTAGATTTTGATGAATCAGCTTATGAAAATGTAAGCCTAAGAGTATCAGGACCAACCACTTCAACTTCAGCACAAACTGATGTTTCACCAGTGTCTCATGGTAATTTTGGACCTATTACTTGGAATGCAAGTATTACCGCAATTTGTAAATCAACTGGAGCAACCGTTACTTCTAATAGTATTCAAATTACCGGAACAGCAGCAGTTTCAAATACAAGTAGCTGTAGCCCTATTTGGGTAGATGGCTCTCCATTCAACTGGAAGGGAGCAAGTTATGGGTACTTTAATCAATCAAAGGTTTCAATTAATCCAACAACTAATTTGCAAGATGCTTGTTATGGGTATTATGTTAGTGGTTCGGATAATACATGGTATCGTTACGAGTGTGTTTCAAATGGGAATCCTCTTGGAGTTAATCCATACTATAAATATCAGGTAAATGGAGGTGGAAGCCCAGGAAGTGTGATCTACACAAATGCTTCTGGAGATCCATATAATCCACCTACAAATAATACTCCGTCATATTCTACCGTTGGAAGTCCAGAGTCATGGATTTCAGGACCTAGTTTCTATAGCAGATTTGTACCAATTGCTCCGGCATGTTCGTAATTAGTCTTATTAAAGAAACATTTAAATTTAAAAAGCGTCAGTCTCGACGCTTTTTAAGTTAGCTTTCTGTGGAAACGAAAAACATTTCAAAATTTTTTCTTTAATAAATCTATAAAAAGCTGTGCTTAATGCATGTCAGTGTAGAATGTATTTGTCATTATTTATTTACACATGGTACAATATTCTCATATATGAAAAAGTTTTTACATTTATTTAGAGGAAAAGCTGGAGTCCTAGTTCTTGCTATTGCTACATTTGCACTTGGATATATAGCCGTAGCTCAAACGCCAACTGTTGCTAAGTTTATCTCAGGAACTGATCTTCAGAATAAGTATGCTCGAGTAATCTTTACTGATCAGACAGATACTGATCCATCAGCATCATTTGCATCAGTTTTTGATGATTTAAAAATCTATTCAGAAAAAGCAGCAGCTTTCAAAGATTTAGAAGTAAATGGTGTTACACAAGTTCTTGATGCTGCTCGTTTTGGTGCAACATGGATGGGTACATATACAACTTCAGGTATTTATGTAAATGGAAACATTATGTCTACAGCTCTTGCTGACCTTTCTGCAACTAACCCAAGATATGTTTGTTCAAATGAAGATGGTTTGATTACTCTTTGTGGAAATGGACCAGCAACATATTCATGGGAAACATCAGCATGGGGAAGTTGTACTTCAGCTTCTCTAGGTTCATGTGAAGGTTCATGGACAACTACAACTGCGGGGGGTTCATGTGCAGGGGTGTATACGGTATCACCTGTTTCACAAAAAGTTTGGATTGATAACACGACAGCATTCAATTGGGTTGAACATAGAGTGTATAACGGTAGCAGGGTACAGGTAGGTAGTGTTAATAGCTTAAATCCAATGGGGGCAACAGGAGGAACTTGTTCTGGTTGTTCAACAACTCAAG
>Ga0100381_1000969_pt1 | contig 27976 bp, 25 predicted proteins | sample CryGeymeta201505_FD_80416 | JGI IMG/M metagenome (GOLD analysis project Ga0100381, IMG submission 80416) | Groundwater microbial communities from Crystal Geyser aquifers in Utah, USA - Crystal Geyser metaG 2015-05 | ecosystem: Environmental > Aquatic > Deep subsurface > Groundwater | place: USA...
GATTGGAGCTTCTCTGCTGTCTTCTCAAGATTCAGAATATTGATATTCTTGCGTGTCGTATAGATGTATTCATCCATTTTCGGATGACGACGCGACTTCAAGTGACCGAAATGGACACCCGCTTTGAGCAAGCCCTCCAAACCGGCATCTATTTTCGCAAAATCAAACAAAGCAAAATAGTGTTCGCCTGTTTTTTCTGACTTTGACTTCGGCACGATACTCTCTTCGGCTACGGCTGTAGTCATCTCTGACATAATGTTACTTCCTTACAATAATTACACCTATTTTACCTTATACAAGCCTTGAAAGCACTGTAAGTACAGGCCAGGAACAGGCTCCTCGGAAAAATATGTTTGATTTCAACACTCTTCCTTCCTTCAGAAGAAAAAGAAGAGGAAAATACAGTTGTAAGCATAACAGAATAAAGAAAGCCTGGCAAGCCCACACATCAACTTAAGTTTCGGTTTTGGGGCTGTATATTCCTATTTTAAAGTAGTTATGTCGGTAGCAGAGAAGAAATACATTCCCTTTCTATAGTATCAAACTCAAGTTGGTGTGTGGTGGGCAAGCCCCCTGATCGCCTTTCTCTCAAAAGACTTTTTCCTCCATTTTTTTTGACGACATTCCTCACAAATACAGACGGAGACTTGTCAATTTCTCCAACCCATGTTACACTCTATCTTACATTACCCCATACGTAAAACCCATTCTTTATGAAGCAAGGAATCCACCCGACCTATTTCAAAGAAGCGACCATCACCTGTTCCTGTGGTGCCGTGCTTAAAACCGGTTCAACCGTAGAAACAATGCGTACGGAAATCTGTTCTCAGTGCCATCCGTTCTATACCGGCAAAAAGAAATTCATCGACGCGACCGGTCGTGTCGATCGTTTCAAGAAACTTTCAGAGAAATCCGTTGCCAAACAGGCTCTCCTTCTCAAGACCACCAAAGCCAAGAAAACTGAAACGAAGAAGGAAAAGAAATCTACGAGCGATAAATAGCGATCTTTCAGACGCTTTCTCTTGGATTTTTGAGAGCATCCTCACTATCGTATCCGATCAAAAGAAGGCGTACGCATCCCATATCGTTCCGCACCCGGTGGAAAGTAGATGGGATTTTTGCTTTTCTACCACCATTTGTGCTAGTCTTCGGATGAACCAAACACATATTTATGCAAAACCTCTTCAAAGAGATCGAACGTGAGTACCAAGAAATTATGGAACTTTTGAGTGTGCCCGAAACGATGCGTGATCAGAAAAAACTCGCCACTTTGGGAAAAAGAAAAACTGAGCTGGATATCATCATCGAACGCATCGGGCATTTGCATGCTATCGAGAAAAATATGCGTAATAATGCTGAATTGACGCAAAGTGATGAAGAAGAAGAGCTCAAAAATATGGCAATGGAAGAAAATCTCGCTTTGGCTAAAGAGAAAGCAACACTCGAAGAAGAACTGAAACACTTGCTCCTGCCTAAAGATCCTGCTGACGAGAAAGATGTCATCGTTGAAATCCGTGGTGGAGCCGGTGGAGATGAATCAAGCCTTTTTGCCGCAGAACTTTTCCGTATGTATTCACATTATGCTGAAAAGCAAAACTGGCACATAGTGATGCTCCACTCCAATCAAACGGAAGTCGGCGGTTTCAAAGAGGTCGTCTTCGAACTCAATCGCGGTACGAGCGATACCCCTGTCTATCAAAAGATGAAATACGAATCCGGAGTACATCGCGTCCAACGTATTCCTGAAACCGAAAAGTCCGGACGTATCCACACATCGACAGCGACGGTAGTCGTCCTTCCTCAAGTCGAAGAAGTGGAAATCACCATCCGTACCGAGGATCTCCGCATCGACACATTCTGTTCATCCGGGCCTGGCGGACAATCGGTCAATACCACCTACAGTGCCGTGCGTATCACACATCTTCCTACCAATACAGTCGTCTCTTGCCAGGATGAAAAATCGCAGATAAAAAACAAGGAGAAGGCTCTCAAGGTTCTCCGCTCTCGTCTCTTCCAGCTCGAAGAAGAAAAACGGAACAAAGAACAGGGCGATGCGCGACGTACCCAGATCGGTACCGGTGATCGGAGCGAGAAGATCCGCACTTACAATTTCCCTCAGGATCGGATCACCGATCATCGTATCAAAATGTCATGGAGCAATATCCCGCAAGTACTCGGCGGAAACTTCGATCCGATCATCAGTGCTCTCGAAACAGAGGATATGCGGCTCAAACTCGAACAGGCACAATAAACAACACAGTTAACAGACAACAAGGGGACCTTAAAACACCGATTGTTTTTTGTTATTTGTTTTTTGTTAATTGACAAGCGATGACTATTGCAGAATTACAAAATGAATTTTTCACATCAGGGAACGAACATATTACTCCGGCTGATTTCTTCATTCTGCTCGCTCATATAAGCAAAAGAGAGAGGGTATTTCTGCTCGCTCACCCAGAATATTCCCTCAGCATATCGGACGAAGCGATGTTACGGGATTTTCTCAATCGTCGCCTACGATATGAGCCGATAGCCTCTATCGTAGGGCACAAAGAATTCTATGGGTATGATTTTCTTGTCACTCGCGATACGCTCATCCCGCGACCAGAAACGGAAATTCTCGTCGAATTGACACTCGATCATATCGACAAGAGACAACAGAAGATCACGATTATCGATATCGGGACGGGAAGTGGCAATATCATCATCTCTCTCACAAAAGAAATCGAAAAAAACAATCGGGTATCGGATACCACATATTATGCTACCGATATTTCCACGGATGCGCTCACTATTGCGAAGGAAAATGCCAGACAACACGGTGTCGACAGTCTCATTCGATTCTACGAAAGCGACCTCCTCGAATCAATAGAAAAAGAAATTCTTTCAACAGGGAAGATTATTATCGTAGCCAACCTCCCCTATCTCTCGGAATCCCTCTATAAAGATACTCTGCCAGATGTCCACAATTTTGAACCGAAGGGTGCGCTCATAAGTGACGAAGCTGGTCTCTCTCACTACTATCGACTGCTCCGATATATCCAAAAGTTTCTCTCTTCACAAAACTCTCTCATCCTCTTTCTCGAAATCAGTCCGGAACAAACACTGATCCTCAAACACTTTATTCTTACACTTTTCCCAGATGCGAGAATACGCATACATAAAGACCTCGCGAAGAAAAACCGTGTTGTAGAAATCATCATATAACATTATCAAGAATATTCATTGAAGAACAAAACAAAAACCCCGATTTACGGGGCTTTTGTTTTTTTGAACCAAAAGAACAGAAAACATCTAAACTATTTTCGTTTCTTAGTAGCTTTCTTCTTTGTTACCTTCTTTGCTACCTTCTTCTTTGCTACCTTCTTCTTGGTTACTTTTTTCTTAGCTGCCATAATAGTCACCTCCTTCTATACCACTTCCTCTTTTCGTATTTCATAAGTTTATGAAACGGAGAGAAAATATGGAATTATTTATTTTTATTTCACACAACAAATATTTATTTTGTGCGTGATACAGAAAAAGTTTCCTGTACACTTTTATTATACTCTTTTTTTGCAAATTGCATAGAGGTAAAAAATATCTGTCAACCCCCACAAACTCTTTTTTGCAAATACCCTGATAAATTTTCAAAAATAAAAAATCATTCGATGCCGAAAGAAAACAAACGAAATATTTTTGTGAAAAAACACATACGTTTCAAAATATACAAAAAAAATATTCTCACGTGTTCATTTCCAAAAAAGTTATCGTTCATCCTGCGAAGCGAAGGGAGAAGAAATAATTTCCCTCTCAACATATTTTTTGGTTCTTGTCCCACGGAAAAAACAGTCAGAAAAATTTGTGACTTTTCTCCCATAAACTTCCCTTTATCAGGCCAAAAATAACCGATTTTGTCCAGTTGACAGCTGTTTTTCAAAGACGTAGTATGAAGAGGCAGGAGGTCGATTAGTTTGTCAATGATACGAAAGATAGCCCTGACAAGCTAAGCGAGGCTTCAACGTAAGCAAGCACTTTCACAATCTTAATTATAAGCTAGAAAGAGAGGTGAAAAATAATGGAACAACAAGATCCTATATTCAAAGAATCTTCTGCTGATCAGGCGAAAGCCTGGGTTCAGGAAAATCTCCGTATTATTGTGAGCGTATTCATTGTTGCGGCTATTGCCTTGGGTATCTACTCATATTCACAACGCACGCCGATAAGTTCTGATGACGACGCAAACATTCTTCTCGAAACAAAGGGAGGCGAAAATAGCGCCACTCAAGTCGAAGACAAGAAATCACAAGATGCAGTGAAGGCAGAAGTGAAAAATAACGTGATAGTAACCACAGAGCTGAGTCGTGAAACCGAAACTTCCTTCGTCGAACAAGCTGAACGTGGAAACGGAAAAACGCATTTGGCGCGCCGCGCACTCGCTCATTACCTCGAAAAAAATACTGACTCATCTTTGACCGCTGAACATAAGGTATATATCGAAGATTACCTCCAGAAAAATATCAGTTCTCAGGGTGCAGTAACGACGAAAACATCGATTGAATTCTCGAAAGATCTTATCAAACAAGGCATTGAGAAATCGAAAACATTGAACGACAGACAGTTGCAAAATCTCAAGAAATACTCTGCGCGTGTCAGCGCTTATCGCTAACACAAACCGAAACACGGAAGAACCGTTCTTTCATTGAAAAATCTCATAAAACCCCGCAACGGCGGGGTTTTATCGTTTTCAGAGATTTATCCTCCATACAAGAACTGCATTTCTTCCCCGACACGGAGATTTTGCCCCTTGCCAGCACCAAGTTCGAGTACTGTATCGGCAAAAACCATTGGGTTCAAAATACCAGAAAATTCAGGATCCACATCGTGTTGTACAAAAACGATCCTGTTTTCAAGAAGCCAAATGATATCAATCGGGAAACGCATATCCTGCATCCAAAACGCATACTGTCCTCGAGTTTCGAATACGAATAACATTCCACAGGACTCACAGAGGGTGTCACGGCCACCAAGTCCCTTCTCGCGTCTCATCTCCGTATCAGCAATTTCCAAAGAATAAACAACCTCTCCGATTTTCACCTTCTGCGATGAAGAAGAGTGTTTTGACTTGCCGATATCCAGAAAAAAGAATGCTCCCAAAGCAGAAAATACTATCAATATACCTACGGAGAAGAATCTCCCTGTCATAGATGATAGGAAAGGAGGTGTTATTTTCTCATTCATACGCTCTCATTCAAGTGTCGCTTGCTTGTTTTTCAGTCGTGTTTTCTGATCTACGAAGAGGAGTAAAGCGAAAATAATGCAGAACACCAAGAACACAGCAACAAATTTTCCCAAAGCCTGCGTATTCAAAGCAATGACGGCGATGAGAGCGGTCACAAGGAAAAAAAACCAAGCGATGCTTCGCTCAGACCAGCCAAGTTCTAAAAGCCTGAAATGAAGATGGCGCTTATCCGGTTGAAACAGAGATGTTCCATCATTCAATCGTTGCCAAAGGACGAACAGCGCATCAGCGATAGGAAGCGATAGGACAAGAAATGCGGTGGCGATTTTTGTGCCTGCGATAATCGCGAGTGTGGCGACAAGAAAACCCAAAAACATCGACCCAACCGTTCCCGCCAGAATACGTGCTGGGTATATGTTGAAAAAAAGGAATCCAATGACGACACCCATACCAATAATCGCAAGAATAGCGATAGGAGGCTGATAGACTTCTGGCTTCAAACTTAAGAAAAAAATGGTCACGAAAGTAATAAGAGAAATTCCTCCACAGAGACCGTCGAGTCCGTCAAGCCAATTCATAGCATTCATCACCAGGAAAATCCACGCAAAGAGAAGAAAGAATCCTGACAATATGAATGTGTCCGGAACGATCCAGACGCCTCCGAAAGGATTAGGAAGAGAGCTGATGCGCATACCAAAAATAAAAATAAGTACGGTCAATACCACTTGAAAGAAAACTTGGATCTTCCAACCAAGTTCCTTCAAATCATCCCATAATCCGAAAATGAGGATGGATGCGCTCCCGAATAACAACCCATAAAATTCCCGCGTCAAAACAAGATGCGTATCGAAAAAGAGAGTAAATGAAAAAGCGATCAACATCGCCACGCCTCCCAAACGAGAAACAACCTTCTTATAACCATGGCGCTTCTCTGTCCGCCAAACTGATCGCTTAAAAAGAGGCGTGAGAAGAAAAAGAAGGATGAGTCCTGTTGTCAGTGTGAATGCGATGATAAATGGGATGAGAAAAAGTTCTGTCCACATACACATCAGAAGAAATCAATAATTAATATATGCAACGCTGGCACTCGCCAGTACAATGCCGATACTGAGCAATCCTGAACTGAAAAGCATCAAATACGAAGCGATGCGCAGAGATCTGTCATAGAAACGGCGCGCGAAGAAGGTATGCCCACCCAAAAAGAATAGTCCTGCTATCGGTAGAATGAATACTTGCCACCAGATACCCTGAATATCCACTCCGAAATACACATTATAATGAAGCACGATGATATTTTCAGTCGGCCTGATGAAATATCCAAGCAATCCAAAACTTACCAGACAAAAGAAAACGTTCACGCCAAGAAGTGTTCGGACAATCATATTGTCAAAGAAAGATACGCCCCCTTCTGATTGGGCGATAGTGACATCCCAATTCACCCTCTGTATGTCTTTTGTATCCGTCATATATCGTTACTCAGAAGAAGAATCCTTCTCCAAAGGAGCAGGCAGAGATTCGGGAGTTTCGTGTTCTACTCCGAGACGCGCATGTTCGAGCTGATTGGTCACTTTAAATAAACGCTTTTCTGCTTCATCATATTTCTTATGAGCGTTACCGATATGGCTTCCGAGTATATCGAACTCCTGTTCGAACTTTTCGTGTTCACGAGCCAGTTTCTCTAATTGTCCCATAATTTCTTTCGCCCGCTTCTCGATCTGTAATCCCTGCAATCCGAAGAGAATCGTTCTCATATATGCGTAGAAAGAATTCGGCGATACTGGCATAATACGCTTCTGCGTCAGATAATCGAGCAAGCCTTGTTCATCATCGTCCTTGATAATAATCTCATAATAGACATTCTCAGCGGGAATATACATAAGCGCGAAATCAAGCGTCCCTTCTTCGGGAACGATGTATTTGTTGGCGATAGCATCGATATGTTTTTTCACATCAGTATAGAATTGTTTCCGTGCCATGCGTTTCTCGTCATCAGTCTTGGCGGTAAGGATCTTCTTGAAGTTTTCCAAAGGAAATTTCGAATCAACACTCACCATACCTCCTTTCAGCTTGATGATAGCATCTACGGCTTCACCGCTCTTGAACATATATTGCAAAGCGAAGTTCTCTTTAGGCAACATTTGCGAGAGCAGATCCTGGAGCATCAGTTCGCCGAAACCACCACGGATTTTTGGAGCCTTCAAAATTTCCTGAAGCGATGCGACTTCTTTACCGACTTCAAGTATTTTTTCACTTGAATGACGCATCTGCTCCAACCCTTTCTGCACATCCGCGTATGATCGGGCAGCCGTATCGAGACGGTCATCGAGACGCTTGCCGTTATCCGCTAGACGGCTATCCAAAGTATGCTGGAAATTCGCAAGTTGCTGATTGAAAGCATTGACTACCGAGTGAAGTTCCGTATCGAAACGCCGATTTATATTTTCCATTTCTATCTTGGCCGTCTCTCCGGACGATTCCCGTCCACGCAAAGAAAAAACCAGCCACAAGACGAGACTGGCTACCAAAAACAGAAGAATGATCATTATCCACGAAGTCATAGGCTTTTTCTTGTTACAAACGACTACTTCTTCAACCCGGAAATGAAACGTTTGAGTTCGGGCACCTTATTCGATACTTCTTCGTATGGTCCTTCAAGAAATTCTATGAAAAAGCGATCAAGCATATTCAAACGATAGTGCAATTCTTCGCTGTTCATCAGCACGAAACGGATCTCTTTTCCCACTTCCGCTTCCAAAAGCGTGATAGCACGCTTGAGTTTGGTCCGATTGAGGTTATTCACGACAAGGATCATATCCACTTTACCCTTCGCATAGTTGATGAACAACCCGCTGATAAGAATCAATTTCACTTCCCCGATCACCTTCACCTTACGGAACACCTGCGATTGCGCGTGAACATTGAGTTTTGAAACAAGACTTTTCAACTCTGTATGAAAAGGAAAGTCTTCATTCACAGCAAACAGCCTTCTCCCTTTACGGGAATGTTCGACAACAAATCTCATTTTGGCAAGACGAGCAAGTTCGCGTGTTGTTTCTACTTTTGAAATAAGCGTCTTTTCAGCAATAGTTGCTGTTCCAAACTCCATCCCGGGATTGAGAAGAAAAAAACGGATGAGACGGGCACGCGCTTTCGATCCAAACAAAGAATCAAAGAGAACCAAGGACATAGGATTACAATCGTTACAAAATACACTGACAGTGAAGACATTCTCTCCTTTCTCAAGTATAGGAAAAAAGAAAAAAAAAGTCAAAAACGCTCTCTCAGACATTCTCATACAAGACACCACCAGGTTCCGAAAATGGAGCTTTTTAGCCGTAGATGTGGTATAATAAAGCATATCAACCTTTTGATGTTGCTTCTTCTCTCAAAAAGGCGAGGCAACGGTATACATTCATCCCTCTCACCCTTTTGTTTGTCGGTGGACAGAGTTTGGTAATAAAAAAATATGTTGGATAAAAAACGCCAAGAAAAAATCAAAGGGCTTGTCGAATTGGAAAAAGTCATAACAGAAATTCTTGTGGCGAATGGACGTACTGTAGAGCCATTCATCAAGGTCTTCAATTACAGTGATGAAAATATCACCAAAAGTCCGCTCGGGTCTCTGATCGGTGTTTTTGAAATTGCAGAGCAGAGCGAAGATTCAGCTTATATCGTCAACTTCCTGGCATCCGTTGCGAAAAAAGAATACTTCAGCAACGGACGCCGTGGTGCTATCGAAAGTTTCGAAGCGGCTCTGCATAAAATCAACCTCGCCCTTGCGGAACTTGTCAGGCACGGCAATATCGCATGGCTGGGTAACTTCCACGGAGCACTCGGCGTGCTGGAGAAAAACAATCTCCATTTCTCTATCACCGGCAAATCGGAAATTCTTCTCTTGCGCGGTGAAAAAATCTCAGAAATCAGTGCTGGCCTGGCCTCCCCTGAATCCAACATCCACCCCATCAAAACATTCGTTGAGATTTCAAGCGGTCACCTGATGCTGGAAGATAAAATCATTTTCACTTCACCAGAACTTCTCGACCTGCTCTCAATTGAAGACCTCAAAAAAAACGCTCTCCGTATGGATAAGGATCAATTCGCTCAATTCCTCCGGACAGTCCTTGTGAATGAACTCAATATGGGAGGCTCTCTTATCGTCGATCTCAAAGAAAGTACTCCTCTGCCGGAGCCACGCAAGGAGACGAGGAAAGTTACTACTGTCATCGAGAATATCTTCAGCAAAGAAGCTTTCGATTCACAGATCAAACCAAAGGAAAATACGGATCAACTGCCGGAGAAAGAGGAGAAATATTCGAACCCGAAGGAATATGTCGATTCCAAAACCGGACATATTTTCATCCAAGGAGAGACATCGGGAGAGGCGCCCGAACACCTTATTTTTGAACGAGCGAAACTTTCAGCTCAGGACTTGCTCCATATCTTCAGCTCATTTTTTGCATCCCAGGGAAAACTCATCCGTAAAGGAAAAAAGTATGGTCTGCTCCTTTCTAATACTCTGGCGGAAAAGAATGCCGTCATAACGCACAAAATGACACGCTTCCTCCGTAAGCAATGGCAGAAAGGAATGACTGCATCAACATCGGGGGTTTCTTCTTTGATCCTTTCTCTTCGCTCGGTGAAAATATCACAGAAGGCCAAAAAGAAAGTCCTCCCAGATACGATTACGACATCTTCATACGAAGAAACTCTGAAATCCCGATTGACATTCACAGAGAAGAGAGCGGAAGATATTTCTTCTCTCGTAGAAGAGAAGAATGAAGATATACCGGATTTTATGAAAGAAAAGCTCGCTCGTTTCTATCGAGAGAATACCGCTGTCGTAACACAGATTGCCACCGAAACCTATTCTGCCAAGAAATTTCAGACGGAAAAATCCAACATATCCGTTCTTGTCCGAAAAATATTTCAAAGAATACCCTCTTCCTCTCATATGATTTGGAACAGTATCTCATCTCAAGCGAAAACCGTCATCAAGTCATTCTTTCCCTTCTTGAGAACGCTCTCTTCACGCTATCAAAAACGCACGTTCATCTTCAGCATCCTCTTTGTTGTTCTTTTCATCACAGGATCCGTTCTGTTGACACGCTCATTTTTGAAAAATACTCCTTCTCCACTGGCAGAAATATCCCAACCTCCGATTGAAACGTCCGTCTTTCCTCTTGAGACCGAAAAAAATGCCCACGTATTGGAAACATCCCCTCTTATCATCGCTACCGAACAAGATCCTCTCATCGCTTCCATACTTCTTGGCAATGAGACATACCTCATCACCACTACCTCTATTCAAAACACAAACGATAACAAACGCTATCCGTTACCATCTGGAGCTGGAGCGATACAGTTCGCCTCTCCGATGGATGATTTGCGTCTCATCTTCGTCTATACCAATACGAACGAGCTCTTCTCATTCGCTCCTGTCAATCATACATTCACAAAAAATACCCTCACACTACCCGCAAACGCCCTCGTGGAAGATATAGGCACGTATCTCACCTATCTCTATGTCCTCGATAGCGCTACTGATCAGATTTATCGCTTTCCACGGGCAGAAGGCGGATTTGGAGCAGGGTCAACTTGGTTCAGAAACACGATAGATATAGAAGACACGGCTCAAATGGCCATCAATGAAACTATCTTCATCGCTCCGAACAAGGCGACTGTCTCGGCATTCTTCCGTGGCCAGTTCGTAAAGAATCTCGAATCTCCCGTTACACCGCTTTCTCTGACAAGCCTCTTCACTCACCCAGGACTCACAGATATCTACGCTCTCGATGCAGAGAATAAACGTGTCCTCATCTGGAACCAAGACAGTACTCTCTTGGCTCAATACTTCTCCGAACAATTCGCTTCCGCCGAAAGCATCACTGTGAACGAAAAAACGGGCGAATTTTTCCTGACAACTTCAAATACTCTTCTTTCTTTTAAAATCAATCTCGGGGAGTAAAACAATAAATAAAGGAGCCTCCTAAAAAGAGGCTCTTTTTCCCATTTATCCCTCCTATCAAACGAGTAGGAATTTTCGGTTTTCTCTATACAGGCTTCTCGGCCAATTTCATCCGGCTCATAATTTCACGATTGACGATTGAGGCATCACGACCATAACGGAGGCGTGAGAGCTCTTTGAATGCATTGGCTACTTCCTGATTACCATGTGTCGGTGGGTACGTCTTCATATTGAACGGCTTGGTAAGCTCATTGTTCATCAGGAGTCTCGCGAAACAATTGCGGTTATCCGCGTTTATCAGATCGCGTGCGGTAAACACTGGCAAAAACTGTTTTTCCAAAAATTCAGCATCCTCAGAACCGACACGGAAAGACACCAATGATCCGACGTTACCGAATACCGCCTTGGCGATATCTTCTTTCAGTTGGGCGATAAATTGATGTGCCATCGTGAGTACCAACCGATACTTTCGGGCTTCTGAGAGAATCTGCGCGATAGAATTCGTTGTAACGTTTTGGAACTCATCCATATAGAGGTAGAAATCCGTCCGTTCATCTTCCGGCGTATCCACTCGAGAAAGAGCTGCCATCAGAATCTTCCCGACGATAACCATACCGAGTAATCGTGCGTTGATCTCACCGATCTTGCCTTTTGAAAGATTGACGAGAAGAATTTTCTTCCCATCCATAATGGCGCGGAAATCAAGCGTACTCTTCTGCTGAGCGATGATCGGACGCATCATATCGTTCGAGATGAACGTGGTAAGTTTGGAGGTAATATACGGCACCATATTGGCCAAAGCAGCTTCGCCACCGGCCTTCTCTGCTTCTTTCGTCCAAAAATCATAGGCGATTGGGTTGTTGCATTTGGAAAGTTTATATTTTCGGAAATCTTCGTCTGCCAGTACTTTGGAAATCTCCATCAAAGTCGATCCACTCTCTGGGTCTTCCATAATGAGAAGCATCGCATTGCGCATATATTGCTCGAACATCGGACCTCCAGTCGCTTTCAAATCATAAAGTTGATCAAAAATACCGATCATTTCATTGATGACGAATGTCTTCTGCTCTGGATGAGCCGGATCGTACTCGAGCATATTGAGCCCGATTGGCCGTTCGGTATCTGATGGATCAAACAAAATGACATCTTCTGCACGTTCTTTCGGAATAGACGCCAAAATATCTTCGATGGCATCACCGTGCGGATCGATGAAACAAAGACCCTTACCAGCCAATACGTCTTTCTTGGCCATTTCTTGTAAATAAACAGATTTACCGACACCAGTCTGACCGATGACGTACATATGACGACGACGATCATTATCAGTGATACGGATATCCGTCTTTATACCACGATAATCGTTGAAGCCAAGCAGAAGACCATCCTGTGGAATGTTGACTGGTGGTGGAGCTGTTCCGGATTTCAGCCACTTGATTTTCGGCGTAGCAGTAGTAGAAATCGGAAAATGGAAAATACTCGCCAGCTCTTCCACCGTAAGAATCATCTGCGTTTCATCATCGAAATTACGGAAGATGAAATCATACACGGATCGTTTCTCACTGATGCGTTTTTTGATACGAAAGCTGTTCACTTCCGGATTTTCAAACTGCCCGAAAGCATTTTCCATATGACCCAAAATTTCTTCCGCCCGTTCCTGTGTCGCTCCCGATGCAATCAAACGTATATTGCTACGGAAAGCTCCTTTGTTGGTTTTTTCATCAATGGATTTCACAAGTTCCTGCTCCTCGGGAGTCAAACTTACTTGCTTCTTCTCCTCCTTGATACGCTCTCTATGCTTTGGGTTCTTCAAAATATCAAGTATCTCTCTCCCTACGGTAGAGGAAGTTTCATAAAAAATCGAATTGCTTCTCGCGTCTTTCAGACGCTTTCCTTCCTGCATTTTCTGAGCGATTTTCTTCCCATCCTTACGCCAACTCATATTTGTCCGAGCAAGCAAAATTTGGATAGCTGCTCCTTCTTCAATAGTATTTAATTTACTCAAAGCATTCGATATCTCGTTCAATGGATCAACATCTACTGTACGATATGTACGCAGTGGCAGGGAATGCCCATGCGTCAATTCCAACACCGATACAGCCGTATGGCTCTCTGGAGAGAAAATGGTGTAATCAGAGACTTTCTCGATCACTGCATGAGGGAAAAAACTGTGTACCTGTTTTTCCGCATTTTCACGGAAACGCTTCGGCACGGAAAGATAGAAGAATATCTCTTCACTCGAAGATGGATTGGCGATTTCGAAAACGATGGTAGGCATATCAAAAAAAAGACTCTTCAAAAAACCACCTTTCGATTTGAGGGTCGTGAGAGATGAGAGCAATTGTTCCATTGCTAATATTTCTTCTTTCCACGCTTCCGCACTCGATTGTTGTTGTCTTCCTTCGGGAATGTCTTTCTGTGTCACACGAATCATTTCTAGATCCATATTCACAGACTGATTGACCTGATAGCGGAAACGGAGAAAACTCCGTACAACAAGGTATATCCCACTCACGACCGATACCGATGCGAATATCCAGATGAGTGATACGAAAATGGTATTGAAATCAAAGCCTGTCATTTTTTTATTGATATCGGGTATTTTATTTTTCTCTCAGAAACATCAGTCTTTTCGGATAAGGCCTTTCGCCAAAAGTCCATCGTACAATTTGTCCACCAACTCATCATGCATCCTATCAAGCGCATAGTAGTCCTGCAAAGAACGAGCGACTTTTACTGCATAAGCAACGCCTTTGACTTCAGCCAGATCAACGAGTTTCTGAATCTTGCTTTCTTCGTCTACGGTGGCGCTGATATTCTTCGCATCGAGAAGATGATCATCGGAAGGCTGGTTCGCTCCTGTCGCTTGAGGAGTCACTTTCGAAAGAATCTCGTTGTATTTTCCTTCGATGCGTTCAGTCGCTCCTTCAACCTTCGATTCCGGTTCTACGGAGAATCCTCTCGCTCCATCGTTTCCGTCTTGTTTTTCAGAAAACTTTTCCTGCAGAACATTCCCGCCTTCCATTCCTAAGATTTTCTCATCTGCCATAATGTTGAAAATAATTGATTACATCGCCCCTTCTGCCAATTCTTCCTTAAATTTGGTCACTATGCCACGAACAAAAATATTATACCCTGGAATCTTGCTCTCAAAAAACACTTCAAACTCTTCTGGCTTGGCCCCCCTATCCAGCATTGCTTCGTATTCCTTCATATTGGCACTCCCCAGTTTCTCCATCGTATCGATGAAAATTCGTTTAAATAATGACTCTCCCATCTTCTCGAGAAGTTTTTCTTTCTTGTCTTCTGGAACATCCTCCAGATGAAAAGACTGTATAAGTTCTTCTTTCAACGCCTCTTGATCAAGTGCCATAGTCGTTATGTATAAAGAATTATGGTTTAAAGAATCCTTTTATCTCTTTGCCTGTACGAAGAGCAACGGTGGTCATCCTTCTCGTATAATGGTCGATATTCTCACCGGCTTCTACCTGAGAGAACTTCACCCCGAAAGCTTTCTCAGAAGCTTCGGTGAATCTCACCAGTTCTTTCATCTGATCATAGTGAAGCGGGTTCTGTATTCTATCATATCTATATCCCAATTTCTCATTTTCAAAACCGTTCACATCTTTCAATACATCTGACATCTTCGTGGCGCCGAGTTTCTGCCCATTCATAGTATAATCATACTCTATCGGTACACTGGCCTCTCCGGGATTCATCATAAAGATATTCATTCGGATCCGCCCCAACGTCGTATTGAAACGGCCAAAATCTTCCGGATGTTCTGTAAGATAAGCTTTCGGATCAGTAAAAGCAATGTTCTCTTGTACCAATACATTTCTCGTTTCCTGAATAGCAATATCTGGATTTGATCCATCTATCCCTCCTGCTAAAAGGGTATTCCCATCAGTCATTTTGATCACATCTGATTGATGAGGAGAACCACTACCTAAAATTTCATCCACTCTTGCATTAGTGAGCATCGTTTTAGGATGATTCGTAACATATTCCGCTATTTTTGCATCATTGGAAACAATCGAGGAAAGCTGATCGGAAGAAAGTGCTTTCGTCTGAGCGAGCACATCTGCAATAAATTTTTCATCAATGCCGTGTGATGAGAAATTGATTGTTTCTCCTGCCTTAAGTTGTACATCACCATACTGATCCTTCAACGCATCAATAAAGTGCGTTTTCTCTGGTTCGTCGAGTTTCATCGTATCCGCTAACCTCCCCGCTATTTTCCAGACAGAATCACCTTTCTGGACAACATAATCCTTATCGAACATACCGCTTATCATATCCGGTTTCATCACTGGTTGAGCCTCAGCGGGTATGATAGGTTTCGCTGAAATATTCGCAGGTAGGACTTCAGATCCGTAAAAAGCATTTACAATATGGTTCTTTGTCCAATCAACCGCTTCATTTCCGCCCAAATGATCCATCGCCACCTGTGTCAACCATCCGGATCCGACAAGACCCCCGACTCCTACAGCCCCCAACTTTCGCCACGTCTTGACTCTTTTTTCATTCTGTAATTTCCCATTGAGTGAAGCAATATCTTTTTTGAGGAATGCATTCAAAACATCGATATTTACTTCCGGTTTTGCACTCAGGTTTTCTTTTCCAAATATCTTGAGTTGTTCTTGTATTTCTTCTTCTGATTGAGTTGTTTTACTTCTTTCTCCGAAACTTTCCAAGAGTGCTTCAACACCAACTGTTGTTCCCGCACCGCTGGCAATTTTTCGTATCACGGAAACGAAAGCCATCGCTCCTAAAGCTGTTCCGCCCCCACCTGATAACACCGTTGCTGTCGTAATGCCCAAAAAAGCGGCTGTTATCGCTAATTTTCCTTTCAGAGGAATGCGATTATATGCACGCCCCATATTGCCGAAAAGAACCGTCATTTTCTCGAAAGCACTTGCGTCCGAGAAATGCTCTGATTTATATCGAACGCGTTCATCTATAAGATTTTTTGATTCATCAATCTTATAATACCTCAATAATTGTTCTGCTCTTCTTGATTGTTGTTCTCGAGTGAGAGATGCATCATTTTGCAATGTTTCTATTTCAGCCTCCCTGAGATTCTGCAGCGCGTTTTCATAAAGTACTTGATTTTCACCTTTCTTTTTATCCTTCTCAATACCGAACATACTTCTAATTTTTTTCCAAGCAGTTGTCGTTTCAGCATCTTCTTTGACCCATGCAGCACGGAATTCTCTCACGAAAATACGAAGGTCGTCGATATTTCGCTGTCCCCCCTCTCGATCTGATAAAACAGACTCTCCCTCCTGTTGTTCAGAAGTTTTCTCATCGATCATTTCTCTTTCTTTTACAACGTCATCCGGTCTTTCACTTGCCTCTTCCAGAGGAGGATGGAGTTCCAAGTATTGCTTGGCAAAAACTTTTCCTGAAACATAGTCTTCTTCGGTATCAGTATCATCAGTATGATCACCCAAAGAAGGAGTTTCTGTATCTTGTTTCGCTGGAATTTTTTCCGATATGGATCCAGCGCCGATGTCTACCAATTTCCATCCATTCTGATGTCTTTTCCAAGCGGATTCTGTTTTCACAATACTATTGTTTTTACCAACCAAATCATCGCCACTACGCCTATAATACGCTTTGTGCCCATTTTCACTCATCAAAATCAAAAGTTCCCCGTCAGGAACGCTCTCTACGAATGTTTTTACCCGAAAATCTTCCAATTCCTCTTCTCTCGGTATTTCTTCCTGTTTTGACTCAGCAACTCTAACAAAATCGGTACTTTGTTCCATACTGGCAGGAACAACCGCTTTCGCTCGCTCATCTTCTTCCTGTTGCTGTGTTTTCAATGTATTCTTATTGTTATTTCTTTTTGGGTTGAATGGGCTTCTTATATATCTGTCATCGACATCTTTGCCAGCCGGAAAATTCTGAGTGACATTTGCTGTCACCTCAACCTTGACTGCTGGCATCGCGAACTTCGCAGGTTGTGTTCTTATAGAAACATCTGCATTCTGTGCGGGATCTGATTGCTGTTTCGGTTCTTCCCGAGGTACATCGAGACCAAGCTTTGCTCTGACACGTTTTATCATAGGCGCTACCAACTCCTGAGCGAATTTTTCTCCCTCTGCTCTAGGTAAATACGGTAATAATTTTCTGGGCTCACTCATAGTTTTGTTTTATCAATAGCTGATTCCTCCAAACTTCTCAGTATCGCTATAAATACCTTGTTCCCATCTCTTCTCGGTACTGATTGGTATCTCTCCAAATACTCGATTATCATCTCTTGCACCTGTGGCGAAGAAAACATCCTCCAGAGTCTCGCTCTCTCCCTGCGTGAAACAAAGGCTTTCTCAGCACGTGCTCTGTCAGAAATCTTTCGATCAAATGCCTGCCGTTCGTCGATAATCAACTTTCCAAGCATATCGATCGTTTCCCGTCCTTTCGGCTGATCCACCAAGAAATCATCCAGTTCTCTCCTCCAGAGGGTATCCGAGATCATCTCCGCTGGCGCACGATCGCCTCTTCTCTCTATTTTGACACCTGTCTCCCCTTTTTTTGAACCGACAAGAACCTTGAGGTCAGCATTCGGTTCTTTGGTCATTTTTTCTCCTTGTGCTTTCATAATAGCTTCTTGCACTTTCATAGGCATCGTATTTACAATCAAGCGAAGATCGTCAAATACTTCAAGGATACGCAATTTTTCAGTTGTTGAGTCTCTCTTTTTCCCTGGTGCAAGCGGTTCATCATTCAGTGTGTTCCATCGAGTCCCTATTTTCTCAATATCTCCGTAAAGTCTGTCATAAAGAGCTTCTTCATCTGCTTTTTTGAGAGTCTTACTCCATTCATCCAACTCTCCAGTAACGACCGAAAATTTTCGAACAAAAGATTCTTCCAACTCTCTTATCTGTGTCTCGTCCGTTTCCATAGAATCACGCAAAACGGCGTCTGTCATTGCGGGACCGGATTGTTCATCTGATTTTTCCGTGGCGGGTTCTTCTACAGAGTCCTTGAATCCATCAGTAAAAACAAGACTCCCTTCTTCTTCAGATTGTTGAGACCCAGATAACCCCGAACTGCTGGAAGATTTCTCACTGCCGGCAGCCCTCATCGATTGACGACCGTGCATACTTTCAAAAGCGTTCATTTCGTTTTTCTTTTCAACTTATCTTTGCTATAATTCTATCATAGAAAACAAAATAAATATATGTTCAAACAATCAATACCCCGTCCTCACCACATCGCAACATGGATTCTTCTTACTCTTATACTGACACTCGCTTTCACTGTAAGAATCTATCATATCGACAGTATCCCAGCCGGCATCTATCCTGACGAAGCTGCTAATGGTGTTGATGCTTTGAATGCGATAGAAACCGACGATTACAAACTCTTCTACCCGGCCAATTATGGCAGGGAGGGTTTTTTCATCAATCTTCAGGCTCTCTCTATCGCACTCATAGGCAACACGATTCTCGGACTAAAACTCTGGTCCATCCTCTTCGGCACGTTCTCAGTCCTCGGCATCTATCTCTTGAGCAAAGAACTCTTCCATAGGCGATCAGCCGGTATCCTCTCGGCCTTTATGCTCGCCACTTCCTATTGGGCGATCAATTTCTCCCGTATCGGATTTCGCGCCATTATGGTCACCTTCATTCTTTCTTTCTCATTCTATTTCTTCTTCCAAGGTCTGCGCACCAGAAGATTCCGTGATTTCCTCATCTCCGGCGCCATCTTCGGTCTTGGTCTCCATACCTACATCGCGTTCCGGGTCGCACCGATCATCCTCATCCTCCTCCTTCCCGCACTCATCCTTTCGTATGAGAATTTTCTCAAACGCTACTACAAACACGCTCTCTTCTTCCTCCTCGGAGCTTTCATCACTGCTCTGCCGATGTTTTATAATTTCTTCGTCTCGCATCCGGAAGATTTCGCATCACGTTCGGATCAGATCTCCGTCTTTTCACCGGAAATAAATCATGGAGATACAGTGGGAACTCTCGCAAGAACATTCTCTCTTTCTCTCATCAAATACAATTTCTTCGGTGATCAGAATTGGCGACACAACTACCCTCCTTACCCGATCCTCGATCCGTTTATCGGTACATTCTTTCTTGCCGGATTTCTTTTCACTCTCTGGCAGGCTGTCACCCTTATCGGTCGGCGTATCCGCGATAAAGATCGTGACACCCGCCTCGTCATCGACTTCTTCTTGCTCGGTTCTTTCTTCATTATGCTCATCCCCGAGTTTCTGACAGGGGAAGGTCTCCCTCACGCCCTCCGCTCCATCGGAACGCAGTTGCCGGTTTTCTTGATGGCCACTCTCGGCGCATTCTGGATTTTACAGAAAGCACTACGTTCACAAACGGGAGCGCGCATCGCATTTTTCTCCATCCTCATCATCACTCTTTTCGGTAGCGCCATTTTCAATCTCACAAAATACTTTGTTTTCTTCGCGAATAGTTCTGCTGCAGCAGGCTCTTTCAATGAGAACTACACCAATATGGGTCGTTATCTGCTCTCTCTCCCCGCAGACACGAAAAAGTACGTACTCTTCGATGAAAAAGGGAATGACAGTCATTTCAATCTCCCTGTCTACGCTCATCCCGTCTATTTCCTCACTTCCGGGCGTGTCGCCAATATGGAGATCATCAGAAGCGATACTGTCATTCACGGCCCCGCTCTCTTTCTTATGGTGAATTATAATGATGAAATAGCAAAAAAAATCGAGAAGTTTTCTCCCGGGGCATCCGTAGAGCGTATCGATATGAACGGACCGAATCGTGAAGGTGGAGACTTCAATGTCATTCTCTTGCCAGGGAACAAATAAAAAACACACAAGTATTAATAGAAAATATCTTTTGCAAGAAGCTTTCCGGCAAGCTTGAAGTTTTTTCGAGCATGGTTCCGTCTTATCTACTCGAGACGGATCGAAAAAAGTTTATGCAAGGGGTTTGCCCGCTGGGGCAAACAACTGGTTCCGGGAAAGGTTGCTTGTAAAAGATATAAAATAAAAGAAACTCTATGGATTTTTTGAAAAAACACGCTTATCTCATCGTTGCAGGGATCCTTTCTCTGCATTTCATCCTTGCTCTCGTCATTTCCAGTCAGGAATCGATGATTTATGATGAACGGGCTCATATCCCGGCTGCCTATAGCTATGTTCGCTTCGGCGATATGCGCCTCAATCCGGAACACCCGCCACTTCTCAAAGACCTTGCAGGGCTTCCTCTTCTCGCCCTTGATCTCTCTTTTCCTCTTAACTCTCCCGAGTGGCGATCAGGGACGAACGAACAATGGTCAGTCGGAGATATGTTTGTCAATTGTACGCGACCGGAGATGGGTTGCAACAATGCCGACAAGATTCTTTTCTGGTCCCGCCTGCCTATCACGCTGGTAGCCGTCGTCTTGGGCATTGCCATCTTTCTCTGGACGAAAGAACTCTCAGGGACGCTCGCGGGGCTTTTCGCCGTCACACTCTATGCTTTCGATCCCAATATCATCGCGCACAATCATTATGTCACGACTGATATCGGTATCGCTGCATTCCTTTTTTTCGCATTCTATTTTTTCGTCCGTTTCTTGAAAAATCCGAGTCTCAAGAACGTCATCATCGCCGGCATTTTCCTCGGCCTCGCAGAGCTCGCCAAAGTCTCTGCCATACTCCTCTTCCCTCTGTTCGGATTGACAGTCATTCTCTATGCACTCACAAAACAGAAACCTCCGAGTGATACACAGGGTCCTTTCTCCTTCAAACTCCGCACGCTCCTCGCATACAGTCTGAAATTCGCCGGAAGCGTTCTCGTCTGTTTCATACTCATCTGGTCTCTCTATGCCTGGAATACTATCAATATGCCAGGAGAAAAACTCGTCGACAGCGCCAACCTCTATCTCTCTCAAAAAAATGTCGCAGCGGAATTTGCGCACACTCTCGTAGTCAATACGAGTGAGAATGCTTTCCTCAAACCACTGAGTGAATATTTCCTCGGGGTGGCGATGATAGTCGCCCGTGTTGAAAGCGGTAACCCTCATTACTTCCTCGGTGAAGTGACGATGACTCCCTCACGCTGGTATTTTCCGACTGTTTTCTTATTGAAAGAAACATTACCCTTCCTCCTGCTCCTTCTCCTCACAACATTCTTTACTATGTATCGCATCGGCAGAACTCTCATTCAAGGGAAAAAAGCAGGTCTCTGCTCTTTCCTCTCCCGCTCTTTCCAGAATAAAACCGCTCAGTATCTCATCTTTTTCTTTGTCCTTCTGTATAGTTACGTCAGTATCACGGGAAAATTGAACATCGGTTTCCGACACCTCTTCCCTCTGCTCCCCTTCCTCTCTATGCTCGTTGCGAAAACTGCCTTTGATTTCTTCAAACGCTTCGATACCGACAAAACGACAAAGAAAATGCTCTCATTTTTCCTCGGAGGCATCACTCTCTTTGTTATGGCCATTCCCATTCTGGCATATCCGAATTATCTCTCGTATTTCAATATCGCAGCCGGCGGACATAGCAATGGATACACATACGTCAGTGATTCCAATTACGATTGGGGACAAGATTTGAAAAGACTCGGCTTGTTCATCGAGACACACAATCGATGCCAGGCTGGAACAGCGAATTTCAGCGAAGGAAAAAAATGCGCTCTCACGAAAGACTATCCTCCTATCGACAAGATACGCATCGATTATTTCGGTGGTGCCAATCCTTCCGTTTCTCTCAAGGAAGTATTCATTCCTTGGTGGGATCAGAGAGAGCCGGAGCCGGGCTGGTATGCCATCTCATCATTCTTCTACCAAGAGAGTATCTATAAGGAGGAACCTGCTAATCAACAAGATTATTCTTGGCTGCGAAACATCCGGCCAGTAGCTCGTGCCGGGGATTCCATCTTTATCTATTACATCCCTAGGGAAGATGCGAGATAAGTGATAATAGATGCGAGATAAAAAAACCCCGAGAATTCTCGGGGTTTTTCATTCGACAAAATCTACACAAACTGTTTGGATTTATTCTGACATCACTTATCCATCATCCTGTATCTATTATCCTGTTCCTATTTTTTCTTCTTTTCAGAGGTGTCCTTGTTATCATTTTGTACCCGTGTATCAGGAACAGCAACGGGAATGATTTCCATGTTCGTTCCGTCACGAAAAGCATAATATGCCCGATTTTCCGCTCGCAAATCGATATAGGCGAGTTTCGATCGTTTCTCTCTCGGCAATTCTTTTTCAAAGAGAAGCTTGAGCGTATGGAGAGACGTTTCGATCGGAATATCCGTATCGAAATATACCTCCCACCCTTCGTCCGTTTTCGCCCGTAATTCTTCAGCGAAACGGGAAACGATAGTATATTTCGGTTCAAGCGTCAGTCCCAATCGTTCCGGAAAAAGCTCATTCATTCCGATAACGAATGCTCCGTACTTCGCATCAAAAACCTTCTCTCCGATCGTCACAGGTTTGTCACTCGTATCTGTAACAGTGATCACGAAGGCTTCATTCTCCAGAGACACCGCCTGCGTACTCTCGTGAGTGATACCATCTTCGTCTACGAGGTAGGATGAGTCAAGTGAATGCCAAATGATGATTTTTTTCCGCTCCGTCACGAGAAGCCTGAGTTTGTTCGGGAACAAACACTGTACGGAAATAGTGGCAAGCAATGGGTATGTAGTACGCAAACGTTCTTCCAGAATATGCGGTCGTACGACAAAATACGCGCGCTTGGGAAAAATACCCCAGTATTTTCCTGCCAACTGATCTGTTACAAATCCTTGTAGTGCTGTTTCCGAAATCACGTTCGTTCCTAAAGTTTCTATTTTCTCAATCAATATGAACGACGAAAAGAAGAAAAGATAGAAGAGTGTTCCGCAAAAAACGATCCACAAGAAAAGAAGTGCTCCGCTTCTTCCATTCCCATTTTGTTTCTTTTTCAGCGTCCGCGAGTCCCGACGTTCCGGCAAGGCTTTCCGCAAAAAATGGAAGGTTCTTTTCCTCCGGTGCTTCGGTCTGATTCGTTTGAATGGAAACCACATAGGATTTTGAACCGGCTTTAAATTGAAAAAAAGAGTTTTTCTAGAAGCAATCGTGCGTTACTCTGTGTCGTTTTGAGCAGTGTCAGCGTCTGTTCCGCTTCCTCAAGCAATCTGAAGAAGCGCGCTGTGCGACGGATATCAGTCTCTTTGAGAGCCTGCGTATGCAGTCCCGGCAACCACCATTCCAGAAGCCGTATCGATTCAGGAACGTTTTTTGCCAATTCTTCAGCCAGTCCCAATCGCTCACCGAGTGTCAATGAAGAAAGCCGGAAAAGGCGTCCGAGTTTCTCCTGTTCTTTCGTGAAACTTTGCGGATCAAGCACCGCTTGCACGATCATCCCTGGTCTTCCGAGAGAAAAAAAGAAAGAAGCGATAGGATATTCATTTTTTCTCACAAAGAGAGCATCGATATCGTTCTCGATTTCTTTCTCTGGGACATAGTCGAAACGGATACGTTCGACACGGGAAAGAATGGTCGGTATGATGCTTCCCACCTCATGGGTGATGAGAATCATCACCGCGGACGGGTTCGGTTCTTCGAGAGTTTTCAAAATGACATTCTGCGCGGCAAGAGAAAGCTTCTGCGCATCTTCTATGATCGCCACTCGGAAACGCCCCACCGCAGGAAATCGGGCAAGAAAAGAGAGTACATCACGCATCGTTTCCACTCCGATACTTTTTTGTTTCGTCACGCTATGTTTCGTTTCTTCCTCCGGTTTCACGACAAGCACATCGAAAGGATACGGTTTGTTTTCATTCGGTTCGAAGGATGGTTCGGAAACAAGTTCCATCGCGAATTCCAAAGCGCACAGACTTTTCCCCACGCTTTGCGGTCCGACAAAAAGATATCCCTGAGAGATTTTATTTTCTTGAGCCAATTTCTTCAATCGCTCTCTTTCTTTGTGATGGCCGATGATTTTCATAGCTTGAAGATTTTCAACTGTAAGATTTCAATCAATATGTGCTCCTATGAATTTTCTCATACTTTCCTGAAAATTTTCTTTCGTCAGATGGGCGACCGATTGTTTCATCAACGCTTTATCATATTTCCCTTCATTCTGTAGAAAACGCAACACCCCTTCGGCGATGATTTCTGGCGTCGCCGAATGGAATAATTCCCCGGTCTTCCCCTGCTGTACGATCTCCTTCACACCGCCATACGCATAGGCGATTACGGGCGTACCGAAAGAAAGTGCTTCCGCGATAACCATTCCGAAATCTTCTTCTGAGGGGAACAAAACTGCCCGTGCACCACTATAAAGCCTGACAAGTTCGCTCTCTTCGACAAATCCTCTGAAAACGATATTCTTTTCTGCCATTCCTTCAAGAGCCTGACGCTGTGGACCATCACCGACAATCACCATGGGAAGTTCCAGTTTGTTGAAGGCCTCGATGACCTTATCGATTTTCTTGGAACGGGTCAGGCGAGAAACGACAAGAAAATGTGTACGTTCTGCAATCGTTCTCTGAGATGAAGGCTCCAAAGATTTCTCAAACAATGCGAGAGCTCCGGGATATACCACCGTACTTTCACGCCGATAGTATTTCTTCACCCGAGCCTCTGTAAATTTCGAATTCACCAAAAGTGCATCCGGACGCTCTGCCGCCTGTCTGTCCCACACACGGAGATAGCTCATAAACATACGCAGAAGAATCTTCCTCTTCCCGCGTGCCCCGAATTCTCCCAAATACTGTTCGTGATAATCCCACGCGTAACGCATCGGAGAATGTAGATACGCGATATGTTTCGTATTGAGGCGTGTGATGATGCCTTTGCTCCAGGCTCCGGAAGAAGATATCACCAGATCAAAATCCCGCAAATCAAACGACTCAACCGCAACGGGAAAAAATGGCAGAAAGAATCGATAACGTTTTTTCAAAAAACGTGGCAATTTCGATAGCCACGACACCCGGATATCGCGCCCTTTAAAATACTCTCCCATCCGTTCTTTATCATAGAGGAGCGTATAGATCGGCGCCTCGGGATACATCTCTGCTATCGCTTCGAATACCCGTTCCGCACCGCCATAAGCCACCAAAAAATCATGCACCAATGCCACCTTTTTTGGCTTATCAGAGGTATCTTGTGAGGGTTGACTTTCCATAAAATATATACTATACTGTAGGGTAAACTAATTTTGGTTTATGTTTCTCAAAAAGGAGAATCAAATGAACTGGAACAACCTATTTATAAGCATCATCGTTGGAGAGTTTGCGGGGTTGGTGGTTCTAGAGATAGAACCATCCGAACGAATCGCCTGGTATTTTGCCACTTTCCTGGCGACGACGCTCCTGTGGCTAATATTCATGACTTTGGTGGATATTCGCAACAGGTTACCGCCACCGCCGGAGCCATAAACCTGGCGCAATGCGCCCCACTCGAAACGGTCCCACCAATATGTGCGTGACCGTTTCAAACTTTTTAGAGCATCTCTCCAATTTCCTCGGCGCAACGCACCCAACCGAAGCGACTCACATTCTGGGTCGCTTTTTCTATTATACCATTTCGGAGGTTCTTCTCCGAAAGGACTTTCCAAACGCCTTCTCTGATACTTTCCGCGCTCTTTGGGTTCATATACATCGCCCCCCTCTCACCGCCGACTTCCGGCAAAGACGAGACAGCAGATGTCACCACCGGCACGCCAACCGACTGCGCTTCCAGAACAGGAATGCCAAATCCTTCATACAGGGAAGGGAACAAAAAAACATCCGCTCCTCTGAGCAACTCCCACTTCTCTGCTTCATCAACATACCCCATTTCCGTAATATAAATAGAGGATGGAGAGTGAAAGATAGAGGATGCTATCCTTTCATAGCCATAGCCCGGTTTTCCAACCAGTACCAACCGATGAGGGATGTTTTTCTCCCTTTTCAAAATATTGAATGCTTCGATGATTCGAATGATATTCTTCCTTTCTTCTAACCTGCCGATGAAAAGGAGGTAGGGCGTATCCTGTATGCTGTATTTCGCATCTGATGCGTCATACGTGTTCTCATACCCCTCATATATCACGTGAATTTTTTCTTCCGGGACATCGTACAGACGCATGACATCTTTTTTGGTGTTTTCTGAAACACAGATAACAGCTTCCGAAGCAGAGCAGGAAAAACGGATGGATAGTTGCATATACAGACGATCCAGAAATGAATAGCTGTCTTTGCAAAATTCATATTCCAAACCATGAATGGTGACAATGGTTTTCTTCAACCCACCTGCGACACTATGCTCGAATGAACAAGAAGATATTCTGTGAAAAACTTTCCTTATAAATACAGCTACACTGCTGTATAAAAGCGTAGCATTGCGGGCAGGATGAATAAAAGGCACAGTATGTGCGGGAACAAACAGAATATCTGGTGTATGTAAAACCATTTCGATAGAAAGCGCTATCTGTGTCCAAAAGCGCGGTGCCCAGATGCCCCGCACGCTCCAATTGAAAGGAAGAGGGAAATCGATTTCTGGGAGAACAAAATGGAAGGAGCTATTCCGAAAAACAATCTTCTTGCGCACATACAAAATCACCTGTTTCTGAGGGAGAATGACTTCTCGTAAATGTTTTATCGTTTGATAAGCATATTCCTCGATCCCCGTCCGTCGTTTCAAGAATGCCCTCGATGCATCGATGCCGATTACCATAACAATTAACAAAAAACAATTAACAAAAAACAATCTTTACCGCTGACTGTTGGCTGTTAATTGTTAACTGATTATTTTGCTAACATAATACTCCGCTTATACACTTCCAAATTCTCGAGCACGATGCCAGTACCTTTCACGACACAAAACGCCGGATCATCAGCCACATAACAGGGCACATTGATGGTCTTCGATATGAGCTGATCCAGATATTTCAGCTGTGCCGTTCCTCCGGAAAGTACCATACCCTTGTCCATAATATCAGCGGCAAGCTCCGGCGGTGTCTCCTGCAAGACTTGCTTGATGACATTGACGATTTCACGCAATTCATCTTGGATAGCCTCCGTCACTTCGTTCGAAGAAATGGTGACTGTTTTCGGCAAACCTCCCATCAGATCGCGTCCGCGCACTTCGATATGGTCTTCTTTCACCTGTGCGATGGCAGAACCAATCTTAATTTTGATCTCCTCAGCCGTCCGATCCCCGATGGCGAGACTGTACTTCCGTTTGATATAATCAGAAATCGCCTGATCGATACGATTACCACCGACGCGAGCACTATGAGCGGCAACAATTCCTCCCAAAGAAATGATAGCGATTTCCGATGTTCCGCCACCGATATTGATGATCATATTTCCCTGTGCCGCGTGGATAGGAATGCCCGCCCCGATAGCCGCCAAAATCGGTTCCTTCACGACATAGGCTGTTTTGGCACCGGCTTTGAGAGCGGCATCGATGACGGCACGGCGCTCCGTCGAAGTCACTCCTGCCGGAATAGAGAGGACGACTTCCGGACGGAAAAAACGCAGACGACCGCTCATGCGATTCAAAAAATATTTGAGCATCGCTTCCGTCACGCGATAATCGGCGATAGCTCCATCTTTGAGTGGTTGGCTAGCCACGATTGTATCTGGCGTACGTCCGAGCATCTCCTTGGCTTCATTCCCGACAGCAATCACTTTGTTTTCAAACAAAGAAATCGCCACGACGGAAGGTTCATTGATTACCACGCCTTGACCAGGAACGAAAACAAGCGTATTCGTCGTTCCGAGATCAATGCCAATTTTTCGTAAAAACATCGGTTTCATATCTGAGAATGAAATATATGATATTCTTGAAATTCAAACCGCATCTCCCTATACTCCCGC
>Ga0100381_1000970_pt1 | contig 27968 bp, 23 predicted proteins | sample CryGeymeta201505_FD_80416 | JGI IMG/M metagenome (GOLD analysis project Ga0100381, IMG submission 80416) | Groundwater microbial communities from Crystal Geyser aquifers in Utah, USA - Crystal Geyser metaG 2015-05 | ecosystem: Environmental > Aquatic > Deep subsurface > Groundwater | place: USA...
CACTATATCAGGGTGTTCCAAACTCTGAATATTTTTTACTATTGTGAAATACTTATTTTTTAAAAATAAATTGAAGAAGAATCTGGATAATGAATGTTTATTGTAGCTTTTAAATTTATTTATATAAAATGATAAATCATTTTTACTAACATTTAAATTCAATTTACTATCTATAAAAAGTTCTTTTATATTATTATCTAATGAATTTATCCACTCATCATAATTAACAGAAGCGTTACTAATAACTGCTTTTAACTTTTCGATTTTTTTTTCTAATTCGGGAATTAATTTTAGTTGGCTACTTATTCGCAACGCATTTTTATGAAGATTTTCACAATGATGTTTAGTACTGTCAAGTATGTTTGTTTGGTCTTCAATCTGCCGATGTTGAATGAGATTAATAAATCTTTCAATTGTTGGTTTCGTTTGATTTCTTACTTCGGTTCTTGTGCCAAATCTGAGAATATATTCACTCTCTTTTAATAACTTTTTTAGTTTGACTCGTACATTATCTACTGCCTTATTATTTTTACTTGCAAATAAAATTGTTTTACTATTAGCGATTGCGTTTGAAATTAAATTGAGTACAACTTGAGTTTTTCCCGTGCCCGGAGGTCCGGTCACAACAGTAAGAGGTTGACTGAAAGCCAATCTAATCGATCTTCTCTGCGAATAGTTTAATTCCGTGATATAAGTAAGAGGAGAGAAATTAAATTCAGTTACAGGTTCATTTATTTTTTCATTTCTTAAAAAAGAATGGAATAAAGGATGCCTTTCATAGTTATTTAATCTTATTATACTTTTTAATTCACTTACTAATTGCGCATTAAAAGGACTTTCATTACTAAGACCTATAGAAATATGGTTGGCTAAATGGATGTTCCATTCGAGTTTATTTTTAACTAACTCAATTTTTTCTGTTAAGGATTGACAATCATTTAAAGCTGTTACCAAATCATCAATGATATCTTCAGATAATCCCTTGTCTTCTAATATCTTTGAGTATAAGCTAAAATCTGAAAGTTTTAGACTAACATTTTCGGGATTTGCAATATCAGTACGAAGAATAATATTTTGAAATAGGGTCAATGTTTCATTATCACCAATAACATTGATTCCTATAAATATATTTTGAGGAAATTGCTGTTCACCATTATGCAGATATTCTGCATAAAAGTTATGGTTGGAAGATAAATCTAAAATAAATTGGTTTGTTCCTGTTTCTAAGTTAATTCCGTAACGGTAAAGGTTTTCACTTTTAGGTTCTTTAAATTTCTCTAGATTCAAGATAGTTCTATAATATTCTAAAATCCTTTGCTCCTCATTCAATCCGGTTTCAACTTTGGTATATCTTTTAACAAAATCAAGTCGATTGCCTCTATCATTATTGATTCTAGTTGATGGAATTTGTGGCTGATCATTTTCATTTAATCTATTTTCTGGCCTAACATCAAGTTCTCGTAAAATATTTTCAATTTCATTATTATTTAATATGAGATTATTTGAAAATCGATCTTGTAAAGCAGCTAAGTAGGTACCCGGATCTGCAATTGAAAAAAATCTTTTAATTCTATCGGGCATACTATCAAAATTGAATTGAATCCTTTTATGAAATAAGACCATACAATTTATATGATCCCACTTTATATCTATATGATTGAGTGATAAAATTTTATCCTGTTTTGATGATAAGACATTCATTAATGAAAATCTATATGCATTAAGTTGTTGATAAGGGTTCCTTATCCCACCGCCACCCGCAACAAAAGTGAAATCATTATTGTTATAAATTTTCCAAGGATTGTTTTCGGAGAACTCTAATCTTCCCTCATAATCTTTAAAATCGATAACAATTATTTTTCCTCTACTTATGAAAACTGCATCAAGTAAGTGCCCACCACAACTCAAATTTCCAATTAATACATTTTTGTTTTTATCGTTTGTGTATTTTTCACCTAATTCACCAACTACTTGACGAAAAAAAACATTTTCGTGAGTATTCTCAAATGGTTGTATTAAATAAGCTGTGAATGACATAATTCAATCTATATTTAGTTGTTAATTCTTTATTTAATTCCATAATTAGTTTATCCCCATTCTCTACCAATAATTTACACATCTTACAAATTCAATTAAAGTGGAAGTTTAAAATCATCTTTGACAATTCTTAACAGAAGATGAAATAAGTTTTTGATCTCTCAAAGCCAATTCAATTATTCATCCATGCATTGCACAGATCCCGCATTAGTTCTAACATCAATTAATTAAATCTGAGGTCAAGAATTTTTCTGCAAGATTTAAGAACGCCATCCATATTATGCTCAAAACAACGTGATGAAATAATATCCATTAACATTTCAGACATTGTTCAATAGTGCTACCAGGTATTCAGGAGGCTAACTGACCTTTTGCAAAAGTTTAGCTTCCCAATTTTTAATTAACTATTTCGTCGTCAATATTTTCTTTGTTTTTCTTTTTACTTTCTTTCCTTGCCGGTTTGTATGCTTCGTTTGAATCATTCGAGGCAAGTTCTATTTTACCGTTACCAATATGTTTGTACAGAAGATCGTTTTCCATCAAGTAGAAAAATTGATTACGAAACTCTTCCAGAGAGATACCGCAAGTGGCGGCGTATTTTGCAAGTTCATGCGGATCATCAAAATCAGCCCTGTTTAACCGCAGCATATACCGGCGCGCAATAAAAAAAGACTCGGATGCTGGATCAACTAACCTGACTCTTGTCCTCTTTGTTTTGGGATCGAGAATATCCTGGAAATACATCGGAACAAAATGTCCGTTTTGAATTGATACCATCGCACCGGAACCGCCATTTAAAATAAACTGAGCGGCAGAATATCCGAGATCGCGCGTATATTCCATGTCGAAGGGTATTGGATCGGCACACCGAAGTTCATATCCAATATTTTTTGCAACAATGGTAGCTTTGATCCCAAAATCTCTCAAACGTTCCTGCACTTTGTATTTTAATATTTCACCAAAATTAACTTCGGCAAGTCGAATATTATCGTGCGCATCGCGTTCAATATCTATAAGTGACTGCAAAGTACTTGGGTCGAGACTTTCAACCAATCCTTCGGCAATAATGGCAACACCGTCCGTGCGACCGTAACTTAATCGTTTAATAATGGCGCCGACAAGTATGTCCACAATATGCGAAAGTTTTATTACCGTATCCGAAAACTCTTCCGGTATCAAAGTTAATGTTGCGCCCGTAGCCTTGCCAATACCAAGGGCAAGATGCCCGGCTTTACGCCCCATAGAAATAACAAAATACCAGCGGGAAGTTGTCTGCGCATCAACCATTAAGTTTTTAACTACTTCAACGCCAATGTGTCTGGCTGTTTGAAAACCGAATGTTGGAATACCGTGAGGCAAATCTAAATCGTTATCAATTGTTTTGGGTACGTGCACAACTTTAATTCTGCCGGCAGCCATTTCATCAACTTTTAATGCGCTGAATGCAGTATCGTCTCCCCCAATGGTTATAAGCTTATCCACATTTAACCTTAATAAGGAAGTGACTGAGTTTTCTAAATGCTTTTTATCCTTTGTCGGGTTGTTACGCGCAATGCCAATGTAAGAGCCGCCTCTAAAATGAATACGGCTTACGTTTTTAATAGTTAATTCTTTTACGTGTGAAATATCCCCTTCCATTATCCATTTAAATCCATCTATTATTCCAATTACTTCTACACCTTCTACTTGAGCACGGATCGTTGCAGCCCCGATTACACTGTTGATTCCTGGCGCAGGTCCGCCTCCTACAAGTATAGCTAATTTTTTAGGTGTCGCTGACATTCTGAAGAACTCCTTAATTCGATTTTTTATTTATTATTATTTTGCATAAACTATTTTTAACGACTCATACCGCTCTGCCTGTTTTAGTCTTAGCAGATAGACTCCAGCGGCAAGTGATAATGAGTTAAAATTCATATCAAAGTGATTTAATCCAACAAGCGGAATATGACCGCTTGTCTTATAAACTTCCTGCCCTATAATATTATAAAGTTTAAGTGAATAAGGCTCACGACTTTTTAATTTAAATGTTACCCGCGTCTGTCCGTTAAACGGATTGGGGAAATTTTGTAAATCAAATCCTTCAGGAAGATTATTTTGATTACTGCCTTCCTGCTTCACAGAGTTGATCACATCAGGAGAAAGCCTGCGGTTCAGAGAAATCATCACCGCATCGGCGCTTAAATATTTACCCGCTTCTACATTGCCTGCCGAGACTTCAATAATTTTATTTCGCCCTGATGTTAAATAATAATCGCCCAGTTTATACCATCGTCTGTTGTTGTTTGTCGATTGGTCAACAAAAACTTCCGTGCCCGTTGACGATGAGTCAAACACAGTATATTTTGCAGAATCTGTTCTGTTGGAAGCAGAAACAATGAATGAATAAACCTCGTACCATCCGGCAGCAGGAACATCAATAAAATATTCAACGTAATTACTATCTCCCGGTGGTGCGTAAATAGAGGCTCCGTTAAAACCAGCTATGTTACTGTTCTGCCAGCTTCCGTGTTTTTTTACATCCGCTTGATTTGAAATTTCGGTGATATTAAAAAATTCCCTCCAACCCGCAGTTGAGTGGGGCGGATAAGTTTTTTCTCTATAAACACTGTCTTTGAAAAAGGAATAAATAATTGGAAGTTCCGGGTAATACCAGATAGAATTTCCGCTGTAACCTTTTGCCCTCGTAACGTTTACAAATTTAACAAGTTCATTCGGGGTTAATGTATTGCCGCCCGGTGTAATTGCAAAAGAAGGATATGCACGGCTTTTATCATTGATGAGTGTGCTCATAAAATCGATTATGTTTCCGAAAGATGAAGCTGAGCCAACGTAAGACTGTACCTGAACGTTATCAACCATTCCGCCATTGTTAATCCACCAAACCCAATCTTGCGCATATTGATTGTAAGAAGTGTATGAACTTGAACTATATAAACTCGGGGCATTGGAAACATTGATATTCTGGTTAACAGATTTTATACTATCGTAAGCGCGCTGCATAAACTCATTTAATTTATCGGCACGCCAGCGAAGCCAGCCGCTATCGTTTATATCGAGAGGCGGCGGAGTTCCGTTGTGCTCAATTCTGTATAAACTATCCGTGTACCAATCGTAACCATATTCAAGACTGCTGTAGCGTATTCTATCAAGTTCAATTCCGTCAATATCATATTTGCGGGTTACTTCAGTACACAATCCAATAAGAAAATTTTGAACGTCAGGGTGAGTATGGATCATCCAATAAAAATTGCTGTTGTCAATTTCGCTTCCGTCCTGTCTTAGGGCAACCCAGTCGGGATGTGTTTGAAATATCGGTCCTTTTCCTCCTGGAGGTTGATTACCCGTCCACCCGCCGACAAAACCATACTCAAACCAGGCTTCCACATGAAGACCTTTGCGGTGAGCTTCGGATACTGCTTCTGCAAGTATATCTCGCCCCTGATAAGTTGGATCGATTGAATATCCTGTTTCATTAAAAAACAATTCGCTCTGCCACAGCGGATAACCGCGGCTCCACGCATTAATGTAAACTGTGTTAAAGTTGTTAGCTGCAAGGCTGTCCATTGCCTGAGCAATAGATTCTTTTGAAGATAGAGTATTTCTGGCTACCCAGGTTCCCCTCAATTCCTGTGCAAGAGGAGAACCTAAGTATAATAATGTGAGGAATAGAGCAAAAAATTTACTCATTATAATTCTTATTAAAGTACTTTTAGTTTAGCAAATTTAATCATTAGCTGTTTGACGTTGTTTCCTTCAAAAACTACTGTAGCTTTTGTTAATTCGCCGCTTCCGGTAACCACTGTAACTTTGCCAAGACCAAATTTATCATGCATAACCCGGCTGCCCGGTTTAAGTGCTTTATTATCCTGGTTAAAATCTTCATAGTCTACGTTTTCAAAGTATTCGTAGTACATTTCTTTTTTAGATTTTCTGGAACCTGATTTACGCCCTGCCGTCCCATTTATTTCGTCTAAAGCTTCCGGAATAATTTCATCAATAAACCTTGAGCGGCTTTGATATGCTACTTCACCAAAACGGTACCGGGAGCGGGCATGAGAGATATACACTTTTTGTTTTGCGCGTGTGATTGCAACATAAAATAAACGTCGTTCTTCTTCAACCGAAGCATCAGTACTGAAACGGTTGGAAAGAGGGAACACTTCTTCCTCGCATCCTGAAACAAATACAATCGGGAACTCCAAACCTTTAGCACTATGTACAGTTAACATGGTAACTACGTTTTGTTCACCTTCATACTTATCGATATCAGAGATGAGAGAAACTTCTTCCAAATATGCTTCAAGTTTGGCTTCTTTGTTCGAGTCCGAAAATTCACTTAAAGCGGAAAGAAGCTCGTTGATATTTTCCCATCGCGCAATACTCTCGGGCGTATTTTCTTCTTTAAACATTCTAAGCACGCCAAGTTCGTCAACAAGCGCACGCGATAGTTCGCCGACAGATAATTTATCTTTAAGCCCTATATATTTATCAAGCAGAACTTTAAAGTATTTTACGTTTTTTTGAATTCTTTCTTTGATATTAATTACTTCAAACACTCTTCCCATCGTATCGAATAGACTTAATTCGTGTCTGCGTGCAAATGCTATCATTCGTTTTATAGTTGTTGAGCCGATACCACGCTGCGGAAAGTTCATTATTCTCAACAAACTTTCTTCATCGTTCTGGTTTGAGAGTATTCTTAAATAGGCAACAATATCTTTTATTTCTTTCCGCTTATAAAATTCCAAACCTCCAATAATTCGGTAGGGTATTTTTTCACGCCGGAAAATATCTTCGAGAACACGCGACTGAGCATTTGTACGGTATAAAATGGCAAAATCTTTAAGTGATAATTTTTTCTTTGAAATTTCATGTTTAATAAATCTTGCTATCTGGTACCCTTCGTCTTTTTCATCAGTACACTTAACTAAAGTAAGCTGTTCACCGTTGTCGTTTTCCGTCCAAAGGGTTTTAATTATCTGTTCTTTATTTTGTTTAATAACCGAATCAGCAGCAAGAAGAATAGTTTTTGTTGAACGATAATTTTGTTCGAGTTTAAAGATTTTGCATTTGTTAAAATCTTTTTCAAAATCGAGCATATTGCTTAAACTAGCGCCGCGCCAGCTATAAATGCTTTGTGCGTCATCGCCCACTACACAAATTTTCCCCTCGCGTGTAACGAGCATTTTTAATAATTCGTACTGAGCTTTATTTGTATCCTGAAATTCATCAACAAGCAAGTATGAAAACTTCTTTTTGTACTTCTGATGAATTTTGCTATTCTCAACAAATAACTCAATTGGTTTTAATAGAAGATCATCAAAATCCATTGCATTAAATTCAACAAGTCGTTTTTGATACTCCTCAAAAACTGATGCAATTTTTTCATCAATAAAACTTTGCATATGATGCTGACGGAATTCTTTTGGAAGAATCATGTGGTTCTTCAAAAAACTAATACGGTGCCGAACGCTATGAGAAGTAACACCTTCAATATCAATTTCAAAATCGCTCATTATGTTAGAAACCAGCGACAAAGAATCTTCTGTGTCATAAATGGAAAAGTTGCTTCGGAAGTTTATATTTTTTGCTTCAACACGCAAAATCTTGGCAAAGATAGAATGAAAAGTGCCCATCCAAATACTATCCGCTTTGGGACCTACAAGCTGCTTAATTCTTTCTTTCATTTCATTTGCAGCTTTATTAGTAAAAGTTAGCGCCAGCAGTCCATCCGGTTCATAACCCTTCTCAACTAAATAGGCAATTTTGTAAGTTAAAACCCGGGTCTTACCGGAACCGGCGCCCGCCACAACCATGTGCGGTCCATCGTCGTATTCTACGGCTTGTTTTTGCGCTTTATTTAATTCTTTTAAGTTTATCATAAACCTTTGAAGTTTTAATGAGTTGTTCCACTAATTTTCAATTTTTGATTTGCAAATATATGGAAATGAATTCCGAATTAAAAGGTATGAAAAAATTAACCCCGCACGTTTTTTTTGTTTGTAATTCCAAACAAAATTTAGTTATCCTAACTGCGTAAAAGGAATAAAACAAGTACTTGTTACTTTATTTTAATTGCCATAAGTTGCCCCCGTAAAATTTAGATTTTACAGCTTTCTTGTGTTAGCAATAATATAGGAGAAAAGGAAAGCACGATTAAATTATCGTAAATATTTTCTTTGAATTAGCTGCACTTCTTTGCTTTTTAGATTATCTACGAAAGCTCTTTTACCAATATTAAAGTTAGAAATTCTGTAAATGAAAAACATTTATAATTTGTCATTTATAAAAACCGCAGCGTTTTGTTTTGGGGTGTCAATAAGTCTCTTTGCACAAAACACAGGCGCATTACGCGGCACCGTATCCGATTCTCTTACCGGTGAAGCGCTTCCATTTTCAAATGTAGTTTTGGAAGGAACAAATTACGGCGCCTCGGCTGATTTAAATGGTAATTTTATTATCAGCGGAATTCCTGCCGGCAAGAATTATATTTTGATTGTATCTTATCTTTCATACACGAAAAAAAAAATAAAAGTGTCGGTTGCTAAAGGACAGCTCCTCCAAATGAGAATAGACTTATCCCCTTCGACGGTAATGCTTCAGACCGTTGAGAAAATTGGAGAAAAGCAAGCAAGACCAAACGAAACTGATTTAGGATTGCAGAAACTTAATATTCGGGATATCGAACTTCTGCCCAAAGGAGTGGAAACCGATATTTTACGTTCGCTTCAATCTCTACCCGGCGTGCAGTCCACAGGCGATGTTTCTGCAAGATATTATGTACGCGGAGGCAGCAGCAATGAAAACCTGGTTTTATTGAACGGTGTATCTGTTTACAATCCTTTTCATGCTCTTGGATTATTTAGTATTATAGACCCCGAAATGATTAATGCCGTGGAGTTTTACCGCGGCGGTTTTAGCTCGGAGTTTGGCGGAAGGTTATCATCTGTACTGAACCTTGTAACCAAAGATGGAAATAAAAATCGTTACAGCGGCAACGCCAATATAAGTTTTTTAACCGGCAAAGCTGCCTTCGAAGGTCCTTTGCCCGGCGGATCATTTATGCTGACGGCAAGAAAAAGTTTATTCAGTAATACACTAAGAAGATTTATTAATTATAAAGATGCACCTTTTGATTTTCATGATCTTTCTTTCAAAGCAAACTTCAATAACTCAAGTGATAAAAGTTTAACCAAAGTTTCCGTTCACGGCTTCAACAGTCTGGATAATTTAACCAACGAGGACCCGACAAAAGCAAATTACAGATGGGTTAATAATATATTTGGAGCTTCCTGGTTTCAAGCATGGGAAAACGTGCCGATATTTTCAGAATCGAAATTATCATACTCCGGTTTCGAAGGAAAAATTGATCCCAATCTTTCGAGCGCAAAAAGAAGATACAACAAGGTTGAGGACATTACTTTCCAAACTGATTTTACAAATATTTATGATACACGCGATGAATTAAAAGTTGGATATAAATTTAAGTCGGTAAAAACAGAATTAAATTTTGAAAGTCTTCAAGGAACACCGACTTCATCAAGTCAGAGCGGATTGCATTTAAGCCTATATGGTAAGTACCGTTTTCTGCGCTGGGATGACCTGGGAGTTGATGTAGGAACAAGAGTAAACGTTCTTTCATTAACAAATAAACACGCGGCTATTTTCGAACCAAGAATTAACATTACATATAATCTGCTTCCAGGCTTTGCTGTAAAAGCAGCGTGGGGTATTTATACGCAGGAGTTAATAACTCTGATTAACGAAAATGAAGTTATCTCATTATTTGAACCGTGGCTGATCTCACCTGATTATTTAGAAACTCCACAAGCAAGTCATTATATTGCCGGAATTTCCTGGAGCAGGTACGAATACTTATCGGTTGACATAGAAGGTTATTACAAAAAGTTGATGAGAACCGCCGAACTAAATAATCTAAAAGCAGATGCATTAGATCCAGATTTTGTTCAGGGCGAGGGCGAATCTTACGGATTTGAACTGCTTTTAAAATACCTTCATCCGGTCGTTCAATTTACTGGTTCGTATTCACTAAGCTGGTCTTATAAAACTGTTAATGGATGGGTGTCGTATCCGAGATACGATACGCGGCATAGTGTAAATTTAAATATGGGTTTCAATTTCGGTGCAGGCTGGTCAGCTTCCGCCACCTGGATTTTCGGTTCCGGTTTGCCTTTCACTCAGATAGCCGGATTTTACGATAAACTTTATTTTGATGATTTATTTTCGTGGAATGGAGCAAGTGAAAATTATCAGCCGTTTACAATACTTGGCGACAGAAATCTCGGAAGATTGCCAAACTATCACCGGCTTGATTTAAGCATATCAAAAGATATTAAACTGAGTTTTTTAAATGCTTCGGTTAGTTTTAACGTACTTAATGTATACGACAGAAAAAACATTTTTTACTTTGATAGGAAGACCGGCGAACGTGTAAATATGCTGCCCGTTCTTCCATCTGCTACTTTGAGAATTGAAATATGAAAAAGATAATTACATTAATTTTACTCGGATTATTTTCTATTGCATTTATTTCTTGCGAAGAAAATTTTACACCTAAAACAGATTTTAAGGAAAAGTTTATAGTTAATTGTATCGTCCGCGGCGACACATCTTTCCAAACTTTAACTATTCTTAAAAGCTATGACGTTCCGGGTTATGATGCTTTGGTAAATACCGACGACCCTTTCATCTATGCGGCTGATGTACGCATGTGGCAGGGAGATGATGTCTACGTACTTCAACGCGGAGAAAGGGCGCGGAAAGATACTTCGCGTTACAAAACACCTTTTAAGTTTTATTCTACAAATTTATTTCAACCTTCCGAACGTGATTTGTTAGAGATAAAGGTCATCTTGCCGGACGGTAAAACTTTATTTGGAGAAACGAAACTTCCGGAATACGTTACATATACCGGCGATAAAGGTATTCCCTCTCCCGAATCGGATAATTTTGCTCTCGGCTGGACGGGGAATCATATTTACACAAATTATCTTCCACGCTTTTCCGTAAGGTACAGAGTGACAGAAAATAATGTTACCGTAACAAAACAAAAAGTAGTTCCCATGAGCTTTATAAAAACTGACGGGAAATTAGCTCCTTTCTACCCAAAATTCTCAACGAACACTCGGCTCCAATTTACACGTGAGGGACTCGATTCTGCGTTTTATAGTTTGTCGGGCAACGATCCCAATAAAGCAAAATATATAATATTAGGAGGCGTTTTAGAACTGATCATCTTTGACGATAATCTTTCCAAGTATTACTCAAGTCAAAATGGTTTTTTAGATGATTATACGGTTAGACTTGATGAAGCCGATTATTCAAACATTCAGGGCGGGTTGGGCATTTTCGGCTCAATGTTGAAGCAAGAATTATTCGTCGGATTTAAAGAAGAATATATTACATCGTTTGGGTATTCACTTAATGTTAATCAGTAATGAAAAAAGTTTAATGAGTTAATTATGAAATTTATTTTAAGTAACTATTTGATTTTAGTTTTTATTTTAGGATTATCACTTTCTTCCTGCGAAAAGGAAGTTTCAGTTTCTACGAATGAAAAAGAATCGGAGAACCACGCAAAGATTTTCATAAACTCAAAACCAGCCGGTGCAAAAATATATCTTGACGGAAAAAACACTGGATATATTACTCCCGATACGGTAAAATGGCTTTTAGCGGGCGAGTACAAAGTAACTCTCAAAAAAGAATATTTTAAAGATACAAACGTTGTCGTTTTGATTGATTACAACTCGGTGCCATCTAAATTTTTAGACTATACAACAAATCCGAACATGCTCGGAACTCTGTCTCTCAATTCTGAGCCTTCAGGAGCAAAAGTAATAATCAATGATTCTTTAACAAATATTAAAACTCCCTTTAAAATAAATAATATGCTCCCCGGTTTATACAACATCAATTTTGATCTTCCCGGACATTGGTTAGGTAGGCAGCAAATTGTTATTCAAAGCCAGAGAGATAGTTATCTAAACTATAAATTAAAAGATACTTCCTTGTGGGTAAATTATAATATGAATAATACTGATATTCATAGTAATGATTTAACATGCTTGGCAATAGACAAGAATGGGATTAAATGGGCTGGCTCGTGGGGCTATGGAATTGTCCGCTATGACGAAAAAACGTGGCAGTATCTTGATGCAGCAAATTCCCCGCTGCTTGGAAATTATGTTAATTGTTTAGTTGTCGATAATTTGAATCGGCTCTGGATTGGTACCGATGGAGGAATGGCTGTAAAAGATGGAGAAAACTGGATAACATATACGATGGCTAATTCTCCCCTTCCTGCTAATGATGTTAGAGGAATTGCTTTTACTTCGGATAATAAAATTTGGATCGCTACCTGGGGAGGCGGTGCAGCGTTAAATGATAATGGTAACTGGACGGTTTATTCCCCTTCCAACTCAACTTTCCCTCATCCATATTGCTCAGCCGTTGCAGTGCATCCATCTACAGATGAGCCCTGGTTTGCACTATTCGGAATGGGCGTTGTTAGATATTACAGCGTTGACGGAACCTGGAAAAATTGGAACAAACGAAATACCGCCGGTGTTGTGGCAACCTCTGCGCCTCCGGGATCAATACGCAGCGGAATTTTGAATGATAATATTCAGTCCATCGGCATTCATCCCGATGGAGATATTTGGGCAGGCGTTGCAGCAAAAATTTATGATAAAGGCGGGCTTTGTTATTTTAATATAAGCGCCTATAAATGGGTGTCTTATGTTGCAACTCCAAGCAACCAGGTCTTCAGCATTACTTTTTCACCCGACGGTGTTGTTTGGTTAGGCAATGGCGGAGCTGGATTAACACGATTTGACGGAACAACTTTTAAGACTTTTAATGCTACTAACAGCCGGCTCGAAAATAATTACGTTAACGGAATTGCGATAGATAAAAATGGAATAAAGTGGTTAGCCACTTATGGCGGCTTAGTTAAATATAAAGGGAATTAGATAAAAGATTTTTTTAGTTCCGATATTTGAAACCGTATTTTAAAATAAATGAAAGGCGCTAAAATGTTAAATAAAAAAGTAGAGGACGCTCTCAATTAACAACTTAATGCGGAGTTGTAGTCGTCTTATGAATATCTCTGAATGTCAGTCTATTTTGATTCTCAAAATTTAGATGGCGTGGTTAAATGGAGTTTAATGTTTGAATGTTTGTCCGCAAGCTAATCCCGCATGGGGGAAAGCAATCCCAGTGTAGAATTTTGAGATTGCTTCACTCGAAGACTCGTTCGCAATAACAGTCATTTGGTCATTGCGAGGAACGAAGCAATCTTTTTTGGTAACTCACAATCCGTTAACTAACGGATTGTCAATAACGATTCTTTAAGAAACTAACAAAAGTTTTCATTTAAAACAAAAAATCCTCTTTCAAAAACCAAAGAGGATTTTTATTAATGTGGAATAAAACTTTTATCTCGTGACAGGGGCAAGCGGTATAGATGTGTTCCGCATCGAATGCACTTTGTTTTTTACTGATAGACTTACTTCTTTACTTACACGTTCTTCAAAATAGTCTCTGAATCTTGTAACCATAAATCTTACAGGCCATGCGGCTGCTTCGCCTAGAGCACAAATTGTATTGCCTTCAATGTTAGTTGCAACGCTAATCAACAGATCAAGGTCGCTTGATGAACCCTCACCTTTAACAAGACGCTTTAAAATTTTTTCGAGCCAGCCTGTCCCCTCACGGCAGGGAGTACACTGCCGGCAGCTTTCGTGATGATAAAAATGAGCAATGCGGGCAAGAACTTTTACTAAATCGGTATCCTCATCCATCACTATCACTCCTCCCGTACCAATTGCCGAGCCAGCATTTTTAAGCGATTCGGCATCCATCTTTACGCCTTCTAGTTGATCGCCCCGCAACGGCGGCATAGAAGAACCGCCCGGAATAACGCATAAAATCTTTTTATCACCCGGAACGCCTCCGGCATATTTGTAAATAATATCCGTCAATAATGTACCGGTCGGTAATTCATATACACCAGGTTTGTTCACATGTCCGCTCACTCCAAATAACAATGTGCCGGGATGTCTTGGCTCGCCAATTTTTGAAAACCATTCCCAGCCTTTATTAATTATGGGAGGAACATTAGTTATAGTTTCAACATTATTGATTGTTGTAGGATTTCCCCACAAACCATTTTGCGCCGGGAACGGAGGTTTTACTCTTGGATAACCTCTTTGCCCTTCTAAAGAATTCATCAACGATGATTCCTCACCGCATATATAAGCGCCGGCGCCTTTGTGAATATACACTTCACAGGAAAAATCAGTGCCGAAAGTTTCTTTCATCTTTTCGCCGATAAAACCCCTCGCATAAGCATCGTCCAATGCTTTCTGCATAAGTTTTATCCATTTATGATATTCACCGCGAATATAGATATAGACAATTTTAGCCTGAATAGCATAAGCCGTTATCAAAATGCCTTCAATCAGTTGATGAGGATTATACTCAAAAATTTGTCTGTCTTTGAATGAACCGGGTTCGCTTTCGTCGCCGTTAATACAAAGGTATTTCGGTTTATCGGTTGACTTAGGCATGAAACTCCATTTTAGACCAGCCAAAAATGCAGCGCCGCCTCTACCGCGCAAACCAGATTTTTTTACTTCATCAATTATGTCGTCGGTGGTTTTTGTAAAAGCTTTTTTTGCCGCAGCAAAACCGCCGTGATGAATATATATATCTATAAGATGAAGGTCTTTTATATCGGGAAGAACTATTTTTTCCATCTAATTTTTATTCTTTAAGGATTCTAAAATATTATCTACTTCTGAAATGTTTAAGTTTTCGAAATAGTCTTCGTTAATTGCAATCATCGGCGCAGTGCCGCAGGAACCCATACATTCAACTTCTTCAAGCGAAAACATTTTATCGTCGGTTACGTGCATATCGTCAATTCCAAGTTTTAATTTTATGTGATCAAAAATTAAAGCACCGCCGCGCAGCATACACGAAACATTTGTGCAAACTTGAAGGTGAAATTTTCCCATTGGCTTTTGATTATACATTGTATAAAAAGTAACAACACCAAGAACTTCTTCGAGAGTCATTTCAAGCTGATTGGCAACTTCTTTCATAACTTCCCCGGAAATCCATCCGCTTTGTTCCTGTGCAAGCCACAACGCACCCATCACAGCAGCTTTTTTTACAGGGTAATGGCTTATGATAGTGTTAAGTTTATTCTGATTTTCTTCGTTGAATTTAAATTCCATCTTGTTTTCACATCAAAGTTTAATAATTATTTATCGGCTTCACCCATAATAGGATCGATACTTCCGACTATTGCAACCACATCCGAGATCATTTGTCCTTTTACTAATAGTGGAATTGCCTGAATATTGACCATTGACGGTGAACGGATTTTACACTTCCATGGATGTCCTTCACCTTTGCTCACAAAGTAAAATCCTAATTCTCCTTTGGGATTTTCAATTGCATGATAGCTTTCGCCAACGGGCGGGTTGATACCAAAATTTACTATCATAAAATCATGAATTAATTCTTCCATACTCGAATAAATTTCCGATTTATGCGGAAGAACTTTTTTGGGTGAGTTTAATATAGTTTCCCCCCGCGGCATTTTATCTAATACCTGACGAATTATCTTCGCACTTTCACGCGTTTCATCAACACGTAAAAAATATCTTGCAAGACAATCGCCCTGGGTGTAAGTAGGCACTTCAAAATCAATCTCATTATAAAAAAGATAAGGAGTCGCTCTGCGCAAATCGAATGCAGCGCCGCTTGCTCTTAAATTGGGACCCGTAAAACCAATTTGTATTGCATCTTCTTTTGAAATTACGCCAACGCCATCCATACGATCCACAAAAATGCGGTTTGTATTAATCAGCTTTTCAACTTCTTCAATGTTTTCTTCGTACTGATCAATAAACCATTTTACTTTTGCAAGCGCTTCTGGCTGCGCATCGTTAGCAACGCCGCCGATACGTGTGTAGCTGTTTGTAAAACGTGCGCCGCAAAGTATATCCCACACATCCAATATTTTTTCGCGCTCTCTCAGAGTCCATAAAAATATAGTCAGCGCGCCAACGTCCATCGCAAGGGAGCCTATAGCAACAAGATGGGATGCCATTCGTGCAAGTTCGGCAATCATCATTCTTATGTACTGCGCTCTCGGCGGAGCTTCAATGCCGGCAAGTTTTTCAACTGCAAGCACCCATGCAACATTATTCGACATCGGCGCAATATAATCAAGTCTGTCGGTATGCGGGATAAACTCGTGGTAACTCATATTCTCAGCCATCTTCTCATAACCTCGATGAAGATAGCCTAACTCGGGAACACAAGCCATCACTGTTTCACCATCAAGGCGAAGCACAAGCCGCAAAACACCGTGAGTAGCGGGATGCTGCGGACCCATATTCAAAATCATTTCATTATCAAGAGCATCTTCTATTTTAATATCTGTATCCGAGTTCAGAAGCGCTTGAATTATTTTAGGATGTACATCGTCGGGTAATTGAATTCTTTCCATAAAATCTCTTTATTTCCCTGGAAGTGAAAGTGAGCCCGGTATTCCCATCAACGGAAAGTCTTTACGAAGCGGATGATATTCAAACTCTTCGGGCATATACATTCTTCTTAAATCCGGATGATTGTTAAATTTTACTCCATACATATCATAGGTTTCCCGCTCAAGCCAATTGGCTGTTTTCCAAACGGAAGAGACTGTGTCAATCGTTGAATCGGATTCGTCAACATCGCACTTTAAACGTAAGCGGAAGTTGTGCTTCATTGAGAAGATATGGTAAACAACAGTGAACCTGTTTTTTCTAACTGCCCAATCAATTGCTGTTACATCTTCGCAAAAGTTAAATTGAAGTTCCTCATCTTCTTTTAAGAAGAAAGAAACATCGTGAATAAATTTTTTATCAAACTTTAAAGTTAGATCATTCCTAAAGTCACTCACTTCAATGTCAAGCTCAGGAAAATTTTCTTTAAGTTTTTGCGGAATAATTTCTTTGAAGTTCATATCTAATTATTCTGAATTACATTTAATTCTGGCAAAGGTTTGTTCTGAAAATCAGACGCTTTTGTTCTGCCAATTTTTTCTTGAATTTGTATCAATGCATTTAACAGGTTATCCGGGCGCGGCGGGCATCCGGCAAGATAAATATCCACCGGTAGAAACTGATCTATCCCCTGCACCACCGAATACGACCGGTACATACCGCCTGAAGAAGTGCAAGCGCCCATAGCGATAACCCATTTAGGGTCAGGCATTTGATCATAAATTTTTTTTACAACGTGCGACATTTTATAAGTAACAGTTCCAGCTACAATCATAAGATCGCACTGCCGGGGGGTAAACCGCATTACCTCGGAGCCGAAACGCGCAATATCATATTTAGGATCGCCGACTGCCATCATTTCAATTGCGCAGCAAGATATGCCCATTGGCATAGGCCAAACAGAATTTTTTCGGGACCATGCAATAATTGCGTCTAATTTTGTTGCAAAAAATCCTTCTTGTTTAAGCTTTGCTTCTAATCCCATCTAAAGCCGCCTTTCTTATAAACATATAAATATCCTAATTCTAAAACTACTAAAAAGACTAACATAGAATAGAAGACAGAAATTCCAACTTCGCTGAATAATTTTTTAAACTGCACTGCCCATGGATAAACAAAAATTACTTCTATATCAAAAATTATGAAAAGCATTGCAACCATATAATACTTTATGGATACCCTTTCGCGGGTTGTCCCAACAGGCTTCATACCGCTTTCGTACGTTGAAGACTTTTCGCTTGTGGGTCTTTGAGGTCCGAATGCTGTAGAAGACAGCAGCACTCCAAATGCGAAAACTATAGCAAACCCAATTACCAAAAATATCGGGATATACGATTCAATCATGATTTTTTTTTCTCAATTTTTATGGACAAAGTTATCCAAAATCTCCCTCTTTGTCAATTTAAAGACAACTATCAAAATGTTGTATAACTAAAAGTAAATTTATTAAATAATTGATTTTGCAATGAACTATGATCAAGCTATTATGCGCGCCATTGAAAAAAAAGTGGAAGTTGTTTTAACAAGCTCGAAGACAGGGCATCTTATTATGTGGCTTTAGTGATTAGCGGAATTATTTCGAGAGCAAAGGAATCAATGTTAACACCGAAAATAAGTATGATAACAAAAAATAAAACATTTTTCATATTACCTCCATATGATTTGTGATTAAAAATGGAATTTATCTTCTTCCAATTGTGATCATTGCTTTGGGATTATCAAATCCTACTGCAACAACAAGATTATTTTTTACCGTTACAGAAGAGTTAATACCGTAGGGTCTCCGGTATTTGTAACTAAATTAGTGAACTGCCCATATACTAAGACAGTGAATAAGCAAAGAAGAAGAATGAGTTTATTCATGGCTTTTTCCTTTTAATAATTTGTGCCAATTAAAATTATTCTATCGCCGACAGCGAATATTTTATTATAAATGGTATAAATACCATATAATGACTTTTGTGTAAGTCCATCAAAGGTCAACCAATCAATGCCATTAAAATGTTTAATTATTCCAAAATCGCCGCATGAGAAGACATTATTACTGTTTGTACCTGTTATTTCATACATCCAGAAAGGGCATAGTTCTTCCTTTTTCCAGACACCCCCAAATCTGGATTCAATGTATTTTGCTTGTAAAAAAAGTTCATTATTTTTTGTCCCCCAAATAGATGTGAACGGTCCTTTAGTATCTGCCGTACTCAAACCTCCGCCACCTGTTCTAATTAGGTTCCATTCACCACCTTCGAAATGGAATAATTTGCCTGTAAATTGAGAAGTACTCCCCGCTGCTGCATAAATATTATTATCATCTGTTCCCCATAAACCACTATCCCTAAATCAGTTGAAAAAACAATACTGGCTTTTTTCCCGTCCCAATGAATTATTTTCCCTCTTCCGCCGCCGAAATATAAGTTATTGCTTGATGTGCCCCAGATGGAGGTGTATGGGGTATTGTCATCCAGTACTCGGTCCAGCACAATATATTGTCCTGTCGTATTGTTTAAATAACCACTAACAGGATTCCACTTTATACCATCAAAATGATCTACACCACCCCCGGCTATCCAAATGTCAGAATTTGAGAAACCAAAAACTGCATTCCATCCACCTATTTTTTTTCCCGGCAGCCATTCACTGCCATTCCATTTAATCACCCCATATGCGGTATCTTCAATAATAACAGTACCAACCGCCCAAACATTGTTTTCATCTGTTCCCCATACATCCTCCAGGACACTTGCTTGAATTCCAGCATCCCCAATTGGATAAATCTGCCAGGTAAAATTATGGCTTGTTGGGGCAAGTGTTTTGGCGGTTATTATTTCTGTTTTTTCTTGCAGCTTTCCGGCAGTGTCTGTTAATGCGGCGTAATATTTATACTCAGTATCAAGCAAAAGCCCGTTACCGTTATTATCATCTATTATGTTTGTGTCTTTAACTGTAACTGGAAAAAACGCAACCAGTGTATCAACCCCGTTAAGTGTACGGTATAAGCTTACCTTCCATTGTACATTATTCATTGTGCACTGTACATTGACAGAAATGCTGCGGTGGGTAACATCTCCAACGGCAATACTAACCGTATCTTTTTTTACCTCATCCGGCGGCGGCTCTGTTGGCGGCGAAGATTTGTTGCAGCCGATTATAAACAATACGGCTGCGGTTAAAGTAATGGTTATTAAATAAAATATTTTAAGCATTATTTACCTCCAATTAAATTTATTTATACATACCCAAATTTAATAAAAGTCCCTTTCCAACTTAAGCATTGCATCCTTTCTATATTATGAGTTTAATACCGATTGCAAATGAATTTGTTCTAAAATAAAATGATGGCGTCGTCATTATCGGTCTTCCAACAAGAATTAAATTATATTCCATAAAAAAATTTGCATGCTCCTTAAACACAAATTCATAATTTATTCCTAACTTTGTGCAAAACTCTTCTTTCGGTGCAAAGCCGAGGGTTATACCCAATTTTTTGAAAATTTTGAACTCTCCTGTAAAAAATAGCTCCCAATATGTCACTGTTTTCCCAGGACTTAACTCTTCACCGTAATATATATACGGTGGATAGCTATTGTTTTTTAATTCAACAAAAACCGGGACGAGTTCAAGTTTTAAATTAAAATTTTTACCAATTGCATATCCAACTCCGGTAAAAATTATTGGTTTTACTTTAAATCTCCCCTCTCCAAAATGAAGACCAGATGAAAAAGTAAAAAATAATTTACTTAACTCAATGCCCGGATATAATGATTGTAACATATAGAATGCTTCGCGTGTAAGATATGGATGAACGTCAGTTTGGTAAGGCAATAAAATTGATTGAAAAATTAGTAAAAACAAGTATATGTTTTTTTTCATAATAACCTCCTAAAATGAATATGCTACTGAAAAGGCAAATGGTAATGTCATGTGAAACCATCCCCCCGTTGTGATTGAAACATTGATTGAACTACTTTTAAATAATATTATTGGATAATCAATTTCGACAACAGTTGTAACCGCTGGATATGAAGCGAATACTACACATAAACCCAATCGAACTATTAATTGTCTGTTACATATATCAAATTTATGACCATAATTAACACCTCCTAATATATAAACGTTTCTACCCTTTGAGTTTTCTTTCCATGCATACGCCGCTAAATAATATCCAAAATCAAAATAATTTTGAAAGTCGCCATTAGTGGAAACAGAAGTAAAAAGACCGGGCGACTCTGCAGGTTCAAAGTAAGGGAAGCAACCAAATCTTATTGATATTATTCGTTCGCTGCGCGTCGTATCTGTTATAATTTTGTTTTCGTTCTTACCAGCACTAAAACAAAATGAATGTGACAATATTAATACGACAAATACAACTTTAAGTAATTTCATTTTTATTCATCTTATTTTATTGTGCCCTTTACTATATACGACATATAACCATCTGTAGCTAAAAAGAAAACCGCATCTTCAAAAACTTCCACATCATAATAATGGAACCAGGGAAGTTCTTCAAAACGAAACCAATCAGTTCCATTATAATGCAAAACTCCGAAATCCTGATTTGCTAAAAATATATTCTTATTATTATTACCATTAAATTGTCCATAAATTCCACTTTTAATTGTTAGCCAGGAATTCCCATTTTTCTTTACAAACTTACCATCCATAATTCCATAGAGACTGCCATTTATATTTCTGAGAACTGTAGGAAAAGATATTCTATTATAATTGGTCGAGGTAATATTAGAGTCAATTAAGTTCCAAAAATTTCCATTAAAATGATACAAATATTCTGCTAAATAATGTCCGTTGCCTGGAATAAATTTCTCACTAGTTCCAGTTGCATATAATTCAACACTATTAAAATAAATGTCATTATTAATATAATCTAAGCTATATTTATAAAAATCAATATTTGCCTGGATATATGCTATATCAAGTAATGTTAAAGCTTGGTTTAATATAGTGCCAGATAAACCACCTGTTCCATTGGTTCTTTGGACAATATGTAATGCCAAAGGTATATGCTTTTGCACAAAAAATTCTATTACCTCAACTTCATTTATTAATCCGTATGGCGATGCCATTTCAAAGGTTGTATTTTCGGGTATTTTAGTACCGCATTCTTCCGTTTGAGCCGTTGCATTAAGGAGGAAGAAAGTAACAAACAAGAATAGTAATATTTGTTTCATTTTATTGATTCCTAAATTTTTGATTAATAAATTTAGGCTCCATCAAATTTAGCGGATGAAGCCTTTGTAAGACTATTCTTCTTGCCCGAAGTAAACCTTATGAATGGTTTTATCCGCTTAATATATAAAACATATACCCTCCATAAATTTATTTTAATAATATTGCCTTTATTGTTTTGGTCTGCCCATCTGTACTTAGATTTATCAGATATGTACCGCTGGGTAGGTTTGTTGCTTCGAATGAAACTGAATGATTACCCGCCTGTCTATATCCATAATCTAACACGGCTGTTTCTTGTCCTAGCATGTTGTATACTTTTACTGATACGAAGGCTGATTTAAATAAATTGAAATTAATTTTAGTGCGTGAGTTAAATGGATTAGGATAGTTTTGATATAATGTAAAATCACATGGGGATTCTACCCCTGCTTCTCTAACATTAACAAGAGACCCATACCCCACACCATTGATATATACACCCTCTAATACCTGGAAGCCATATGCATATGATGTTACACCAATACCTTTAGTAATTCTTGGCCAATATAGATCGACTAAGTTGACCCATAAAGTGTCATGTGGTATCACTGTAGTATCTACATAAACTTCTCTAAACTCGCGCCATTCTAAGTTTTGATTCAAAAGATTATTTGCATCAATTCCAATGTCGTAAATACCATAACCATAAAGATTTGCCTGCCACGGAAAAATTATTGTTCCCTTTGGAGAATAAAAATCATACCAGGTATATTCTTGATTTTCAAAATTTTCGTTGTAAATTTTTACAAAATAATTAGAATCCAACCTTTGATATTTCCTGTTTACTAATGAAAATATGAAATACTTGTATCCATTTGGCATTAATGTGTCACCAAGAATTTCGACAATACTATAACCATCACCGGGAGTATAATATTCCCATTTATCTCCTATGTGCAACGGATAGTAAACAGACGTATCAATCTGCGCGTAATTAATTACGGCAGTAAAAAAAATAAGCCCGTATATAGTTTTCATTTCTCCTCCATAAATTTATTTTAATAATATTGCTTCTATTGATTTGGTCTGCCCATCTGTACTTAAAGTTATCATATATGTGCCGCTGGGTAGGTTTGTTGCTTCGAATGCAACTGGATGATTGTCTTGACTTGTGGTATCCTTAGTTTGCAAAGTTTGCTCTCTGTGAAAAAGCAGGAATGTACACACTTCACCCAAAGATGATAACCTTTTTCTGTTAGTACTTTGTTAACTGCTGTATTGTTTCCGTTAGCTAACGGATGCTGTATTGCTAATTTGTATTTGTAAGTTTGATTTGGCAGCAGTCCTTCATCATAAAGAACTGTATCGATACTGCTGGAATTGAATGAATAGATAAGAGAGTCTTCCTTAAAAACTTGTGCGATTTTTATGTTGTCTGCTTTTAGTTTTATCCATGCTTCCGTGCATGAAGCATCTTCGGCTGCAAACTCAAGTCCGGCGGGGGAGTTCTCTGGTTCCGAGGGATTGCACGAGAGGAAAAGAAGTCCGGTAAAAAAAACAAACAGAGAAATAATTTTGTTTATAGGCATAACAATAGAAACCTTTTTCTTTAAGAAAATAATTAAGAATAGTAACATAGAAAAGTAACCCGGAACAGCAGCGCGTAAATTAAATTTTTTCACAGCCGTTCCCTCGAAACTTACAACTTATATTTTTACTCTCTAACATCATTAGCGGCTCCCATAAATTGTTTCTGCAAATTTATAAAAAAAAAAACGGAAAGATGCAAATGTTTTTTAATTTATTGGTAAATAAATAAAAGGCATAGCTGCATGTTTTGATGAGCGCATGGGAAGTGAGAGGATGAGGGAGTGTTAGTGAGTTTGAAAAGCATTGAATAGTATAATTGGTTAACCGTGCGCTAAAGGACTATCTATTTATTTCTTGTTTTTGCTCCTAAGGCGGCAGCTTTATACAATTATGTTTTATAAACAAAAAATAACTAATAGAGCTTGATTTTTACTTTGTATTAATATCTATTCTAAATATTTTTAGAGTGATGAGAATTTCAAAAAGAAAAATAAGCGAAACAGCATTTATATTTTTTTTGCTTATCGTGTTTGTTAATTCCGGATGCGAAAGACTGATTTCGGTTGATGTAACCGATGATGGACTTCCGCCTGCTGTTCCATCCGGAGTCCAAATTCTTTATGCCGGCGAAGGTGAGATTTACATCGATTGGCTGCCAAATGTTGAGCCGGATTTAAAAGAATACCTGGTTTTCCGAAGAACTAATAAAACAAATTTTATTCAGATCGATCGCACGAAGAACTCAAGTTATTGGGACGATTCATTAAGCTACAACGATATTTATTATTACAAAATTGCCGCCGTAGATAATTACGGAAGGCAAAGTGAACTTTCAACAGAAGTTTATGCCGAACCTAAGAATTATAAACCCCCGCGGGAACCAAGGTTTTTAACGATTAACGGTCGAAACTGGGAAGGGAGTAGATCTGTTTATATCTCCTGGCAGCCCAACATCGAAACAGACGTAGAGGGATATTTTATTTATAGAGATACTATTGCCGGCTTTTTAGCAGACAGTTCAAAATTTATCTCCTTCTCTCACCCTGCTTTTTATGATGATACTTCTGCAAAGGATTTTTATACATATTACTATTATAAAGTAAAAGCTGTTGACCGCGGAGGATTAACAAGTAAAGAGAGCGGAGAAGTTTTTGACTATATATTAGAAATACCAAAACAAATTTTCCCGGCTGATGCTTCTACAATAGATTATTTTCTTTATTTTGAAATTAAAACTATTTCAGTTCCGGCAGATTACGAAATCGTTTTACAAAACAACCCCTTTTATGGTGAAGTTTGGCGCAAAAGAATTTCCGTCAGCAGTATTAATGATACTCTCCGAATTCAGTTTGATTCTTATATAATGGATTTATCAAGCACATATTATTGGCGTGTTATTACTTATTCTCAAAACAACAGTTTGCCGAATAGTATTTCGCAGCTATACTCCTTTAACTTTAAATAAACATATTGAAAAAATATTTATTAATAATATTTGTTTTTATTGCTTACCTCGCTTTCGGGCAAATCCGAAGTGACAGCCTCGAATATGTACTTACTGAAAGTGCTTTTAATAGGTTAAATTCCCGTTTTGATAAACAGCTAAATACCTACTCATTAAACACATTCTTATTCGTACAACAGAAATTTGAAAATGTTTTTTTTACTCTCGGAGAGCAGTACAATTCGACATTAATAAAATCAACCGATCGAAGCCAGCGGGACGAACAGCGCTTTTCATTAACTGCCGGTTATGAGTTTACTCCAAACTTTAATATTGGTTTTGGCGCTCATAATAATATTTATTCCAATAACCGCCGGATAGAAATTAATGAAGCGTCCAATTCGGATATAACTATTCTTCCGCAGTACAAACCGCATCCTAAGATTATTATAACACCGTTTTTCGGTTATTCAAACAATAGGCAAATCGGAGAAAATGATTACGGTTATCTATACGGGAGTGAAGGATTAATTAATAATCTTGATATTTCTGATTTTATTATTTACAGCGAAATCAAATTTAAAAATGAGGATGTTTTCCCTCGAAGTAACAAAAATCGTTATGCAAACTTTTTACTTACCAATAATTTTTCACCCGATGTTAATAATGTAATTAACATTGTTTATCAGTTAAACAGAAAAGATTTTTATTACCAGGCTGACTCACTAACTTCAAAATATTACGACATCACAAACAACATTCAAAGCAGAAATGAAACAAATTATGTATTGCAGGATAGGCTTCAGTACAATGAATTTCTGGGGATATTCTATCTCGATTTGCTCGGGAAAGTTGGCTGGAGAAAAATCGACAGAGATACGCGCTATAAAAATTTTGAGAATATTTCTACTGCGATTTTCGATACCAGAATCGAAGAACTAAAATTCGAATTTGAATCCATCGCATCTTACAATTCGGAATCATTTTCAGGCGCTTTAAGATTTATTCTTTCCGAGAGAGACGAGAAAAATATCGCAAAAGATATTAGTGAAGTAAGTGATGTCTTTTATGAACAGCGAAACGACCAGGAAAAAAGAAAAAATAACAACTCCGTTCGTGCATCGCTTTCGCTTTCGGGACTTTATAAAATTACTAAAAACGATATCCTCACTTTCAGCCTATTTCAAAACAAATTAAAATACGATACGCCAAGCGCCGAAAATTTTGACGACCGTGATGAGCTTTTGTCTATTGCCGGAATACGATATACAAGGGTATTTAGCCCCTTTTTTGAAAGTTTTATAACTGCTGAAGGAACTTTCAATCATACTGTGTATGTTTTCGCAGAAAAAAGTTCGAACAATAATTTAAACCGGACTATACGACTGACCGCTGGCGGCATCTACCGTGGAAAAAATATTTCATCTTTAAATCTATTCGAGGTTTCAGCAAATTATACGGTTTATGATTTTGAAGATTTGAACCCTAATTACAAAAGTTTTTCATTCAGGCAATACACAGCAACAGATTCGACAACAATAAAGTTAACTAAGAAATTAAATCTTAATCTTTACGGATATATAAAACTTTCTGAACAGGGCGATTTTAAATGGAGTGCATTTACAATTCGCCCTACGAGATATTTAAAAGAAATTTTTGCCGAGCCTAAACTTTCAGTGCGTTATAACGATATTATTTTAGCTTCCGGAGTTCGTTTTTTTTCATTATTGACCTTTAATTATAAAAAAACCGAGAAAATACTTGACACAGAATATGTGAGCAGCGGTCCGGTAGCCGAAATAATTGTTAGTGCCCGTAATAATCTGCTCGTAAAACTTTACGGCTGGTATGAATTTATAAGATTGACGGGGAATAACAAGAAAGAGCAGACAAATTTCTCTTTGCAAGTGTTTTGGAATTTCTAAATTGAAAAGAGATTTTTTTTTAGTATATTTTCTAACAAAAATGGAATTTAATTGGCGCAGCAAAATTATTCTGTAGAAATTGAGAGCGATCCTAACAATCTTATTACCGTAGAAGAGTTTGTAAACTATTTCGCAACGGATTTGAACGTAAACCCTGAAAAACTTCCGGGACTTCTTCTTTCGGTAACTGAAGCTGTTACCAATGCCATTATTCATGCTAATAAAAGCAATCGCGAAAAACTAGTTAAGATTAGTGCCTCAAAAGAGAACAATCAACTAATTGTTTGTATCAAGGATGAAGGACGGGGTTTCGATCCTTCGGCTATTCCCGACCCGACCGAACCGGAAAATTTATTAAAAGATTCCGGACGCGGACTATATTTAATGCGCATATACATGGATGAGCTCAAATTTAATGTAACGCCTGACGGGACCGAAACTATTCTTGTCTTAAACCTTGAATAAGGTTTTTAACTATATTCAATTTGGAGTGATCTTTTAAAACGATATTCTCCGTTATGCTTTAGCTTATTTATCTTTCAGAATTACCTTTTCTTATCCCGTCAGGGGAAAAATCAAAAATCTTCTTAATAATCTGTATTTAAAAATTGCATCTCCGTCTCTTATAAATTATTTTTGCTAACAATTAATCTCGAGAAACTATTTCTAATTAAATTTTGGAGTATTTATGGCAAGAAAAAAAATAGCGCTGATTGGCGGAGGTCAAATCGGGGGTGTGTTGGCACAATTAATTGCATTAAAACAGCTTGGCGATGTTGTGCTGTTCGACGTAGTTGAAGATATGCCCCAGGGTAAAACTCTTGATATTGCTGAAGCGGCTCGTGTTGATGGATTTGATGTTCGCGTTACCGGAACCAACAGCTACAGTGATATTAAAGGTTCAGACATTGTCATCGTTACTGCAGGGCTGCCACGCAAACCCGGTATGAGCAGAGATGACCTGTTAGTTACAAACGCAAAAATCATGAAGGCTGTTGCTGAAGGTGTTAGAGACAATACACCTAATGCAATTGTAATTATCATCTCAAACCCGCTTGATGCGATGGTTACATTGTTTAAAAAAATCAGCGGCTTTCCAACTAACAGAGTCCTGGGGCAGGCTGGTGTTCTCGATTCATCACGCTTTGCAACTTTTATTGCTTGGGAGCTTGGTGTTTCCGTTAAAGACGTTAATGCGATGGTACTTGGCGGACA
>Ga0100381_1000995_pt1 | contig 27510 bp, 23 predicted proteins | sample CryGeymeta201505_FD_80416 | JGI IMG/M metagenome (GOLD analysis project Ga0100381, IMG submission 80416) | Groundwater microbial communities from Crystal Geyser aquifers in Utah, USA - Crystal Geyser metaG 2015-05 | ecosystem: Environmental > Aquatic > Deep subsurface > Groundwater | place: USA...
TTAAACCTAAAATTAGTCTTCATAGAGGATTAAAAAAAGAGAGAAAAATTAAACTAATTTTATCTCTCTTATATGGGAAAATTTAATCATCTCAGCCACACACTTTTTACAATTAAGCCTTTTTTTATGGTATCCCCAACTGGAATCGAACCAGTATCTAGCCCTTAGGAGGGGCTTATTCTATCCGTTGAACTATGAGGACAAAAAAAGTGCTTATTTAAAATAAGCACTTTTTTCCTTTTTTCAACTATTTTTATATTTTTATCATAAATATTGTTCCGGCAATTGCAAATAAAACAATTAGTGAAATTAATAATATTAAATTGTTTGTTTTTTGATATTTTAATTCAGTTGTTACAGTTTCTTTTTCAGCTTGTAAATCAATAATTGATTGATTTAAATTTGATTTAGATTCTTCAAGTAAGAATTGTGATTTTTTAAAATCAATTAAAGAAACAGAATTTTTAGCAATTTCTTCTGATCTTCATACTCTAATTGATAATTCTCTTATAATCAAATCTTTTTCTTTAATTTCATTTCTTAAATCATCGTAAACTTCATCTAATACATTTTTATTATTAGATGGAAAATCTACTTCTTTTGAAGATGAAAAAAATTGTTCATTGTTTGTAGCTTGTTTTTTTTCAACTATTATTTCTTGTTTAACACTACCTCATGATATCAAATTTTCTAAATCTGATAAATTTATATATACAACTTTTCCGTCTTTTTTTGATCTTAATCTTCATGCTTTTACATATCTATCTATACTTCTAGTAGATATTCAAAGCATATCTGCAGCTTCTTGTCTAGTGTGTTTGTACATGGACATATTTTTATAAAATAACTGTCTATAATGTATACTTTTTATCTAAATAATCAAGTTTTTTAAATTGACAGGGTCATTTTTTTTGTCTAAAATAAAGAAGTAAGGTAAATCTTACTTCTTATATATTGGAAAACTTTTACATAAATTTAATATTTCTATTTTTAATTCATTTAATTTTTTTTCATTATCCTTATTAATTATAGCTTCTTTAAAAATTTTTGCAATAATCTTCATTTCTCATTCCTTCATTCATCTAGTTGTAGCTGCTGGAGTTCAAATTCTAATTCAACTTGGGTCAAGAGCTTTTCTTATATCATAAGGAACCATATTTTTATTTGTAGATAATCATACTTTTTCAAGAGCTAATTCTGCTTCTTTTCAAGTTACTCAAAAACTAGAAAATACATCAATAAGTATTAAATGATTATCCGTTCAATCAGATATAACTCTAAATTTATGAATAATTAACTCTTCTGCTAAAACTTTTGCATTCAAAATAACTTGTTTTGCATAAGATTTAAATTCAGGCTTTAATGCTTCTGCAAAAGCAACTGCTTTAGCAGCAATTAAATGTTCATGTGGTCATCATTGAACTCAAGGAAATACAGCTCTAGCTATTGCTGATCAAAATTTTTCTTTAGACATAATAATAGCTCATCTTGGTCATCTTAGTGTTTTATGAGTTGTTGAAGTGACTATATCACAATATGGAACTGGATTTTCCAAAACTCATCCTGCAACTAATCAAGCAATATGTGCTATATCTGCCATTAAAACTGCTCAAACTTTATCAGCAATTTCTCTAAATCTTTTCCAATCTAGATTTCTAGGATATGCAGAAAATCCTGCAATTATCATCTTTGGTTTATTTTCAACTGCTAATCTTTCAACTTCATCCATGTTAATTAACATAGTTTCTTTATCAAGAGTATAAGGAATAATATCATATAAAATCCCTGAAAAATTTAAAGGATGTCCATGGCTAAGATGTCAACCTTGATCTAAACTCAATCATAAAACTTTATCTCCAGGATTTAAAACAGCAATATAAACAGCTAAATTAGCTGGACTTCAACTTAAAGGTTGAACATTTACATATTCAGCTCAAAAAAGCTCTTTACATCTTGATATTGCTAAATTTTCTATTTGATCTATATATTCTTGTCCAGCATAATATCTTTTTCAAGGGTATCATTCACTATATTTATTTGTAAGTATACTTCAAGCTGCCTCCATAACATCTAAACTTGCATAATTTTCTGATGCTATAAGTTCAATTTCAGATTCTTGTCTATAAGCTTCTTTTTCTATAAGATCAAAAAGAACTTTATCATTTTTTTCTAACATTTTTTTATTATTAAATAAGTAAAATTTATACTATTTATTTTATAAAAACAATTAATTTTAATGTAAATTTATAATTCATAATATGAAAATTAAGAATAATGATTAATTTATAATTAAAAAAATAAAAAAAGCTATATTTTATAGCTTTTTTATGTTAAAAAATTATTTATTTTGTTCTTTATAATTATCAATAGTTAAATTAAAAGCTTTAGTTTCAATAAAAATATCTAGTATTTTTTTAGCCTCTTCCTTTTGTCTATCATAAATATTTTTAAAATCTTCTTCTGTAAAATTTACTTCAATATCTGGAGTTATTCAATCTGAATCAATATTAACTCATTTTGGAGTAAACCATTTTGCAACTGTTAATTTAAGCATACTTCAATCATTTAATTCAAAAGGTTTTTGAACTGATCATTTTCAATATGATTTTTTTCAAACAATAATTGCTTTATTATAATCCCTTAATGCTCAGGCAGTTATTTCTGAAGCACTAGCAGAATTTTCATTTATTAAAACTACTATTTTTCATTCATAAATATTTCAATCATTTATACTATTATAAACCTCATCTATGTTTTCATCTTTATATTTTGTAACAACTACGATATTTCAATTTTCTATTAAATTACTTAGTATTTCTACTGCACTAATTAAATAACCACCTCAATTATCTCTTAAGTCAACAATTATTCAAGATGTATTTTTTAACTCATTTAATGCATTTTTAAAATCTCTTGATGTTTCTTCTCAAAACATATTTATAGAAATATATCCTGTATTATTATCAAATTTTTCAAAATCAACAGAAGGAATTTTAATCTTGTCTCTTACAACTTCTTTTTTTACTAAACTTTCTTCTCCTTCTCTTAATATATATAATTTAACAATTGTTCAAGCTGGTCATTTTATATTATTAACAGCTTCTACTAAATTCATTCATTGTAAACTAATATCATTTGCTGAAATTATTATATCTCCTGATCTTAAATCAAACTTTTTAGCTGGAGATCATTTAATAATTCTATCAATTGCTACTCAAAGTGGATTAATTTCAACAACAGCTCAAATTCCTTCAAAATCTCAAGATAGCGTTTCATTAAAACTTTTATTTTCATCCTTATTAAAATAAGTAGAATGTTTATCTCATAATCAATTTACTAATCAAGTAATAGATGATTCTAATAGTTTATCATTATTAATAGTATTTTCGTCAAAATATTCTTTTTTAATTATATCATAAATTGCCCAATATTTAGTTAAATTTAAATCATTTCAAGATGAGTATATACTAGTAAAATTGTTACTTTTTAACATTATATTATTCCGAATTTTGGCTCATTCAAGAGAAAATATAATTCAGAGAGTGAAACTTGTTAAAAAAATTATAAAAAATAGTCAGTAACTTCTTTTATTTTTATTTTCATTCATAAATATTTTAATATTAGTGTTAAATTATTTTATGTATCAATAATAATTTTTATCTATAAAAAGACAAGTCAATAATTATTTTTATTCATTGTTAAAAAAATGTTATAAAATAAAAATTAGCTTATATACTTAATTAAATTATTGTTTTAAAAATATAAATTAAATAAATTAAAAATATATGGCTTAATAAAGTGCTTTTAACATTTTAACATTAGCTATTAATATTAATAATATATTATATTAAATATAAAAAAGAATATATAAAGATAAAGTATTTCACATTTTTGATTTTAAAATAAATATATGGTAATATTATTATAATATATTATTAATATAATTAAATATGATTTTTGAATATTTAAAAAAACAAAGTAAATTAAAAGAAAAAATAAAATTAACAAAAATTATGATTTTTAATTTACAAATTCCAGAAGAGCAAAAAAGCCTTTATATTCAAGCTTTAGATATTTTAGATGAAAGTTGAATTGATAGAATATATAATAATTTGGTTATTTTTATTAAAGATATAGAAATAAAAGAACTTGATCAAATTCAAAAAAATAATTTTACAGTTATTGCATGAATGAGAAAAAAAGAAGCTGAAGAAAGAAAAAAAGAAATAAATTCTTTTTCATTTTTAATTAATAACATTTAAATATATGAATAATATTGAAAATAATATAGATACTCAAGTAAATAATATAGATTATAGATTAGATTTATTATTAAATAAAGAATTACCTTCAACGCAAGAAGAAAGACTTGCTTGATTATGTAAAAATTCTGATAAAGAAACTACAAAAAATCAATGTACAAAATTAAATAGTATTTTTATTTTAGCATTATGAACTAAATTTACAAATGAATTTTCTAAATTAGAAAATCCAGTTTGAACATGTTAATTAGTTTTAAATAATATTTTATATGGCAAATTACAAAATAGCAGTAAGTAAAGACGGTAAAAAATATAATATCGTTTTTAAGGCAGAAAATGAAGCCTTAGCTAGAGAAAGAGTTCACAAAGAGTGATACTCTATTTTGAGTTTGCAAGAAATTTTTGGTAAGAAAGAAATATGAAATACTTTTATTTTTGAGTGAATTAAGTTATGAGAATATAAACAAGGTAAAATAGTTTGAAATGATATATTTAAATCATATGTTAAACTTAGAAAAGATTTAGATTATGATGTAAAATATATTTATTCAGAAGAAGATAATAATTTAAGTATAAATGAAAAAAATAAAATAATTGAGGAATTAGCAGAAGAATATAATTTATATTATAACTCATGAAAAAATAACAAAATAGATGAATTAAAAGATAAAATAAAAAAAGATGAATTAAATAATATAAAAAAAGTAAGTAATAATATAGATAATTTTTATCTTAAAAAGGAATTAGATGATGTTAATTTTTTATTAGAAAAAGTAATTATTAAATTAGAGGAAATGATATCTTCTAATTTAATAAAAATAGATTCTTGAAAAAAAGAAAAATTAAAATTTATTTATAATGAAATAATTAAATTAAGAAAATCAACAAATATATCAAAACTTAGAGAAATTTGAGAGTTAGCACTTTTAAAAATATGAAAAATTGAATTAGAAGAGGTAGAAAAAAATAAAAATAAAGAAAATAGAGAACTTTTAAAAGAAACCAATAAATTATTAAAAAAAATATGAAGTAAAGATCAATTTATAGAAAAAGATAAAGATTTTCAATATCAAATCAAGTTAATTACAAATAAAATAAAAGATTTTTTTGAAAGTATTAAAAAAGAAAAGAAAGAAACATTAGTAGATAAAGAATCATATTTATATATTAAAAATCTATTATACTTATCAAAATATAAAGAATTATACAGAGAAAATACAAAATTAATTTTAATAAATTTATTAAAATTAATTTATAATAAAGAATTAAAAGATGATTTATTTTTAAGTAGAAGTGTAATTAAACAAAATATTATTTTATTAAAAGCAAAAGAAAAGTGATTAAGTATATCATATACTTATATAAAAAAATGATTTGCTAAAATAATTGAAAATATATTATTGTTTTTTCAATTTATTAATAAATTAATATTTGCAGTAGTAATATTTTATTCAATATCATTTATTTTATATATAAACTTAAATATTTTTTTAAGTATTAATAATTATGGTTTTAATTGAATTTTTTATTTTATAATATTTTTATTAATATATATAATAATTTCAATTTCAAAAAATATTATAATTCTATTAACAAACTTTGTTTTTTTATTTTTTATTATTATATTTGGAGTAATTAATTTTTAATTATTAAATTAAAATGAGATTACTTCTTTTTTTTGTTTCATTCATTTTTTCATTTATATTTTATAGTTTTTATCTATTAACAAAATGAAAAAATTTTTTAGGAGAACAAGCATTTTATAATTTGAAGATAGAAAGCTTATCATCAAATTTACTAATAGAATCAATATTTTTTTTAGTAATATGATTTATTTTTATAGTATATTTTACATCATATAAAGAAAATAAGATACAAAATTTTTATAATAAAATTTTGTATCTATTGTATTATTTTTTACTTATAACTCCTTTTTATTTGAGCTTTTTTAAGCCAGATTTTATAATATTTACTTTTATAATAATATTTATATTTTGAGATTTAATTTTTAATTATATATCAAATTTAAATTATTTTAAATTTGAAAAAGTAAAACTTAGGTATTTTTGATTAATACTTAATTATCTTGTATTTATTTCATCATTAGTATATATTTTTATAGTAGAATTTTCATATTATATTATATTAATAATAATTTATAGTATTTTTTTTAATTATTTCATTCATAAAAAATATTCAAATTATATATCACTATTTTTATCTATTTTATGATTTTTACTACTTATTTATTTTTTATTTTTGAAAATATATAAAATTTATATAGTATTATTTTAATTATTTTTAATATATTTATATGCTTGAGTTAAAATACAATTTTACAGATATAAAAGATTCTAATCTAGTATTTTTTATTGAGAATATTTCAGATTTAAAACTTTTAAAAACACTTAAATTAAATAAAAAAATAGTTGAAAAAATAAATGAAACTATTGAAAAAAAAGAAAATAAAGTACTTGAATTTTATCTTTGAGAAGAAAATTTTGAAAAAATATTTATTATTTATTTTAATGAAGATATTAAAAAAGATATAAATTATTTTTTATGAGCAGAATTTTCAAAATTACCATCTAACTTAACTATTTTAACAAATAGTGATAAAAATATTAATGTTTTGTTAAATAATTGTTTATTGTCAAGATATAAATATCAAGAGTATAAATCTGAAAAAGAAAAGGATAAAATTCTTTTTTTGTGTGATCAAAAAAATAAAGAGTTATTTTTTCAAAGAAGCGTTGTAATAAAAAACATAATTTTAGCTCGTGATTTGTGATTTAAGCCATCAAATGAACTTTATCCTGAGACTTTTGCAAAAATTATAAAGGAAACTAAATTTAAAAATACAAAAATTAAAATTTTTGATTTTAAAGCTATACAAAAAAAATGACTAGGATTATTAGAGGGGGTTGGTAAATGAAGTTGTAAGAAGCCATATATGGTTATATTAGAGAGAATTATAGATAAGTCATTACCTACAATTTGATTAGTTTGAAAGGGTGTAACTTTTGATACAGGTTGAATTCAAGTAAAACCATGAGATCATATGTATGAAATGAAATGAGATATGTGTTGAGCGGCAGCAGTATTTGCAACAATGAAATATTTAGATGATACAGATTTAAAAGTAAATATAGTTGCTTGTATTGTTTTAGCTGAAAATCATATATCTTGAGAGTCATATAAACCAAGTGATATTTTGACTTCATATTGTTGAAAAACAGTAGATATTGTTCATACAGATGCAGAATGAAGACTTGTTTTAGCAGATTGAATTAGTTATATTAGTAAGAATTATAAACTAAATAATATAATAACTATTGCAACTCTAACTTGAGCTTGTATGGTTGCTTTATGATATAGATATGCATGAATTATGTGAAATGATGAAGAAATGATTTCTAAATTCTTAGATTATTCTAAAAATAATTTTGAAAAATATAATAGACTTCCATTTGATGATTATTTTATTGAAAAAACAAAATCAAAAATTGCAGACTTAGAAAATTTAAATAGATGAGTTTATGCATGATCTACAATGTGAGCAGCTTTTTTGTCTAACTTTGTCTTGAATTGAGAAAAATATACTCATTTAGATATTGCTGGGACTGCTTTAAATTCGCTAGAACCATATGGTTATGCAAATCTATGAATGACATGATTTTGAGTTGACAGTTTGTCTACAATCTTTAAAGAATTAAGTTAAAGTCTCTCCTAGATTTACTTATATTTTAGCTAAAAAATATGAATATATTTAAAATTTTTTTAGATTTAATTGCTCCTAAAAAGTGTTACTCTTGTAAAAAAGAGTGACACTTTATTTGTCAAAATTGTTATAAATATGAAGTTGAATTCAATTCTGCTTGTTATATATGTAAATGAAAAACTAAGAATTTTGAAGTTCATAATTGATGTAAAAAAGATGTCTATTATGACAAGGTAATTATTTTAAAACATTATAAATCAAAAATTATTTCAAAACTTGTAAAAGATGCTAAATTTTATAATAAGAAGGAAATTTTTGAAGAATTTTCAGATCTAATATATGATAAATTTTTATTAAATCATAAGATAATAGATTTAAATGATTTTGTAGTTATATCAATTCCAAGCTATTTTATTAGAAAGATATTTAGATGATACAATTCATCAGATATATTTGCTAGATTTTTTTCATGAAAATCAAAAATAACTTATTATAAAAATATAATTAAAAAGATAAGATATACTAAACAACAGTCAAAACTTAGTAAAAAAGAAAGAATAATAAATTTAAAAGATTCTTTTGTAATAAATCCAAAATTTATAGAAAAAATAAAAAATAAAAATGTAATTATTATGGATGATGTAATATCTACATGAACTACATTAAATGAAATATCAAAATTACTTAAAAATAATTGAGTCAAATATGTGATTTGATTAATAGTTGCATCAGATTAAATATTATGATAAAATATAGTTATTAATAATAATTATATTTTATGGTTGAAAAATATATATCAGACATAAATAAATGAAAAAATAAACCTTTAGATTTCCTCAATAAAACTAAATGTTTTGTTGAGGAAATCTTAAAAATAGAACCTTGTCCAAATTGTTGATGAGATTTGTTAAATTGAAAATGTGAAAATTATAAATCATGTTGATATTGACATGGAGATGATTATTTAAAAAATAAAGAAGAACAAAGATTACAAAAATCTATAAATATGATTTGAAATTGAGAAAAACATATGTTGAAAACATTTTGATGAGAAGAATTTTATTATTTTGATTATTTTTGAAGAATAAAAGAAACTAAAGCAATTTTAGATTTTGAAATAAATTGAGAAGTTTATAAAGTAGAAGTAGAATATAATATAAAAGAAAATGAAATAGGAAAAATTATCGAAAATATTAGATTTAAATCAAATATTAAAAAACAAATAAAATTGAAAAACAATAAAGTTAGATGGAATAAAGTTTTTTTTGATTATCAAAAATTAAAAAAATATGTTTTTTTAATTTTAACAGATATTAAGTTTAATAATTTTATTATTTCTAAATAACATCAAAAAACTTGCTTAATAAAAAAAACAATTAAAATAAAAGGTTAGTATATTCTAACTTTTTTTTAATGTCTAAATATTTAGAGGTTATATGAGCAAAAACTCATAATTTGAAAAACATAAATGTGTTAATACCAAAAAATAAGATGACAGTTATAACTTGAGTTTCATGAAGTTGAAAATCATCATTGGCTTTCAATACTATCTATAGTGTTTGACAACAAAAATATCTTGAAAGTTTAAGCAGTTATGCTCGTATGTTTATCTGAGGAATGACAGAAGAAGCTGATGTAAGTGAGATAAATTGATTATCTCCAACTATTTCTATTGATCAAAAAACAACTAGTAAAAATCCTAGATCAACAGTTTGAACTATTACTGAAATCTATGATTATTATAAATTACTTTTTTTAAATGTTTGAGAAAGAAAATGTGTAAAATGTGGTAATGTTGTAAAAAAAGACACAATTGAAAGTATAATTACATATATAAATGATTTTGAAGAAGCAAAAAAGTTTTTAATTAAAACTCCAATTAAATGAAAATTTAATGATTTTTGTGAAATAAAAAAAGAAGTACTTGATTTATGATTTATAAGATTTGCTATTTGAAAGGATATTTATACTATAAATGATAATGTAGAATTAAATAATATAGATAATTTATCAATAGTTGTTGATAGACTTGTAAAAAAAGATTTTACTGACGATAATTCAAACGATTTAAAAAGACTTAAAGATTCTATAAATCTTGCATATAAGATTTGAAAATGACAATTAATAATTGATTCTATTGATGAAGAAAAATGATTTTCTCAAATTTTTGTTTGTTCTAATTGTTGACATATTCCTAACGAATTAGATATATCTAGTTTTTCTTTTAATAGTCATAAATGAGCTTGTCCAGAATGTCATTGATTATGAGTGAAAAAAGTATTTTTAGAAGATAGAGTTATAAATTATAATCTTACATTACTTGAATGAGCAGTTATTGCCCCATGATTTTGATGAGAGTATTTTTTTGCATTATTAAAAGAACTTTCAAAAAAAACTAAATTAGAAATTAATAAAAATTATTCTCTTTTAACACAAAAAGAAAAAGATATAGTTTTATATGGTACAGGAGCTATTCAATATAAAGTAACATATGTAAATGAGTATGGTGTTCAAAATACTTATAATACTAGGTTTGAGTGAATTATAAATGCACTTACAAGAAGATATTATGATTGATGAAGTGAAAAATGACATTATGATGATTTTGTAGTTGATATGGATTGCCATATTTGTAATTGATATAGACTAAATGAAGAGAGTTTATCTAGTTTTGTTTGATGATTAAATATATGACAAGTATCTGATTTTTCAGTAAATAAAGCCATAGATTTTTTAAAGTCTTTAAAATTATCAAAATCAGAGCAATATATAACTAAAAAAGTTATGAAAAATGCTGTTGAAAGACTAGAATTTTTATCATGAGTTTGACTTGATTATATGACTATTTCTAGAAGGGCTAGTACACTTTCAGGATGAGAAGCACAAAGAATAAGATTAGCAACTCAATTATGAACTAGATTAGAATGAATTATATATGTTTTAGATGAGCCATCTATTTGATTGCATCCGAGAGATAATGATATGTTAATAGACAATCTTAAGAAATTAAGAGATATATGAAATACCCTTATTGTAGTTGAGCATGATGAAGATATTATGAGAGAATGTGATCATATTATAGATATATGACCATGAGCATGAATTCATTGATGACAAGTTATTGCAATATGAAATATAGATGATATAATAAATAATCCAGATTCTGTTACATGACCATATTTAAGTCATAAAAGAGATGTTATTGTGAAAAGAGGATTTAGACCAAGTTTTTCTGATTTGAAAAAAAATAAAAAAATACTTGAAATAATTTGAGCAAGACAAAATAATTTAAAAAATATAGATGTATCAATACCTTTATCTAATTTTATAGTTGTAACTTGAGTTTCTTGAAGTTGAAAATCAAGTTTAGTAAACGATATTTTGGCTAATTATTTAGCAAATGAGTTAAATAGAGCAAAAAGAGATGTTTGAAAATTTAGTGAAATTAAATGATTAGAAAATCTAGATAAAACTGTAATTATTGATCAATCGCCTATTTGAAAAACACCTCGTAGTAATCCTGCAACTTATACGCAGGTTTTTACTCCAATTAGAGAAGTATTTTCTATGACACAAGAAGCACAAATTAGGTGATTTTGACCAGGTAGGTTTAGTTTTAATACAAAAGAATGAAGATGTGAAGCTTGTGATTGAGATGGAGTTAAAAAGATAGAAATGCATTTCTTACCACCAGTTTATGTAGAATGTGAAACTTGTTATTGAAAAAGATATAATAATGATACATTAACTATAAAATATAAATGAAAAACAATTTCAGATGTTTTAGAAATGACAGTTGAAGAAGCAAAAGATTTTTTTTCTAGTCACCCAAAAATAACTAAAATATTAGATGTATTATTTGAAGTTTGATTATGATATATTAAACTATGACAATCAAGTACCACTCTTTCATGATGAGAAAGCCAAAGAGTTAAACTTTCAACTGAACTTTCAAAAAGGTCAACAAGTAAGACTTTTTATATATTGGACGAACCAACAACTTGATTACATTTTCAAGATGTAGATAAATTATTAAATATATTGCATTCTCTAGTTGATAAATGAAATACTGTTATGGTAATTGAACATAATATGGATGTTATAATGAACGCTGATCATATAATTGATATTTGACCAGTATGATGAGATAAATGATGATATTTAATTGCAGAATGAAGCATTGAAGATATAGCAAATGAAACTAAAAGTTTTACTTGAGAAGCTATTATAAAATATAGAAATAAATTATTAAAAAATAAATAAAATTATGATTTTGGATTATTTAGAAAAAAATATTGAAATTACAAATCTTTCAAATTTTAAAACAAAAGCATTTACTAAGTATTATTTTGAAATAAATAATACTAGTGATGTTTTGAAATTAAAAGATATAAATTTATTTTGTAAAGAAAATAATATTTCTTTTTTATATATTTGATGAGGCACAAATTTATTGTTTGCATTTGATATATATGAATGAGTAATAGTAAAAAATAATCTAAAATGATGGAGTTATGATAAAAAAACAATGATTTTAAACTCTTTTTCTAATGAATACATATCTGATATAGCAAAAGAATTAGAAATTACTTATAATCAAAATTTATGGCATAGATTTATATGACTTCCAGGAAGTATTTGATGAGCTTTGTATTGAAATGCATGATGTTTTTGATTAGAGACGGAAAATAATTTTTTAGAAGCTGAAATATATGATATTGAAACTTGACAAATTATTATTTTAAATAAAAATGAAATGAAATTTGATTATAGATATTCTATAACAAAAGAATTTAATAATAAGTATTTTATTATAAATGCTAAGTTTGATTTATCTTGTTTGATAGAAAAATATCATAGTGATGTTGATAATATAGATTTTAGAGAAAATAAACAACCAAAATGAAATACTTGTTGAAGTTTTTTTAAAAACCCTAGCAAAGAACAATCAGCTTGATTTTTAATTGAACAAGTATGATTAAAATGATATAAATTATGAGGAGCTTTTTTTTCTCCATTACATGCAAATTTTTTGATGAATGATTGAAATGCAACATATAAAGATTTACTTGATTTGATTGATTTGGCACAAAATAAAGTAAAAAAAGATTTTTGAGTAGAGTTAATTCAAGAAGTAAGAATAATTACTAATTAATTTTTTATGAAAAAATATTTTGAAATTTTTATTGTTGTATTTTTAATATTTGCAATTTCTTATGCACTATTTTATATTTTTTATTTTGATACTTTCTGTAATAAATTTTCTTGAGTAAATGAAAAAAATTATAAAATAGTATTAGATAAACTTTCAACTTGTAAAGATTCAATCATTTGTTCTATTTTTGATATAGAAAGAAATGATAAAACTCAAGTTGAAACTTGGAAATGTATAAAAAAAGACATAAAAAATTATAATAAAATGAATATAAATTTATTTACTAAATAAGGCATAGTTAATTAATGGAAACTACACTAAGATTACAAAAATATTTAAGCCAGGCCTGAATATGTTCTAGAAGAAAAGCAGAAGAATATATTCAGGCTTGACTTATAAAAGTAAATTGACAAATAGCGACAATTTGAATGTCTATAAACCCAGAAATAGACAAGGTTGAGATGCTAGATAGTGCAATAAAACAACAAAATGAACTTGTCTATTATAAACTTAATAAACCAAGATGAATTGTTACTACTTGTGCACAACATGATGAAAAAAATATAGTAGATATAATGGATGTACCTGAAAGAGTTTTTCCTATTTGAAGATTAGATAAGGATACTACATGACTTATAATTATGACAAATGATGGTAGATTAGCAAATTATTTAATGCATCCAAAATATAATCATGAAAAAGAATATATAGTAGAAACATTTTGAAGTATTACTGATAAACAATTAGATGAAATGAGGAATTGATTATTTATATTGTGAAGTTATACTAAAAAAGCTTTTATAAATAGAATTTCTTCATGAAGATTTTCTATAGTTATTACAGAATGAAGAAATAGACAAATTAGAAGAATGGTTGAAAAAGTATGATCAAGAGTAAAAAAATTAAAGAGGATTAGGATAGAAAATATTGAGTTATGAAAATTGGATGATGGACAATATAGACACTTAACTAATACTGAATTAAAGGTATTATTTGATAAATTATGAATAAAAAAGACAGTTAATTAACTGTCTTTTTTCATATGCTTTTTTTTAATATTAGAATTTGTTTTCTTATATCTTTTAATATAAGTATAAATTCATCTTGTATTTGTTTTTGAGTTTCAAAATCTTTGTATGAAAAATATTTCAAATCTTTAGATAAACTACTTATTTCTATAAGAGCATTTTTTTTCATAGTCTCATTTTCATTTAAATAGTTATTTTCAAATAAATTTTTATCATAAATAACATTGTAAATTTCTTCTATTTTAAAAGATAATTTATATCATAGATTACTATAAAAATCCTTTTTTACTTTTAAATTTGATTCAAAAGTATCTTTTTTCTTTTGTAGAGTAGTTTTTAAAGAATCATTTACTTTTTTAATTTCACTTAATATAGTTGAGATAAGTAGATTTTCTTTATTTTCTCATAAATTATTGTTTTGAATTTTATTTAGCGATTCAATTAAATAATTTATTTTGTCAGTACTAATTTTTATATCAACATCATTCTCAGCATCATATTTTATGGAAAAATTTACTATTTTTTCTTTGTGTCATAGTAAATATTTTTCTATAAGTATGGTTTTTTCTATATTACTTTTTCAAATATATTGATCTTCTTCTATATATATAGCAGAAGTTATATTTAATAATCAGTATAATATTACTAATAATTTAACAAAAGTTTTCATTTAAGTTTCTCTTATTTACTATTTTTGTTATTATATACTTATATATATTTTATTCAAGAAATTTTTATAATATGATTGTTTGTTTTGATTTAGAGACTACTGGTTTAGATAAGTATAATGATAAGATTATAGAAATTGCTATGATTAAGTTTGATGAACATACCTTTAAAGTAATTGATACTTATTCTAGTTTTGTTGATCCAGAGATGCCAATCCCTGAAATTATATCAAATATTACAAATATATTTGATGATGATTTGCTTTGAGCGCCAAAGATTGATGATCTAAGAATAGGAATATTAGATTTTATATGAGATAGTACTCTTTTAGGTCATAATGTTGATTTTGATATAGAGTTTTTTGTTAATAATGGCATAAATGTCTCTAATAATTACAAAATTGATACTTTCTTTTTTGCTAATTTTTTATCTTTTAATACGGCTTCCCTAAATTTAGAGATGCTTTGCAAACACTATCAAATACCATTTACTTGAGCACATAGAGCTATAAATGATGTAAAAGCTACAGTTGAATTATTTAAAAAACAATTAGAAGAATTTAATAAATTAAAAAAAGATAAGAAAAGGATTATTTTTTATTTATTTAGTTTATCGCAAGATAAAAACATAAAAAATATAGAAAAACTACTTTTTAGTGAATATTGAGAAAAAATAAACTTAGAAGAATTTGAGAAAATAATATTAAAGAAAGTTTGAAAAGATGACTATTTAGAACAATTTTATTCAGATGAAAATCTTGAATGTGAAGATATTGTGAAGTTTTTTAATTTTTCAGATAAGATTGAAGAAAGAGAAAATCAAATAAATATGACAAAAAATGTTTTTGATACTCTAAATAATTGAAAAAAAACACTTATTGAAGCTCCTACAGGACTTTGAAAGAGTTTTGCATATCTAATTCCCTCTATAATTTTTTCAGTTAAAAACAATCAAAAAGTTTATATTACAACTAAAACAAAAAACCTTCAAGACCAACTTTATTTAAAGGATTTAAGTTTTTTGCATGAAAAATTAGGAGTTAATTTTTCTTATACAAAACTTAAATGAAAGAGAAATTATGCAAGTCTTAAGTGATTTTTTGAATATGTTTTTTTAGCAAATCTTACTTATTATGAAATTACTTTTTTATTAAAAGTTAGTTTTTGGCTTTTGGAAACCAAATACTGAGAACTTGACGAACTAAATTTTTATCCTGATGAATATTGATATTTAAGAGACTTAAATAGTGAAGGTACTTATTTATCATCAGATAAAAATCCATATAGAGAATATGAATTTTTAACAAAAGCAAGAAAATCTCTTGAAAAAGCCAATATTGTTATAATAAATCATAGTTTATTATTTTCTGATTTAGAGTCTGAAAATTCTATACTTTATGATTTAAAAAATCTTGTAATTGATGAAGCTCATAATATAGAAGATTCAGTTACTGAATCGCTTAGAGAATCATATAATTTAAAGTATTTTAAAGAACATTTTGATAAATGTGAAAAGATTTTTACAGTGAAAAATATAAAAAAAATAGATTTTTTAAATAAAAAAGAATCACTTTTATCAAACTTAGAAGTTCTAGATGATTATGCATTTTCATATATAAATAAAAAAATTCCTGATGATAATCAATATAAAAATATTTTAATAAAGGATGATTTTTTTACTGAACTTAATTTCACTATTTTGTTGTCAAAAATTAATCTTGATCTAATTGACATAGTAGACAAATTAAAGGTAATAAATGAATATGATTTTTCAAAAGAGATTAGTTATTTTGATAAAATAGCTAAAAATATAAATGTTTTTTTTGACAAAAATAATTTTAACAAGTATATAAAGATACTTACTTATACAGATAGAACTGGTATAAATTTCGACTTTACTCTTTTAAATCCAGGAGAACATTTATATAAAAACTTATGGAAAAACTTAAATAGTTGTTTACTTACTTCTGCAACTTTAAGCATTTGATGAAGTTTTGATTATGTAAAAAATATATTAAAATTGGATGATTTTTGATTTTATTCTTTTGATAGTGATTTTGATTATAGTAAACAAGCAACATTATTTATACCAACTGATATTTGAAATGTAAAGAATAATTCAGATGAAATGGTTATTTTTCTAAGAGATTTTTTCCTTTTAGTTAGATGAAAAGTGCTTACTTTACTTACAAGTTTTCATGTTATAAAAAAGATTTATACTTTTTGTAATTTAGATTTAAAAAAAGAATGAATTAATTTATATGCACAATCAATTTGATGAAGTAAAAATAAACTTTTATCAAACTTCACACAATCTTCAGATAACTCTATATTATTATGAACAGATAGTTTTTGGGAATGAGTGGATATTCCTTGAGATGATTTAAAATATTTAGTTATTCATAAATTCCCCTTTTCTGTACCAAATGATCCTATATTTCAAGCTAGGAGTGTATTTTTCAAAGATAGTTTTAAAGATTATTCTCTACCAAAAGCAATTATTAAACTTAAACAATGATTTTGAAGATTAATAAGAACAAAAAATGATAAATGAATTGTTATATTACTTGATGATAGAATTAATAATAAATGGTGAGAGCTTTTCTATGAGGCATTTCCTAAGGATATAAATATTAAAAAATGAACTAAAAAGCAATTTTTAGATATCTTAAAAAAGAAACAATAAAATACTTTACTTAATTGTAAAGTCTTTTTTTTGTTATTAAATATTATTTATGATATTATTGTAATAGTTATTATTTTATTAAAAATTTTATATGTTAGAAAAAGATATAAAACCAAATGTATCTAATGATGATAAATCAACTAATATTTTTGATGAATTTTCTACAGATTCATCATTAGTTGATGAAGTTGAAAAACTTAAAGACGAAGCTAATAAAGATTTATTTTATTATCTTTCTATTTTGTGAAATTTATTTCAAAAATTATTTATATTATTTATAATATTAATTATAGTTTCATATTCATATATATATATACAAAAAAGTGAGACATTTAGTGATAGTTCATTAATTGATCCAATTTGTTCTATATTTATTGATTCAAGTATATGAAAGCCAGATTGAACAACATATTGTTCTTCAATTTCATTTACAAAAACTTTTTATGAAGACTTATTAAATAAGACTAAACTTGATCAAACAAAAAAAATATTTTGAAATATAGTTAAAATTTATGAAGAAAATAATCTCACAAAAACAAAAGATATAATATTTTTATTAGATAAAACAGAATATAGATTAAGTATATTAAAAGTAATAGAAAAATTTGATTTATTAAAAAATGATTTTTGATGAATAGATAAAAGTAAAATACAATGTGAAGGCTTAAAGATTTATACAGATACTAATATATTGGAGATGAATTGTATAGCTTATTCAAAATGATATGAAAATTGAATTATTTGATTTTCTTGAAGAAAAAATGAAACCGAAGAAACATGATGAACATCAATTTCAATAGCAAATAGTTTTTTAAATTATATTGAAAAAAATTCAAAAGATTTTGCTTTAATTGATAAACAAAAAGTATTTAATATAAGCAGTATTTCTAGTGAAACAAATTGATATACAAATAAAACATCTTTTGGTGTAAAATTAAAAATTAATTTTTAGAAAATGAAAAGAACAAAAAGAGAAGAAAATGCCTTGATTATAGTAAATGTAATCTATTGAGCATTAATAATTATAATATTATATTTTTTTATATCATATATTGTTCCATCTATTAAAGATATTTCATTGTTAAAATCATCTGTTTCTGCTACATATTTAGATATAAATAGAATAAAAAAAGAAGGTGTAAATTATAGTGAATTTAATGAAAATATAAAATCAGTTATTCAACAAACAAATGTTGATAAAACAGAAGATAATTTATATTTATCTGAGATACTTAAAAGTATAGATGAAAATTTTTATAATGAAAATATAAAAAATTCAACTGATAAAGATTTTAATATTTTTATAGATGATTTAAGTAAAAAATATTCAAATAGTTCTACTTTTGATAATAAAGTAGAAGTTATTTCAAAAATCTTACCTGTTTATTCAGAAGAAGTTAGTGATTTATGAGATAATGCATTAAATGATTTTAAATTTATAAATTATATTGAATCAATTGCTGAAACATTTAATGTTAATTTTACTAATTCTATTTGAATTTCTGAATTAAAATTACTAGATAACTATTCTGTATGAGTTTGAGATAATAATTTAGATACAAATATATTTTATATTCCACTTACACTAGATTTAAATTGAACTAAATCTTCAATATTAGATTTTTTATATTTTGTTGATAATATTTGAAAGATAGAATTAGATAAAGATCAAAATATTAATATCAAAAATGATTTAAATAAAGATTTTTTAGATTTCAAAAATAAGGTATTAAAATGACAAATTAAAGATGAATGATACAATATATTTAATAATCAAGTTTTTGATATTGAAAGTGTAGAGTTTGATAATTATATTGATTCATCATTTGATTTAAACGAACCTAAAGTATCATTTATATCAAATATTAAAAATACTCAATGAAGAGATTTAATTAAAGTAAATGTAAGTCTTAGATTTTATATAAAATGAATTCCTATTTTTAAAATAGAAAATTTTGTAAGAGATTTTATAGCAGATTTAAAAAAAATGAAATCAGAAGTTGAATCATATCTTTCAAAATTATGACAAGATTCTACTAAATCTAAAAAATTAACTGAAATAAATGCCACATTAAATCAAATTCAAATAAACATAATCCCTTGAATACAAAAAACACTTTCAACTAAGGTCGGCTTAGATGAAGCATTCAGGCAAGTAAATATTTATAAAAAAATACTTGATAATTATAAAAAAGATTTAGAACAATTTAAAAAATAAAATATGAAATATATTGATGTAGTTGAAGAATTAAAAAATATGGTTTATAAGTGAGATAATATACAAAAAGTATGTGATTATATTATTCTAGCTGCCGTAGTTTGAGATTCTTCAGATATACATTTGGAGCCACTTTCGTCATATGTAAGACTTAGATATAGACTTGATTGAGAATTAAGAGAAATTTTGGAATATCAAAATTTCCTTCATTCTTGAATTGTTGCTAGGTTTAAAATAATGTCTGATTTAAAAATTGATGAATCAAGAGTTCCTCAAGATGGTAGAATAAGTACTACAATTGAATGAAAAAGTCTTGATTTAAGAGTTTCAACTCTTCCAACTGTAAATGGTGAGAAAGTTGTAATGAGAATTGTTGATAAATCTAAAACAATTCCAAAATTAACAGAGTTGTGAATAGAAGGTAAAAATTTGGAGTTAATAAAAAAAGCGATTTGATTACCAAACTGAATAATACTTACTTCTTGACCTACTTGATCAGGTAAATCTACTACACTTTATTCAGCACTTACTGATTTAAATACTATAGATGTCAATATAATGACACTTGAAGATCCAGTAGAAAATCAAGTAGATTGAATTAACCAATCACAAGTTAAGCCAGATATAGGTTATACTTTTGCATATTGATTAAGAACCGCTCTTAGACAAGATCCAGATATAATAATGGTATGAGAAATGAGAGATAAAGAAACAGTTGATATTGCAATTGAAGCATCTCTTACTTGACATTTGGTTCTTTCTACTATACATACGAATAATTCTGCAGAAACAATTACCAGAATTCTTAATATGTGAGTTCAACCATTTTTGATACCTGCATCAGTAAATATAATTATTGCTCAAAGACTTATTAAAAAATTATGTCCATATTGTAAAAAAGCAATTGATTTAAAAAGCTTATGAAAAAATACTATTGATAATATAAAAAATGCAATTAATATAACTGATAAAAATGAACTTTTAAATAGGGTATGAGCTGAAAAATTAAGAACACCAGTTTTTTATTGACCAGTAGGTTGTGAAAAATGTGATAATCTTTGATATAAGTGAAGAGTTTGAATATATGAAGTTTTAGAAATTACTCCATGAGTTAAGGAAATGATTCTTAACTGAGCTTCTGCATTTAACATAAATATTCAAGCAATTAAAGATTGAATGATTTCTTTAGAACAGGATTGAATAATAAAAGCACTAAATTGAATTACTTCATTAGAAGAAGTTTACAAGGCTTCAAAAACACAAAATTGATAATATTTTTTTAATAATATAATATGGCAGATTTTTTAATCTTAGATGATGATAAAAAATCAGAATCTGACAACATTGTCACAAACACAGATATTGATCAAAAGACCGATACTTTTATGGATAAACTAAATAATTTAGTTATGTCTTTACAAAAAGTAAAAACATCTGAAAAGGTAATTTTTTATCGTCTTTTGTCTACAATGACTAATGCATGAATGTGAATCATGAAATCTGTTTCTATTATGGAAAGACAAGAAAAAAATCCTGTTTTTAAAAAAATAATGTGAAGATTTTGTGAAGAATTAAAAGAATGAAAATCTTTATCAGAATGTATGCTTATGTATAAAACTAATTTTGATGAAGCGGAAATTTGAATTATTAGATCTTGAGAAAAAACATGACAATTAAATAGAGCATTGTCTGATTTAGCTGATCAAGTTGAGAAAGTTGAAGCTATTAGTTGAAAAATTAAAGGTGCCATGATGTATCCTATGTTTATAGTAATAGTCGTTATTTGAGTAGTTGCTGTTATGATGATAATGGTAGTACCTAAACTTCTTGAAATATTTGATAATAAAGATGATTTACCTTGAACTACAAGAACTCTTATATTTATATCTGATGCCTTTGTAAATTATTGGGTAATTATGGTTATTGTAATTATAATTTCATATGTATGACTACAAATATGGAAAAAAACACCAACAGGAGTGTATATGTATGATTGATTTAAACTTAAAATACCAATATTTTGACAAATTAATAAAAAATTAATTCTTTCAAAGTTTTCTAGAGTTTTTGCTTGATTAGTTGGTTCTTGAGTTTCAATTGTTGAATCTCTTAGGATTACATCTGATGCAGTTTGAAATGAAGTATATAAACAAAGAATATTACTTTTAAGTGAAGATATATCTTCAGGTATCAAGATGTGGGAATCTCTAGATTGAGATAAATTATTTCCTGATATGATGGTTCAAATGATACAAGTTTGAGAACAAACAGCTAAATTAGACCAAATAATATTAAAAGTTGCAGACTTCTATGACGAACAAGTTAATAATACTATATGAGTATTAAATAAGTTATTAGAACCTTTTATATTAGTTACATTAGCTCTTATAGTATGATTTATTGCAGTTTCAATAATGCAACCAATTATGTGATTAGCAGATACTGTAAGTAATTCTTAGTTATTTAAATAAAAAATCAATCCATTTTTGGATTGATTTTTTATTTTGTGTGAAAAAAAATTAATGAATGTGAAGATTGTGTGAAATTAGTGTGTGCTTGTTTGACTTTAAATGATAAAATGATTATTATAGTGCTTGTATTAATTTGAGGGGATCTTTAAAATAAACCGAAAACAAATTTTAAAGACTTTTTAGCTTTACTAAAGAGTTGTTTTATGACTTTGGGAAATAGTAAATAATCAATCCATCCTTGCCCTAAAGGATAACCTTCGGAAAAATTCCTTACTTTAAAAAGGAAAGAGGCTCAAAAAATGATTGTTTGTTGTTTCCCAGGGTTGTACACAACTTTTGGGTTAAGGCTTTAACCTTGTATTTTACTATTGCCTAATAATATGATTCCAAAAAATAAGATTATAAGTGTGCTTCATCCTAATGTTAACAATAAGTGATGAGCAATAAATATGATGATTTATTTATCAAATTTACTTAAAAAAGAAAATATTGTAGAGTTTTATACTTTTTCTTATAATGAAGAGATATTTTCAAAAGATATTACATTCAAGATAAATTGTTTTAACAAGATTAAAACAGCTTATTCTATAAGAAATAGCGACTATATAATAATTTGAAATTCACCCATGCAATTTGTATGAGTGTTATCTAAAATACTTTTCTTCTCTAAGGCTAAACTTATCTGGTGGCATCATCATTATCCTTGGTATTATAGTAAAAATACAAACGTTTTTATATTGATTAAAAAACTACTCGAAAAGGTTTCTATATGATATATAGATACACTAGTTTCTAATAGTTATTATTTAAAAAGTTCTTTGAAAGATATTTACGATGTAGATTCAAAAGTTCTTTATCCTATATTGGATAAGGAATTTACAAATCATACTATAAAAAACATTGATATTACTTCAAAAACCATATTTACTTATGGTAGATGGGTAAAATGAAAAAACATAGAACAAGTTTTTCAAACTTATGAAAGTCTTAAAAATCAAGTTACTTGACTTAAGTTTAATATATGATGAATTTGAGAAGAGCTTATTTTTTATAAAGATAAATATAAAGATGATATTAACGTATCATTTTTATGATTGTTAGACAAATTGTCTATAATCTCTTATCTTGAGAAATCGCTTGTTTGTCTTTTTACTTCTAAAATAGATTCATTTTGAATGACTATAATAGAAGCTATGTCTATTTGAGTTCCTGTTATTGCTTTTGATTTACATTGAGCAAAAGAGATAATCAAAGATTGACAAAACTGATTTTTAGTAAAAACAGATTCTGATTTTACTCTAAAAGTTTTAGAAATACTTAATGATTCTAATTTGCAAAAAACACTTTCAAAAAATGCTTTAAATATAACTTTTGATTTTAGTGAATCAAATTTCATTAAAAACTTAGAAGGTATTTTTTAAGAAATATATATTTTATTTATTATAATAATTTCACTCATGAATTTATTTAAAAAAACTACTGCTGCTATTGCATTAGTTACTCTTGTTTCAGGGATTTTCTCTACTGGAGTATCTGCATACAGCACTTCTGAAGTTGAAGCTGCAAACGCTTTAGCTGAAGCTAATATAATTGTAAACCACTCTGATAACTCAGCTGCTTACAATTTAGATCAAAATGTATTAAGACAAGAAATCGCTGCAGTTGCTAGAGGTATCGCTGGTCTTGATAAAGAAACTACTTATTCTGCTGTATTTTCAGATGTTACTGAAACTACTCCTAATACTTGGGCATGGGCTTCTGTTAACTCTTTAGCTAATGCTGGATTAATTGCAAAAAATGCTGAATTTAGACCAGAAGCAAATATATCAAAAGCTGAAGCTGTTGGTATGGTTGTTAAAGCTGCATTCGGTTCAGAATATGCTTTTGATGCTACTTTAGGTACATCTTGGCAAGAACAAGTAGTTGCATTCGCAGTTGCTAATGGTGTTGTTTCATCATTTACAAACTATGATACTGCTGCTACTAGAGGTTTTGTATTTGAAGCTGGTTCTAATGCTATGGCATCAGGACAAGATGATATGGGTAATATCTTAGATGAACTACTTGGTGGTTTAACAGATACTCCTACTGATACTACTACTCCTACTGATACTACTACTACTACTACTACTACTACTACTCCTACTGATACTACTGTTAAAGCTGGTGATGTAGAAGTTTCATTAAATCCAATGAGTGCTGCTAATGGAACTCAAATTCCTAGTACTGGATCAATTTTATTCGCATCAGTTGATTTTACTGCTGGTTCTGCAGATGTTTCTGTTGATACTGTTGAACTTAAATCATTAGGTTTAGCTGCTGTTGATTCAAGCACTAGAATTTGGTTCGAAAAAAATGGTAAAAGATTATCAGGAAAAGCATCTTTTTCTTCTGAAAGAGTAGCTGTTTCTTCTTTTGCTCCTGCTTTCGTTGTTAAAGCTGGTTCTACTGAAACTTTAGATTTATACGTTGAATTAGCTACTGTTGCTGGTAATGATTTCCAATTTTCTGGTAAAATTACTGCAAGTTCAGCTAACAATAACAATGGTATGTTTACAACTTCTACTTTAAGAACAGCTAGTTATACAGTTGCTCCTGTAGATTTTACAGCTAATAATGCTGCTACTACTTCTGTTAATCAATCAGCTAATTCTTTAGAAATTGGTAGATTTAAATTAGTTAACCAAGATAAAAGTTCAGAAACTAGAGATTTAAAATTTCAAACTGTTACTTTTAGACAATCAGGAAATGGTGATTTACTTGACCTTTCTAACATTGTTCTTGAAAGAAATGGTGCTGTAGTTTCTAGTGAAGTTTCTGTTTCTGGTAAAGATTTAACTTTTGTAGTTAATGATATTATTAAAGATGGTACAACTGCTGATTACTACGTAAAAGCTGTTGTTGCTACTGTTCAAAATAATGATGGTGATACTTACCAATTATCATTAAGAAATACAACTGATATTAGTATAGTTGAAGTGTTAAATGGTTTTAGATCTACTGTTTCTAATACTGGTGCTGCATTCTCTACTTATACTATTACTGGTGCTGATGTTACTTTCGCTAGAGATTCTTCTGTTGAATTATCTAAAACTTACGCAAAAGGTTCATCTGATGTAGTGTTCTTACAAGGTACAATTACTGCTAAACAAGCAATTACTCTTGAAGATCCTACTTTAACTTTCAATGGTACAGGTAGTGATTTATTTTCTACACTATACTTACAAATCGGTTCATCTACTATGACTTGGTCAGCAGATGCTACTGGTACAGGTGTTTTTTCTGGTTTAGCTACTGTTAATGGTACTACTACTGTTAAATTATACGCTAAATTAAAAGATACTGCTACTTCAGTTGATGTTAAATTTGATGATTTAAGATTAGATTCTTTTGCTAAAAAAGAATATGTTTCTAATCAAAATGAAGTAAAATCTTCAGTTGGTTCTATATCTGGTGTTCAAGTTACTGTTGGTACTACTAACTTAAGTGTTACTAGAACTGATAATATGGGTGCTACTAAAGTAGCTGTTGGTTCTAAAGCTGTTTTAGCTAATGAAGTATCAGCTGTTGTTACTCAAGGTAATGATGTAAACATTTCTAATGTTACTTATGCTATTAATGCTACAGGATCATACTCTAATAATGTATTTGCTACATTATATATTGATGATACTGCTGTTTCTACTAAAACATTAAGTGGTTCTACTGTTACATTTAACAACTCTAGTAAAATAGTTACTAAAACTGCTACTAAATTAGCTGTTAAATTAGACTTATCAGATGCATTTGGTTCAGGTACTTTATCTATGGCTTTAACTGCTTTAAATGCTGTTGATAATACTACTTCAGTTTCTGCTGAACCTACTACTTTCCCAACTTCAGCTACTTTAACTATTGCTGCTGCTAAAGGAACATTATCAACTAGTGATTCTAATCCAAAAGCTTCATTATTATTAGCTGGTGATAGAGATCAAAAAGTTTTAGCTTTCAGAGTTAAAGCTTCAAATGATACTATTAAATTAAGAGATTTAGTATTTACTGGGTCAAACTTAGATAAATTATCTAATTTTAGAGTTGTTTCTTCTTCTAATGAAGTTGTTGCTTCTTCTACAACTAGTAATTCTGGAAGTGTTACTTTTACATCTATCGATACTACAAATACTATAGCTATGGATGTAACTAATACTTACTACTTAGTTGCTGATATTAATACTAATGTTGCAGGTGCTACATTCTCTGTTAATTTAGATGGTGCTCAATCAAAAGTTAAATCTACTAATGGTACTGTTGTTGGTATGGATACAACTGTTACTGTTTCTGTTACTTCAAATGTACATGCAATTGAAGAAAACAAAGCTGTTGTTGCTAAAGCTAGTAACTCATCTAAAGATTTATCTACTTCTGCATTAAGATTTACTGTTACTGCTTCTGGTAAAGATTCAGTTACTTTATCTGGTGCTACATTTGATAACGTATTATCAGGATATACTGGTGCTACAACTTTAACTGTTTATAAAGATAGTGTTTCTGCTGCTAACATAGTTGGTACAGGTGCTGTTTCTGCAAATGGTGCTACTAGTGCTCCTGTTTCATTTACTGCTAATAAAACAGTTGATACTGGTTCTACTAATACTTATATCGTTGTAATTAATGCAACTCAAGATGCTACTGTAAACGGTACTCCATCTTGGACAATTAGATTAACTAACTTACAAGTTGGTTCAATCAATTCTTCTTCTTACAACAATATGGGTGAATTCCCAATTACTGAAACTAAATAATTGTTATTTAGAATTAGTTAAACAAAAATTATTTAATAATTTTTAAAGAACTCTCGGAAACGAGGGTTCTTTTTTTGTGGTCGAAATCCTATATTTGCAATATTTTTATGAATGATTATAATAAGCGTAGATTTAATTTTTAATAATTATAATATGGCACAAGTATTAGATAAAACATCAAAAACAGTTTTATTAAAACTTTCAATTCAGGAATTTAAAAGAATAAATGAATCTTGAATTTTTGATGATGAAAAAATAGAAGATTATGAGTTTATATTTGATAAGTCTGTAAAAGCATCTGATTTATTAAAAACTTTTTAGTTATGACAAAATCTTGGGAAAAATATATAAATAAAAATATATATAAAAATGAATTAAAATCTATAATAGAAGATATATTATACTAAAAATATTTTGCTTTCTTAGTATAAATAGGTATAATAAATTGGTATACTAACCAATAAAAATATGCAAGAAATAAAAGAAATAGAATTAAGAGAAAAAACTGAAAAAGATTGAA
>Ga0100381_1001003_pt1 | contig 27419 bp, 24 predicted proteins | sample CryGeymeta201505_FD_80416 | JGI IMG/M metagenome (GOLD analysis project Ga0100381, IMG submission 80416) | Groundwater microbial communities from Crystal Geyser aquifers in Utah, USA - Crystal Geyser metaG 2015-05 | ecosystem: Environmental > Aquatic > Deep subsurface > Groundwater | place: USA...
CACGACCTTACCAAGTGATTAATATTACTATTATTTTTACCCACCCCACTTACCAATCAATTCAAGTTGCATTAAGCACCTAAGCATTACATCCAAATAATTACTAATTTAGCAACTTTAAAAATTATTTTAAATTCATTTTTCAATGAACAACAACAACTATTGCATCATTATGGCAGGCGGCATTGGAAGTCGTTTTTGGCCCATGAGTAGAACTGCACATCCTAAACAATTTTTAGATATTTTAGGTACTGGGGAAACACTTTTGCAACAAACTTTTAATAGATTAAAGAAAATTTGTCCTGAAAAAAACATCTATATTGTTACCAATGATATTTACAAGAATTTAATATTTGAACAACTCGAAGGAATTACCGAAGAACAAGTGTTGTGCGAACCTTCCAGAAAAAACACAGCTCCTTGCATTGCCTATGCTAATTTTAAAATTGCATCTAAAAATCCAAATGCAAATATTTTAGTCGCTCCTGCCGACCATTTAATTCTTAAAGAAGATGAATTTATTCGTATTGCTAATTTAGCGTTGGATTATACTTCAAAAAATGATTGTTTACTTACGCTTGGCATCACTCCTACTCGTCCAGATACTGGTTATGGCTACATACAGTTTCTTGAATCTGACGATTACGTAAAAAAAGTAAAAACATTTACCGAGAAACCTGATTTAGAATTAGCAAAAAAATTTGTAAGTAGTGGTGATTTTGCCTGGAATTCAGGAATGTTTGTATGGAGTTTAAAAAGCATTCAAAAAGCCTTTGAAACACACTTGCCAACCATGTTCCAATTATTTAAAGATGAACAAGATGCTTTTGGTACTTCTAATGAAGACCTTGCTATTAAAAACATTTATTCCGTTTGCAAAAATATTTCCATTGATTATGGCATTATGGAAAAATCAAAAAATGTTCATTTAATTAGTGCTGATATTGGTTGGTCCGATTTAGGTACTTGGGGGTCTATTTACACACACTTGGAGCATGATGAAAACAAGAATGCTGTAGTTGGGAAAAATGTGATGCTTTATGATTCCAAAGGAAATATTATAAATGTTCCAAACAAAAAACTTGTAGTTTTACAAGGATTAACAGATTATATTGTAGTGGAATCAGACAATATTTTATTGGTTTGTAAAAAAGAAGACGAACAAAAAATTAAACAATTTGTAAATGATATTAAGCTAACGAAAAACGAAAAATATTACTAATTGACGAGTTACGATTTTTGATTGACGATTCCGAAATATTAAAAAAGAAATACCCTAAATGAGCAAAAAAGAATCAGAAGAAGAAAAAAAAGAAATGTCTTTCTTAGACCATTTAGAAGTATTGCGTTGGCATTTAGTACGTTCAACCATTGCTGTTATGCTATTTGCTTCGTTGGCTTTTATTTATAAATCAATTTTATTTGATGACATCATTTTGGCTCAAAAAAATTCTAACTTTTGGACCTATCAGCTGTTTTGTAAATTTTCAAACCTCATAGGAAAAGGTGATTCTCTTTGTTTAGGAGATATAAAATTCAGCTTAATAAATCTAACAATGAGTGGGCAATTTACCATTCATATTATGACTTCCATCATTGCTGGAATAGTGTTGGCTTTTCCTTATTTATTGTTCGAGATTTGGCGTTTCATTAGACCCGCATTAGAAAAAAAAGAACGAAAATATGCTACGGCTCTAATTTTTTCAGGCTCATTTTTATTTTCTCTTGGAATTTTATTTGGCTACTTTTTCATTTCTCCACTTTCAGTTCAATTTTTAGGTAATTATGTGGTAAGTGATTTGGTTGAAAACAATATAAGCATACAATCTTTTATCTCAACCGTAACCACCATCACACTTGCTTGCGGGTTAGTATTTGAATTACCTTTATTGGTGTATTTCCTTTCAAAAATGGGCATTCTAACCCCAGAAGTAATGCGTAAATACAGAAAAATAGCCATTGTAGCCACCTTAATATTATCAGCAGTGATAACACCTCCAGATGTTGCTAGTCAAATATTATTAACAGTTCCATTACTTATTCTTTATGAAGTTAGTATCTTCATTTCTAAAATAGTAAATTCTAAATCCTAAATCTATGATTCTAAGAGCCGAAAATATTTTTAAGAAATATGGAGACAGAACAGTTGTTAATAATGTTTCTGTTGAAGTTAAACAAGGCGAAATTGTGGGACTACTTGGTCCAAATGGAGCTGGAAAAACAACTTCATTTTACATGATAGTAGGTTTGGTTCATCCAAATGAAGGAAAAATATTTTTGGACGATATAGATATTACTAAACTTCCAATGTATAAACGAGCTCAAATGGGCGTTGGCTACCTTCCTCAAGAAGTATCTGTATTTAGAAAATTGAGTGTAGAAGACAACATAAGTGCTATTTTAGAAATGATGAATCTTACTAAGGCTCAACAAAAAGAAAAATTAGAAGCACTTATTGAAGAATTTGGTCTTGGTCATGTTCGAAAAAATTTAGGTGATAACTTATCTGGTGGAGAAAAAAGAAGAACAGAAATTGCTCGGGCTCTTGCTTCCGACCCTAGCTTTATTTTGCTCGATGAACCATTTGCTGGAGTTGATCCTATTGCTGTTGAGGACATTCAACACATTGTTGCTAAGCTCAAAAACAAAAATATAGGGATTTTAATTACAGACCACAACGTGCAAGAAACGCTTAGTATAACAGATAGAGCTTATTTGCTATTTGAAGGAAGTATTTTAAAAGCTGGCACAGCAGAAGAACTTGCTTCTGATGAACAGGTTAGAAGGGTTTATTTAGGTAAAAACTTTGAGTTAAAACGAAAAATTTAATTGTTAAATTCACTTCCATTACTTCGTCTTTTATTTCCTTTTGTTGTAGGAATTGTTTTGGCTATTTATCTTCCAACAACCTCTTTCTATCCTCTCTTCATTTTTGGTATTCTTTTTATTTCATTTTTAAGCTTGGTTTCTATACGAAAAATCAATAACAAATATAGTTTACGTTGGTTTTTTGGAATTCTCATTCATCTTAACTTAATCGTTGGAGGTTATGCACTCACCTGTTTTAATAATGAAGTGAAAACCGTTAATCTTAATACTCAATTAACCAATCAATACCTTATTGCTGAAATCACAGAACCCATCGTTGTAAAAGAAAATTCTGTAAAAATCATATTAGCAATTCAAGGAATTAAAACGCAACAAAAATGGGAAAGTGCTGAAGGAAAAGCCATAGTTTATCTCCAAAAAGATAGTAATTCTATCCATCTTCAGATGAATGATGTTATTTCGTTTGAACCTAAATTAAAAAATGTTTCAGCTCCACAAAATCCCCATGAGTTTGATTATAGAAGATACTTGGCATATCATCTCATCCATCAACAAGCTTATTTAAGTTCATCCAATTGGAAGTTGCTCAAAAAGAGTAATACTACTTCCATTTTTGCTCGTGCAGCAACCCTACGAAAAAATTTAATTAAACTGTTGGAAGATTTAGGTGTGAAAGAAGAAAGATTAAGTGTTGCTTCTGCATTGATTTTAGGTTATAAAGACGATATTGATGCTCAACTTAAAAGTGCTTATTCCAGTGCAGGAGCAATGCATGTATTGGCTGTTTCAGGATTACATGTAGGTGTTATTTTTCTGATTTTTAATCAACTCCTGCTTTTTCTCAACAAAATCAAATACGGAAAATATGTAAAAGGCATATTACTCATTCTTATCTTATGGGTTTATGCATTGCTAACAGGGCTTTCACCTTCTGTAATGCGTGCTGCTACCATGTTTAGTTTTATTGTTGGAGCTAAAATAACAGGAATACACTCTAACTTTTTCAATACACTGGCTGCATCAGCATTGACATTGTTATTAATTAATCCTTTGTTAATTATGGAAGTAGGATTTCAGTTGTCCTACTTAGCAGTAATTGGTATTGTGGTCATACAACCTTGGATTTATAATCTCTATTATACAAAATGGTGGCTATTGGACAAGATATGGGGATTAACGGCCGTTTCCATTGCTGCTCAAATCGCCACTTTTCCTCTAGGCTTGTATTATTTTCACCAATTTCCAAATTATTTCCTACTTTCTAATTTATTGATTATTCCTTTGGCCATTTTAATTTTATATTGGGGACTACTTGTTATTGCGTTATCTCCCATTCCTCAAGTGGCTACTTATTTTGGAAAAGCATTGGATTATATCATTTTATTTTTAAACGAATCTGTGATGTACATCGATCAAATCCCCTACTCCCTATCTCAAAATATAAAATTTACTATTTTTGATAACTACCTAACTTACATTGCAATAATTTCTGTTATCTTACTCATACATTTAAGGAAATATAGCTATTTTTTAGTAGCATCCTGTTGCGTTATTGTGCTTTTAAGTCTACGTTTATTGGATAAAAACACTTCTTTAAATCAACGTATTTTTACGGTTTACAACATTCCAGCACATACAGCAATTAATTTTATTGATGGAACTGATAATATATTAATTTCAGACCTTCAGCTATTAGAAACAAAGGAGAAACTACTGTTTCATGTTCAAAACAACTGGATACAAAAAGGAGTTGAAACGGAAAAAATAGTTACCTTAAATGAACTCATACAACAACATCAAATAAGTACACAGCTAACCATCAATAACGATAAATTATTCAATAAAAGAAATTATTTTCAATTTTATGATAAAAGAATAGCTCTGATTACCAAAGACTTTAAACTTTTTGAAACAGAAAATCCCTTAAAGGTGGATTACCTCATTGTTAGTCAAAATGCAACGCACCAACTCCAAGAGGTATTAAAAATAATTCAACCATTAGAGATTATTATAGATGCTTCTAATTCTCACTATGTTGCTGAAAAACTGAGAAAACAAGCCTTAGAACTCGAACTAACTTGCTGGTCCATTCCTCATGATGGAGCTTTTGTTAAGGATTTAGCCCTTAAGTAAATCTGACCTTCGTTCTTGTGTGCGTTGCAAAGCCTGTTCTTCACGCCAAGCCTCAATCTTTTTATGGTCACCACTGAGTAAAATTTCAGGAACTTTTAATCCTCTATATTCTTCTGGTCTTGTATAAACTGGAGGTGCCAACAAATTATCTTGAAAGGAATCGGTAAGTGCAGATGTTTCATCACCAATAACCCCTGGAATTAAACGAATAATGGCATCTGCTAATAGAACTGCGGGAAGCTCTCCTCCTGTCAACACAAAGTCGCCAATGGATATTTCTTTGGTAATAAACAAATCTCGAACTCGTTGGTCAACTCCTTTGTAATGCCCTGCAAGTATAATCAAGTTCTCTTTTAACGAAAGGGTGTTTACCATGCCTTGTTTCATAGTTTCTCCATCTGGAGTCATATAAATAATTTCATCGTAGGTTCTTTCTGCTAGTAATTTTTCAATACAATCAGCAATGGGTTGAATTTGCATCACCATTCCTGCTCCACCACCAAAAGCATAATCGTCCACACTTTTTTGCTTGTTGGTAGAATAATCTCTTAAGTTATGCACCATCAACTCCACCAAACCTTTGTCCTGAGCACGTTTCAATATAGAGGTGTTCAATGGACTTTCCAATAATTTAGGTAAAACGGTAATGATATCTATGCGCATCAGTAGAAAGTTTACAAAGTTAAAAGTTTGTAAAGTTATCAATTATCCATTAACCATTTTTACATTATCTTTGCCAACTATTTATTTTGAAAATTTATGGACAACAACAAAACTTGGACAAAAGAAGAAATTCTAAACATATACAACCAACCTTTAATGGAATTGATTTACGATGCAGCACAAGTGCATCGTTTACACCACGACCCACTTAAAATTCAGGTGAGTAAATTAATTTCTATAAAAACTGGTGGTTGCCCTGAAGATTGTGGGTATTGCCCACAGGCTGCTCGTTACCATACTAATATTGAAAAAAATAACTTAATGCCTTTAGAAGAAGTGTTGGCTAAAGCTGAAGCTGCAAAAGCAACGGGTTCATCAAGAGTTTGTATGGGTGCTGCGTGGAGAAACGTACAAGATGGAGAAGATTTTGACCAAGTTATTAAAATGGTAAAAGGATTAAGTGCGATGAACATGGAAGTATGTTGTACCTTAGGTATGGTTACTGAAAACCAAGCAACACGTTTGGCTGAAGCAGGTTTGCATTACTACAACCATAACATTGATACATCTGAAGAATATTACAAAGAAGTAATTTCAACCAGAAGTTTTAATGATAGGATAAAAACATTAGAGAATGTGCGTAAAAGTTCATTAAAAGTTTGTTCTGGAGGTATTATCGGAATGGGCGAAACTGTTAACGACCGTATTGGAATGTTAATGGGTTTATTAAAATTAAGCTCCGCACCAGAATCTATTCCAATCAATGCGTTGGTTCCAGTTGAAGGAACTCCTTTAGAAGAACAAGAAATTGTACCTATTTGGGATGTGGTAAGAATGATTGCTACCACACGAATTGTTTTCCCAAAAAGCACAGTGCGTTTATCGGCAGGAAGAATGCAAATGAGTAAAGAGGGACAAGCTTTGTGCTTTATGGCTGGTGCTAGCTCCATTTTTGCTGGAGATAAATTGCTTACCACTCCTAATCCTGGAGATAACGAAGACATGGAATTGTTTAACTTGTTGGGGCTAACTCCAACCGAAAAAATTAAAGACAATACGGGTAAAGTAAAAATTAGAAAAGACCAACCTGTTTTAGAAGCGGTTGCTGATGAGAAATGGAGCAGGCCAGGATATGTTATCGAACGAAATATTAAAGCAACGGAAAAAGGAAAAGAACTTAGAAAAGAATTAAAAAAATATCTACCTGAGTAGTAACTCCATTTTTTAAAATAAAAAAAGGAATTCTTGAGTAAAAATTCCTGTTTAGTTAGTGCAAAATAAAATGAAAAAATTATTGCAGACTTATTTTCTTTTTTAATTCCTCAATATAACCTCTGAAACGCTTATCTGTATCAATAAGATTGTTAACTGTTTTACAAGCATGAAGAACAGTTGCGTGGTCTTTCCCTCCACAATGCATACCAATTGAAGCTAAACTTGATTTAGTCATTTGTTTAGAAAAATACATGGCTATTTGACGGGCTTGAACCACTTCTCTTTTTCTTGTTTTTGATTTTAAAGTATCTATTTGCATATCAAAATAATCGCAAACAACTTTTTGTATGTAATCAATAGATACCTCTCTAGCTGTATTTTTGACAAACTTATCAACCATCTGGCGAGCTAAGTCAATATTTACGGCTTTTTTATTTAATGAAGATTGAGCTAAAATAGAAATTAAAGCACCTTCTAATTCTCTAACATTAGTTGTAATACTATAAGCAATATATTCAACAACATCTTTTGGCAACTCCAAGCCTTCGCTATACATTTTCTTTTCTAAAATAGCTATTCTTGTTTCTAAGTCTGGTGATTGCAAATCTGCTGCTAATCCCCATTTAAAACGAGAAAGTAAGCGTTGTTCCATTCCAATAATTTCAACAGGAGCTTTATCTGCCGTTAAAATAATTTGTTTTCCTGATTGGTGTAAGTGATTGAATATATGGAAAAATACATCTTGTGTTTTTGCTTTTCCAGCAAAAAATTGAACATCATCAATAATTAAAACATCTATCATTTGATAGAAATGAATAAAATCATTTTGCTCGTTGTTTTTAACTGAATCAATAAATTGTTGAGTAAACTTCTCTGAAGAAACGTACAGTACAATTTTATTTGGAAATTTATTTTTTACCTCAATACCAATGGCATGAGCTAAGTGTGTTTTTCCTAACCCAACTCCTCCATAAATTAATAAAGGATTAAAAGAAGTTCCGCCTGGATTGTTCGACACAGCAAAACCTGCTGAACGAGCTAATCTGTTGCAATCTCCTTCAACAAAATTATCGAAAGAATAATTGGCATTGAGTTGAGATTCTACATTCAAATGAGCAATACCTGGAATGATAAATGGGTTGCGAATAGATTTGTTTTTATTCAAATCTAAAGGCATATTAACTGGATTATTTTTGATGTGAGGTTTGTTAACCGCAGGAATTTTAAGTGTATATGGTTGATTTCCTTTTGTATTATTTTCAATAACAATACTATATTCTAATCGTCCTTCTGTGCCTAATTCTTTTTTAATGGTTTTTTTTAGAATAGCCACATAATGTTCTTCCAACCATTCATAAAAAAATTGACTAGGTACTTGTATGGTTAAAACCTTATCTTTCAGTTTAACTGGGATAATAGGTTCAAACCAAGTTTTATAACTTTGTAAACTCACGTTATCCTTGATAATTTGAAGGCAATTGTCCCAAACTGATGTAAAGTTTTTCTCCATTTTTTAATCTCCTGTTTTTTTTAAAGCGTAAAAATAATCGTTATTAACATAAAAACAAAGGAAAATTTACATCTTTTTTTTAAAAGAATAATTTACTTAAATAAAAAGAATAAGTAACTTAATATCAACAGTTTTTTATAAAAAACTATCTTTGTTTTTACGCTAACAAATATTTGTATAAAAAAATGAAAAAAAAAATTTTTAACTATTGTTTTTTAACTTTTTTTTTCTCTTTTAATTTTTATCGATTCTGATGAGAAAAAATAGGCTTCATTTTTAACATCAATAAAGAAATCTATCCTTCCTAAGTTTATACCAGCCCAACCTACCTGATTAATCAACGTAATTTTATTTTTTTTGTTTCTAACGGTAGTTGGTTTATCCAAAAAGGTATGCGTATGTCCTCCTATTATTAAATCAATGTATTCGTTTTCTTTTGCCAAAACCAAATCCGACACTTTGTTGGTTTTATATGCATAACCCAAGTGAGAAAGACAAATAATTAGATGACATTTTTCGTTGTTTTTTAAATGATTAGCTGTTTCATTCGCCTTATTTATAGGGTTTAGATAAATGGTTTCTTTGTATGATTTTTTATCTACCAATCCTTCTAGTTCGACTCCTATTCCGAAAACACCTATTTTTACATCATCTTTTTCAATTACTTTATAAGGTAAAATTTTATCTTTTAATATGGTATTAGAAAAATCATAATTAACATTCACAAAAGGAAAGTTAGCGTGAGGCAACATCTTATGAAACCCATCTATGCCATTATCAAAATCATGATTTCCAATAGTTGCAGCATCATATTTCATTAAACTCATTAACTTAAATTCCAATTCACCTCCATATTTATTAAAGTATGGCGTACCCTGAAAAATATCTCCAGCATCGAACAGCAGCACATTTTTTTCTTCTGTTCTGATTTTGTCTATTAAACCTGCTCTTCGGGCAACTCCTCCTAAGTTTGGATATTTTGGGTCGTTTGCAGGAAATGGATCTATATGACTATGCACATCATTGGTATGTAAAATAGTGATTTTTGTATGATTTTTTTTAAGAATAGCAGCCGAAATTGGATTTAAAGCAGCAGCACCAAGCAAGGAAACACTTCCTAAAAAAGTTTGTTTTATAAAGGTTCTTCTGTTACTCATAAACGATCCTCCCTTCTATTTTTCCTGTTAATTGCTTTCCTTGTGCGTGTTGTTCTTCACAATATTGTATAATGGCATTTCTTAATTTTATTCCCACTTTTTCATAGTTAATGGGATTTAGAAAAAAAGTCATATTATCACCTCCATTGGCTAAATAATCTGAAGTGAGGATTTTATAGGTTGTGTTTAACGATTTATCATTCTTTCTATATTTATATTTAATATCTTGACCAGTTGATGTAAATTTCACTTTAACTCCAGAAACAGGCTGTCCTCCAACTCTATTTAGGTAATTTATTAATCTATTCAAACTATCTTTACTAATCGTAACTACCACCAACTCATTCTCAAAAGGCATCAGTTCAAAAATTTTTCCTTTGGTAATTTCTCCTTTAGGCAAAGATGTTCTTAAGCCACCAAAATTCAACATAGAAAAATCAATATTACTGTTATACATTTTTTGAGCTACTTCCATACTTAAATCAGCAACAAGGTTTCCCAATTTAGTTTCGGGCTTCCCTTTTTCTCTTGTAAATTCATCATTTGAAATAACCAAGACTTCGTTCATTTCTTTGTCTAACTCAATTTTATAAGGAACAACGAGTTCATCAATTTTTTTCTGATTGGAATAAGTGCTATCTAAAGCTATCGAAGTTTGGGGCGTTTTTGTATATACCGAAGGATTACATTGTGTTAGTAACAATGATGTTGCAATAAGCAAAAATAAATTAATTGATAGCGATTGTAGTTTATTCATTTATTTATAAAACTATTTTATCCTTATTTTTGCCGTCCAAATTACGCACATTTTTTTACTCTATATTAATAATATATGTATAAATCAACAACAAAAATTAGAGTACGCTATGCCGAAACCGATATGATGGGCTATGTTTATTACGGAAATTATGCCACTTATTTTGAAGTAGCTCGTGTAGAAGCAATTAAAAAGCTAGGCTTTAGCTACCGAAAAATGGAAGATGAAGGCATTGCTTTGCCTGTGTTGGATTTTTCGATAAGGTATTACAAACCTGCTTTTTATGATGACGAAATTACCATAGAAACAACCATCACAGAATTACCAAAAGCTCGTATTCATTTTACATATAAATGTTTGAATGAAAAAGGAGAGTTAATTAATGAAGCAAAAACTACATTGGTTTTTATTAATAAAGAAAACTTAAAACCTTGTTCTGCTCCTGCTGATTTTATTGATGCTATGAGTAAGTTTTTTAACTAATTAATAAATGCGAAATATCTTTTTTATATCAATCGTCTCTGTAATTTTGTTGTGCAGTTTTTTAATTCCAATAACGTTAAAAAAAAATAATATGACTACTAAAACAACTACCCTTGAAACAGTAACTCTTGGAGCTGGCTGCTTTTGGTGTGTAGAAGCAATATTTGACAACCTCAAAGGCGTTGAAAGTGTTGTTTCTGGCTATGCTGGTGGAACAGTGAAAAATCCATCCTATAAAGAAGTTTGTGCAGGAACAACAGGTCATGCAGAAGTTTGTCAAATCACTTATGACACATCCATTATTTCTTTTGATGAATTATTGGAAGTTTTTTGGCAAGTACATGATCCTACAACACTTAATCGACAAGGTGGAGATGTTGGAACACAATATCGTTCTGCTATTTTTTATCATACAGAAAAACAAAAAGAAATTGCTGCTGCATATAAAACTAAACTAACAAAAGAAAAAGTATTCCCTAATCCAATTGTAACTGAAATAACGGCATTTACTAATTTTTATCCTGCAGAAGATTACCATCAAGATTATTTTGAGCTTAATGGCGAAAATCCATACTGTTCATCAGTAGTGAAACCTAAAGTTGAAAAATTTAAAAAGATATTTAAAGCAAAACTAAAAGAGTAATTTTTTTAATTCACTAAGTTTTATTTTTATCTTTGCTACATGGAGAATTTATTTATAGAAGGAACTACTACTACACCTAAAATTGATTTTAACGCTAAAAATGATATCCTAATTATTTATGGAAGATCCATTCCTGAACATCCCATTAATTTCTACAAACCAGTTGAATCATGGCTTACAGAATATCTCCAAACTAATCCTCAAAAAATTTCGTTGGAAATTCATTTAGATTATCTCAATACCCACTCCACAGAATGTCTTTATATTTTACTCAAAAAATTAGAAACATTTATGATTGAAACAACTAATAATGTTTCTGTTATTTGGCATTATGATGAAGATGATGAGGATTTATTTGATATGGGAGAGAATTTTGCCGAAATGATAAAAATTCCTTTTAAATTCAACCCAATCGATCAATAATTTTAAAATTTCTGTTTATAATAGAATTTTAATCTAATTCAATAAAATTAGAAAAACACATCTCTTAAAAATTTAACAAATGAAATACACACCTTTAAAAAACACACTATACATTGAAAATAGAAAAAAAATAGCTCAATTAATGATGCCTAATGCTATTGCTGTTTTTAACTCAAATGACATTATGCCAACCAATGCAGATGGAACTTTACCTTTTCGTCAAAACAATGATTTGCTCTATGTTTCTGGTGTTGACCAAGAAGAATCAATCGTGCTACTTTTTCCAAATGCGATTAATCCAAAGCATCGTGAAATTTTGTTTGTAAAAGAAACGAGTGAACTTATTGCCATTTGGGAAGGAGCTAAATTTTCAAAAGAACAAGCCACCAAGCAATCTGGCATTGAAACCGTTTATTGGACAAGCCAGTTTGAAGCTATTTTTCATGGATTAACTACCGAAGCCAACACCATTTATTTGTATCAAAACGAGCATTTAAGAGCTGTAAATACCGTTGAAACTTGCAGTGATAGATTTAGAAAAATGTGTCAAACAAAATATCCTCTACATAACTACGAGCGTTTAGCTCCATTAATGAGTAATCTTAGAGCAACCAAACATCCATTAGAAATTGAAGCCATTCAACATGCTAGTAACATAACCGAAAAAGGACTCAGACGCATCTTAAATTTTGTGAAACCAGGTGTGATGGAGTACGAAATAGAAGCAGAATTTATCCATGAATTTATAAAAAACCGTTCGAATGGATTTGCTTACCAGCCTATAATTGCATCAGGGTATAACGCTTGTGTGTTACACTATATTGAAAACAATGCTCAATGCAAAGCTGGTGATGTTATTTTGTTGGATGTGGGTGCTGAATATGCTAATTATGCTTCCGATATGACACGTTGCATTCCTGTTAGTGGAAAATTTACGCCTCGCCAAAAAGAAGTTTACAATGCTGTTTTAAGAGTAATGAAAGCAGCAACAGCAATGTTAGTGTCAGGAACAAAACACGATGAATATCATACTGAAGTTGGAAACATTATGCAAAGTGAATTAATTGGTTTAGGATTAATTGATAAACATGATGTTGCTAAACAAGATAAAAATAATCCACTATATAAAAAGTACTTTATGCATGGAACATCTCACCACATGGGATTAGATGTACACGATGTTGAAAATAGAAACCGTCCTTTTGAAGCAGGAATGGTGTTAACCGTTGAACCAGGCATTTATATCCGAGAAGAAAATTTAGGTATTCGTTTAGAAAATGATGTGTTAATTACAAACGACAAACCGTTTGACTTAATGAAAAATATACCTTTAGAAGCAGATGAGATTGAAGAATTAATGAATTAAGTCATTTTTCTAAAAAATAAAAACAATTAACTTTAATTTTATCTTCCCCCCTTAAATCATAAATTTATAAGAGTATTTTAGTCAAAAACAGATGTGTAATTTAGCCTTGTTATGTCTAACCATTTTTTATTTTTTTTAATACTCATATTTTCATTTACCAATGTAACAGCACAAAATTGTATTTTTTCGGGGAAAATTATAGATGCAACAACAAATGAACCTATTGCTTATGCAAGTATTTACATTGCTTCTATTGCTAAAGGAGTAATGACTAATGATGCTGGAGAATTTAAAATTGATGTTCCTTGCAACAACTATCAAGCAAAAGTTCAATATATTGGTTATGAAACACTAACGCTTTCAATACCTTCATCAACCAAAACAAATCAAACCATCCTATTGAAGCAAAAGACTTTTGAGATAAAAGAGTTTACCGTGAATGCAAAAGCCGAAGACCCAGCCTATAACATCATGCGAAAAGCAATTGTGTTGGCAGAATATTATAAAAAACAAATCAAAGAATATGATTGCACAATTTATATGAAAGAATATTTTGTGGTAGATAAAATTCCTGAAATTGCTCGACTATTTGCTGATAAAGAAGATTTAAAAGAAATGAAAGCAGGAGCTATTTCAGAAATACTTATGGAATATCACTATGAATATCCAAATACGACAAAAGAAAAAATTATTTCAGCTCGAAATTCTAAAAATGATACTGCAAAAACAGGCTCAAATTACATTAATTTGAATTTTTATCGTTTAGGTGGAAATGAAATTGTTTCTCCGCTTGGAAAAAATGCTTTTCAGGTTTATAAATTTGAATTATTAGATTCTTACATAGAAGGTAATCATACCATTAAAAAAATTAAAATAATTCCGAAAAGAAAAGGGCAAGATTTAATGTCGGGCGAAATTTATATTGTTGATGGATTATGGAGTATTCATAGTGTTGATGTTAAATTTAAACAAAACTTGGTTGATGTTTCTTATAAACAATTCTATTCTGAAATTAAGAAAAACACCTGGTTTCCTATTAATCACGAAATTTCTGTGGAGGCAAAGTTAATGGGGTTTGAAGGAAATTATAAATACTTGGCTTCTATCAGCAACCTTTCAACAAAAAACGATAATGTTGTAGATAGCAAAATCGATAAATTGGTAGAACTTCCTTTAACTGGCGATGAAAATTTTGAAAAAATAAAATTGAGTGATGCCGAAAAGGAAAATCTTTCTAAAACACAACAAAAAATCAATAATTTGATGGAGAAAGACAAGTTATCAAAAGGTGATGCCTTAAAATTGGTTCAACTTATTGAAAAAGAAAACGAAGCTGAAAATAAAAAAAATAACGAAAAACAAAATTTAGATCTTAGTAGAGATAGAAACGTAGCATATATTGACAGTGCATTTACTAAAACAAATTCTTCTTGGGATAGTTTGAGAGCTGTTCCTCTTTCTGAAAAAGAAAAAGAAATTTATGCTACAAACGATTCCTTAAATCGGATAGAAAACAACGATACCATTATTAATAAAAAACGCTCTATTATTGGTAATGCACTCTTTTTTAATGGTAAAATTAAAACAAAAAATAAGGATGTAACCCTTCGTATTCCAGGAGCCTTATCATGGCTAAGCTTAAACTTTAACACTGTTGATGGTTTTGTATTAAAAAAGCGCTTGTTTTCCTATCATAAAAAATATAACAATGGTAGTTTTTTTGAAATTGCTCCTGCACTTCAATATTCCTTTGCACGAGAAGATGTAATGGGTAATTTTATGTTTAAAACCCAATACAATGCTAAAAAAAGAGCAGGATTTTACATCAACACAGGAAAACAAAACACAGATTTCAATGCTGAAAAACCAATGAATAACTTTTTCAATAGTGTTTCCACCCTATTTTTGGGTGATAATATCAAGAAAATATACCAAAAACAATTTATAGACATCGGACATCAAATTGATATTGCTAATGGGTTCACATTCATAACTTCTGTTGAATATGCTAAAAGAATAGCATTAACCAACCATACCGATTTCAACATTTGGAATCCAGAAAAAAAGGAATATACATCTAACATTCCAATATCTACAACAGATTCTTCTATTTTTAACAACCACAATTCTGCTCTTTTTTCGGCAAGTTTAAGTTATACGCCCAACTATTTTTATCGTTTTTACAAAAACCAAAAACGTATGCTGTATTCCAATTACCCTACATTTACTGCTTCTTACACACAGGGAGTTAAGGGTGTTTTTAATAGTAGTACGGATTTTAGTTTGGTCGAATTTTCGATGGAGCAATCCAAAAAAATAAAACTAATTGATAAGGTAAGTTATTATGTTGGAACAGGAATATTTACCAACACAAATCAACTCAAATTTGCTGATTATAAAAGTTTTAACACTACTCCATTCTATGTTTCTGGAAATGCAAATAGAAATTCTTTTCGATTATTAGATTTATACCAACACAACAGCTCCGACTATTTCGCAGAAGCTCATCTTGAAATTGAAGATAATTTTTTGTTATTGAAACGACTTCCGCTATTTAATCTAACGAATTGGAGTGAACGCATTCGATTTAGCTATTTGCGAAATGAACAAATTGATAATTATTATGAAATTGGTTATGGTTTAACAAAACTATTTTTTATGTTTGATGTAGAGGGTTTTGTAAGTTTTAACGAGCATAAACATCAATATACTGGCTTTAGAATAATATTGAGATTATTTGATGATGACAACACGGTTTTTGAATAACCAAAAAGCAATTCTAATTAGAATTGCTTTTTGGTTATTCGTTTTATTTTGAAGAGGATTATGCTTTAGAAGAAGAATCTGAACCTAAATCATCAAAATTTATGTCTGTGAAAGAAGAAGATACTTTTTCAATTACCTCCTCGCCTTGCTCTAGTTTTAGAGCTTTAATTTTTTCTACAGCCTCTGATAATCCTTCCGAAAATTTTTCTAAATCTTCTTTATAAAGAAATAATTTATGTTTTTCGTAAGTGAATTTTTGATTATCATCTGTAAACTTTCTTTTACTTTCAGTGATTGTTAAGTAATAATCATCTGCTTTTGTTGCCTTTACATCGAAAAAATAAGTTCTTTTCCCAGCTCTTACTACTTTAGAAAATACTTCATCTCTTCTGTTTTCTTGGTTTTCATTTTCTCCCATCTTCATTATTTTTTTTTGTTAAACTTATTTTAATAGTACAAATCTTATTAATTTATTTGACATAAACAAAATTGAGAGAATAAAATTAAATAATTTTTTACACAAATTCATTTTTTTGTCAGGTAATAAAAAAACAACGACTATCTAATCAAAAAACTAAACCTATTAGAAATATCAATTAAAATAATAGATTTGGTATTAAACAAGGTAATTTCAAAGTTTTTTACTCAAATAAACAATAAAAATATTGAAGTAAATCGTATTTTTATACAAATTTATGGAGGATCATTTTGGTTTTCTAAAACATCAAGAGTAGAATAACATGCAAAAGACCCACTAACAACAAAAGAAATTGTAGGAATTATAACCCATTACAACCCAATGAATAACGATAACATATTAACCCAAGTTTTTGAAAAATTAAATGTATATTTAAAGAAAGATACACTAATTGATTATAAAACTCCTGATGAATTGCACAATGCCATCAATTTTTCGATAGCAGAAAAAGGAGTTTCTGAATCTGAGTTTCTGGCGTTAATCAATAAATATTTAGACTATTCGGTAAACACTAACCATCCTCAGTTTTTGAATCAATTGTATGCTGGATTTAATTTCCCTGCCTTTATTGGTGAAATTTTTACTGCTTTAGCCAATACTTCCATGTACACCTACGAGGTTGCACCAGTTGCTACGCTTATCGAAACAGAAATGATTCAATTAATGAACAGCTATACTGGATATAAAAATGGTGATGGTATTTTTGTAAGCGGTGGTAGCAATGCTAATTTGGTTGCACTATTTTCTGCTCGGAATAAAATAGCTCCAGAATCGAGACATCAAGGATACGACAAAAACTTAAAACTACGTGCTTTTATCAACGAACACGCTCATTATTCATTTTCAAATGCTGCAAACATTATAGGAATAGGAACAGAAAGTTTGATTAAAATTAAAGCCGATGAAAACGGACAGATGGTTCCTGAAGCATTAGAAAAAGAAATTAATGCTTCGAAACAAAGAGGTGAAATGCCTTTTTTTGTTGCGGTAACTTGTGCCACAACACTATTAGGAGCTTACGACCCAATTGACGAAATTGCAGAAATTTGTAAAAAACAGAACATTTGGCTTCATGCCGATGGTTCGTTTGGAGGTTCTATTGTTTTAAGCAACAAAAATAGATACCTATTAAAAGGATTAGAAAAAACCGATTCTTTTGCTTGGAATCCTCACAAACTCATGAACATTCCACTCATTTGTTCAGCTTTATTAGTAAAAACAAAAGGAACATTACACCATAATTTAGCTGATGTTGATGCCGATTATCTTTTCCATGATTTAAACTTGATTGAAGATTTAGGAAAAAAATCTATTCAATGTGGAAGAAGAGTTGATGCGGTTAAACTTTGGTTTGCGTGGAAATATTTTGGTAAAGAAGGGTATGAAAAACGAATTGATAATTTAATCGATTTAGCCCAACTTGCTGAACAAAAAGTGCTAAACAGAACTAATTTAGAACTTTTAGCACCACGCCAATCATTTACCATCTGTTTCAGGTATATTCCAGAAATTGAAGTTGATATCAACCAATTTAATTTACAGTTGCGTGAGGAACTTAGAAAATCAGGGAAAAGTCTTGTGAATTATGGGTACATTGGTGAAAAACTTGCCATTCGTTTGGTAATTACCAACGGTGAAATGCAAGAAAAAGATGTAACTTTATTTTTTGAATTGCTTTTAGAAACAGCTTCGGTTTTAGAAAAAAAATACAATAGGATAAAATCTTTTTGATTACAAAAAAAACCTTTAGTAGGTCGCTTTTTATTTTTTTTAAGTTCGTGGTAATTATAAAATCAATAATTACTATATTTACCATTTAATATTCTCTAAATCATAATCTGAAAATCTTTTTGGTTTCGATATAAATTTAAAATTAGCATTGAAAGAAGTTACTTTTTTAAAGCAAAATGCCGAAAAATGGGAGATGTTTGAACATCAGCTTTTCCAAAAGGAAAAACAAAATGCAGATGATGCTGCTAATTTGTTTATCGAAATTACCAATGATTTATCCTATTCAAAAACACATTACCCAAACTCCAAAACAACTCAATATTTGAATAGTTTAGCATCAAAAGTGCATCATTCAATTTATCAAAATAAAAAAGAAAGTAATAAACGAATGCTCTCTTTTTGGAAGACAGAATTACCCTTAGTAGTTAAAACACACCATAAACAATTATTTATATCGTTTGTTATTTTTTTTATTTCTTGCCTAATTGGCTGGTTTTCGGCTAAATATGACGATAGTTTTGTTCGGTTAATATTGGGTGATACCTATGTAAACATGACCTTAGAAAATATAGAAAATAATGATCCAATGGCTGTTTATAAAAGCAGCAAAGAGGTTGATATGTTTTTAGGAATTACAATAAACAATGTGCGTGTATCTTTTTTAGTATTTATTTTAGGTCTATTTTTCTCGGTTGGTTCTGGCTTTTTGTTATTTTCAAATGGCGTGATGTTAGGTTCTTTTCAATACTTTTTTTTAGCAAAAGGGTTGTTTTTAGAGTCATTTCTAACCATTTGGATACATGGAACATTAGAAATTTCGGCAATTATTATTGCTGGTGGAGCTGGAATTGTTTTAGGTAACAGCATTTTGTTTCCAAAAACCTTTTCCAGAGGAGAATCTTTTATTATGGGAGCTAAAAATGGATTAAAAATAATTATTGGAATTGTACCTATTTTTATTGTTGCTGGTTTTTTGGAAGGCTTTGTTACAAGACATACTGATATGCCCATCTATTTGAGTTTATTTATTATTTTAGGTTCATTTTCTTTTGTAATTTGGTACTTTATTATTTATCCAAGAACTATAAAAAATTTCTAACTAATCAATTAACTATGCATCCAGAACAAATAGAATTCAACAAATCAAGAGATTTTAGCGAAACATTAACTATTTCTTTTGCTTTTATCAAACAAAACTTTAAAGGTTTTTTTAAAACTATATTGTTTTTAGTAGGGCCATTATTGCTTATAAACGCAATTTTATCAGGCATTTACCTTCAAAATATGTTTGATGTAAATAGTATTATAGCAGGAAATAGATTTCCTTCCGAAATCTTTTCACCCATTTATTTTTTAATTATAATTTTTTCTATTGTGGCTAACATTATGCTTGTGGGAATTGCTTATGAATACATCATTTTATATGAAAAAAAGGGGTTGAATAACTTCACCATCAATGATGTTTGGAATGCCTTTGTTGCTGATTTAGGATTAATTGTTTCAACTTTTTTCTTCTTAATTGGGGTTCTTATTTTATTCGGTTTTGCCTTTGCAATAATTTCGCTTCTACTTTCATTATTAGGTCCAGTTGGTGCAGTTCTGATTGGCATTATATTTTTAGTTACTTTTTTCTTATTAGGTCCTCCGTTGGTTTTTTTAATTTCTGCTATTTATCCTATCCGTATTCGTGAACGTATAGGAAATGTAGCCGCATTTACAAAAGCATATTACCTAACGAAAGCAAATTTTGGAAGCACTTGGTTGATTATTTTTATTTCTTATCTTATCGTAATTGTGTTAGCTCTCGTTTTGGCTATTCCAGCTGCCATTTTTGGTGGCATGGCTGCAATGCATTCCGTAGATGATGCTTCAAGTATGAGTTCATTACTTCTTACGGCTGTTAATGTTGTATCTACTTTTGGAGGTAGTTTAGTAAACTCATTGCTCTTTATTATTATCGGTTTTCATTATTTTAGTATCAACGAAAAAGAAAATGGTGATGGTTTGTTGGATAGAATCAATCAGATTGGTCAACACAATGAAAACAATGATGATATTACGATTTAATGCATCTACAACCATTAACATTACTGTAAGAGTTGTTTTCCAATTTCTGTTGGTTTTCTGTTGCTCCATCACCAACTTATTTGCTTCTCAAACCTTAAAAAGCGATACCTCAATTATTGAATTAAAAACAATAGACACAACAAAAATAGAAAATTTCAGAAGTGATAGCGATTTTATTTATGACCGAATTCCACCTCCACCCGAAACCCCATGGGAAAATTTTAAAAGATGGTTTTGGAAGCAAATAGCCAACCTATTTGATTCAAACGAATTTTCTAGTTTTTGGGATTATTTTAAATGGATATTGGTTGTTGTACTTGTTTTTTTAGCTGCTTTATGGATTTTTAAAAGTGAAATTAGAGGCGTTTTTATCAATAAAAATGCAGCTAATGTTCCTCATTTTATTGCAGCTGATGAAAACATTCATGAAATGAATTTTGATGTGCTTATCGAAAAAGCCATAAACGAAAAAAACTACAAAGAAGCAGTACGCTTATCATATTTAAAAGTGTTAAAGCGACTTACTGATACTGATTTAATTCGTTGGGAAATTGATAAAACAAACCTCGATTATGCGAATGAATTAGCAAATTCTGAATATGAATTACCATTTAACAAAGTTACAAAAGTGTTCGAATACCTTTGGTATGGAGATTTTGAGCTGAACTCAACTCAATTTAATGCTGAAATAAAAAAGTTTATTGAATTAAGTAATAAACTTAAAAATTGAATCGTTGAAAAAAAACACAAAATATTATATCGTATTAGGATTGCTTTTTGTAGTAGCTGTTCTTCTTCAATACAATACTCCAAAACCAATCAATTGGACAGAAAATTATTCCAACTCAAGTAAAATTCCTTTTGGAACTTATATTTTAAGTGATTTACTCTCTGATTTATTTCCAAATCAGGAAATTAAAGAAACTAAAATTCCCATTTATAACACCATTAACTACCAAACCAATACCAATTATATTATTATAAATAACTCTTTTGCTCCTGATGAATACGATACTGAAAAAATTTTTGATTATGTAAGCTCAGGAAATCAGTTATTTATTGCTGCCAGAATTTTTGAAGGTCCTTTTGCTGATTCATTAAAATTAGTTACCGATGGTGCTAATTATTTTTTCAATCTTGCTACTCATGAAGAAAAATATGTTGCTTATGTAAATTTTGAAAACCCTAAATTGAAGCAACCAAACGACTATATTTTAAGAAAAAATTTCTACCACTACTATTTTACAAGTTTTGATACTGCAAACGTACTTGTTTTAGGAAAATCCATCTCTCAAGAAAAAAAGATTGAAAACATCAATTTCATTAAAATAAACATGGGGAAAGGAAGTATTTTCATAAACACATTACCAAATGCATTTAGCAACTATTTTTTAACCGATACCTTAAATTATTCCTACCCTATTTATGCCCTAAGTAATTTGCCTAACCAACCAACATTTTGGGACGAATATTATAAAGCAGGAAAAAAAGATGCCTCCACTCCTCTTCGATTTATCTTGAATGAACCTGCCTTGAAATTTGCCTACTTTTTACTCATTTTTAGTTTGCTTTTTTACATAATTTTCAAAGCAAAACGAAAGCAACGTATTATCCCTGTAATTGAGCCTATCAGCAATTCTACTACCGATTTTATTGGTGTGGTTTCAAGTATGTATTACCAAGAAAAAAATCACCTGAACCTGGCTCATAAAAAAATAAATTACTTTTTAGAAATGGTTAGAAGTAATTATTTAATAGCAACCGAAAAACTTGATAAAACATTTATACAAAATTTAGCATTAAAATCGGGTGTTTCAATTGTAACAACAACAGTTTTAATCAAAAAGATTGATGCCATTAAACAATTAAACAGTAATTTTTCGGAAGCTGATTTAATACACTTAAACAAATTAATTAATACATTTAATCAACTAAAAACTAGATAATATGGAAGAACAAACGCCTCAACCTCATGAAGAAAATAGCATAAATCAATTTAATTCCAGAATTGATTTATCTGAGCTACAACATACAATTCATACTGTTAAACAAGAAATTAGTAAAACAATTGTTGGTCAGGAAGAAATGTTAGATTTATTGCTTATCTCACTTTTATCGGACGGACACGTATTGATTGAAGGAGTTCCGGGTGTTGCAAAAACACTTACAGCTAAATTACTGGCTCAAACTGTTTCGGTCAACTTTTCTAGGATTCAATTTACCCCAGATTTAATGCCTTCCGACATCATTGGCACTTCCATTTTTAACCAAAAAATTGCTGATTTTGAATTTAAAAAAGGGCCTTTGTTTTCCAATATTATTTTGATAGATGAAATTAACCGTTCGCCTGCAAAAACACAAGCAGCTTTGTTTGAAGTAATGGAAGAACACCAAATTACAAGCGATGGAACAACCTACATTATGCAAGAGCCTTTTTTAGTTTTGGCAACACAAAATCCGTTGGAACAAGAAGGAACCTACCGCTTGCCCGAAGCCCAGCTCGACCGATTTTTATTTAAGATTGAAGTAGGCTATCCCACCGAAGAACAAGAAGCAAAATTGTTGACCGATTTTCATTTTCGTAAAGATAAAATTGATGTTGCCGCAACCAATAAAATTCTCTCAGCAAAACAACTCCTTGCTTACAGAAAAAATGTGAACGAAGTGCATGTAGATCAAAGTATTATTGATTATATTGCTAAAATTGTAACCAGTACAAGAAATAATAATTCATTATATATTGGAGCCTCTCCACGAGCCTCTTTGGCTATTTTAAAAAGTTCTAAAGCAAATGCAGCTATCCATGGAAGAGATTTTATTACGCCCGATGATGTTAAATTTGTTGCTCCTCATGTGTTGAAACATCGAATTATTCTCACTCCTGAAAAAGAAATGGAAGGCATTTTGCCTCATGAAATCATTACAAAGTTAATAGAGACAATTGAAGTCCCTCGTTAGTAAATGTAACAATTTAATTTCTAATAACTAATGACTAATGAACCTCCTTAAATCACTTTATATAAATAATTTATTCTTCTATTTAATTATTGGAATTGTTGCTTTATCTGTTTTCGGATTTATTTTTTATATCCTATTTTTTATTGCTCAATTGCTATTTATTGGTTTGATTGTATTGCTAGTTATAGATATTTTTCTATTGTTTAAACATAAAAATGCTTTAGTAGCCCAACGAAACACCATGGACAAACTTTCTAATGGCGATGAAAATGAAATAACCATACTAGTAGAAAACAATTATCCCTTTCCTGTTCATTTAGAAATTATTGATGAACTCCCCTATCAGTTTCAAGTTAGGAACACTTCGTTTGAATTAACACTGAAAAGTGGAGCAAAAAAAATGATTACCTACCCACTTCGACCAACCGCTAGAGGCGAATATGAATTTGGTGCAATAAATTGCTTTGCTTCTTCAAAAATTGGACTTATTTCAAGAAAAATGCAATTTAGTGAACACGCAAAAGTGCCTGTTTATCCTTCATTTATTCAGATGCGACATTTTGAATTGTTGGCTTTTTCCAACCGATTAACACAAGCAGGAATTAAAAAAATTAGAAAAATTGGAAGAAATACTGAATTTGAAAAAATCAATGAATATGTTGCTGGTGATGATTTTAAAACCATAAATTGGAAAGCCACAGCAAGAAAAGATAAACTGATGGTGAACCAATATCAAGAAGAAAAATCACAAAATGTATATAGCATTATTGATATGGGAAGAGCTATGAAAATGCCTTTCAAAGGACTAACATTGATGGATTATGCGATTAATGCTTCATTGGTAATTTCCAATATCATCATAAAAAAATATGACAAAGCGGGCTTAATTACTTTCAACAATAAACTAAAAAGTGTGCTAAAAGCAGAACACAAATCTTCGCACATTCAAAAAATAATGGATTTGCTCTATAGCCAAAAAACAGGTTATGCTGAAAGTAATTTTGAGGAACTTTACACCACTATAAAATATAAACTTAACCAGCGAAGTTTGCTATTGCTTTATACCAACTTTGAAACCATTGATAGTTTGCAACGGCAAATGAAATACTTGAGAGGCATAGCAAAAAACCATTTGTTGGTAGTAATTTTTTTTGAAAACACAGAACTAACAACCCTTGCAACAAAAATAGCCAACACCACCGAAGAAATTTATTTTCAAACCATAGCTGAAAAATTTGCTTACGAGAAAAAAATAATTTTAAAACAGCTTCAAAACAATGGCATACAAGCTATTTATACTTCTCCAGAAGATCTTACAATAAACAGTATAAATAAATACTTAGAAATTAAAGCAAGGCAACTGTTGTAAGGATTAAAAACAGTACTGATAAATTTGCAAAACATAAAAACCCATTGGGTTGATTTGTAAACTATTTTTTATATATTTGAATAAAAATAAAATGTTTCCATTAAAAAAATCAAAATAAGATATGAAAAATGTTTTTTATTTTTTATCGATACTTTCTTTTTTGACTTCATCTTTAAGTTTTTCACAAAATATTGATTGGGGATTTAAAATTGGCGGTTCTTATGAGGATAGGGCACTTGATATAGTTAAGGATTCTTTAGGAAATATTTATATAACAGGTGGGATTTCAAACTCAGTTAATTTCAACCCTAATAGTAATCCTTTTTGGATTAATGCTGTTGGACAAAATTCAAGTGATGTATATATTGCAAAATACAATAAAGATTTTGTGCTGTTATGGGGATTTTCAATAGGCAGTAATTCTTGGGAAACAGGTGCGAAATTAATAGTTGATGACTCCTTAAATGTTTATTTGATAGGTGAAGGTTTTGGAAATATTGACTTTGATCCAACAACTGGAAATTATTTTCATGATTGCTCTCCTTCTAATGCATTCATTGCAAAATACGATAAAAACGGTGTTTTCAAAGCTGTACATAGTATCCCATCAATTAGTATGTACCCACCAAATGCTAATATTTATCAAGATAATCAAAATAATATATTCACTTATTCTAATGATACTTTATCTAAATTTAATATTAATCTGCAATTAATATGGAAAAAAAGAATTTCTGGACAACCTGAACTTTTTGATAAAAAAGATTTTTATGCCATTCAGAATTTTAAAACCCCATTTTATTCTTCTAATTACGGTCAGCTAAATATAGCACTTGAAAAATATGATAACATTAATGGTAATATCATTTTCACAAAACAATACGCTCTTTCCACTGGATTTGTTAATGGTGGGATAATAAAAAAATCAAAAAATAGTAAACTAATCATTTCTGGAAAGTTTTGGGGAAATTTATCTTTATATGGAAATAATGACACTATTTCTTTATCAAATTCAGATATGGGTAATGGTCCTTGGGGTCAATATCCTATAGATAGGGAATTTATTGCAATGTATGACACGTTGCATAACATATATTGGGCTAAAGCTTTTGATAATCTTAGCCCTGAGCCTTATATTATTGAAACTGATATTAATGGCAATATTTACACTTTAGGGTTTTTAAATTTCAATGCTAATTTTGATCCTAACAACAATGTACAACTGACTAATAATGGATATGGAAACTATGTTGCTAAATACGACAGTAATTTTACATATTGTGCAGCTTCACAATTTTTGGGAGGTAGTTACAATGACTTCATTGGTGGTTTTAAATTACAGAATGATACAGCGGTAATGTGTGGTCATTTCTTTAATACTATAGACTTAGATTTAACATCTTCATCGTTTTTATTGTCCGAAAGTCCTCCTGAAAATATTTTTGTAGCTAAATATTCTAATTTTAATATTGTTACAAATCCTGCGTCAGTTTCAGAAAATATTACAAATTCACTAAATGTTAATATCTTTCCTAATCCTTCTAATGGTGTTTTTGGATTGAATATAAATTCGATTACTAAAAATATTAAAATAATGATTTATGATTTAAGAGGTAGAATTATACTTTCAAAAATTATAAATGAAAATTTTATAAAAATTGATTTATCTAATTATCCATCATCAATTTACATTCTTAATATTGAAACCGAAAATTCAATAATTTCAAAGAAGATTATTAAAAATTAACCCTTTTTCCAAGGTTAGCACTCAAACACCAAACAAAGAACTTTTTTGTTGCCAGACAAAAAAAAAAGAAATGAATGAAAAATATGAAATTGAACAAGGATATCAACTATTCATCTTTAAGATTGAAGACTACTCGAATGATGTAGTAATTGCAGCCAAACATGTCACGTTTAATACGAACACAGTATACTACTACGAAAGACCTAACCTTAAAGAAAAAGAAAGAATAGCCGACTTTGTGAATAAATAAAACACCCCATAATCAAATAGATGGCTCCACCAGATAAACTGGCAGAGCACACCAAATTTGTGCAATTTTAACAAAGTGTAACTCGTTCTGATAATAACAAACTTTTATCATGAGTTAAAAACTTACAGTAGAAAATGGCACAAAACTGGCTATTTTTCAGATACTTGACCTTTATGCAATTTCACCAAACTGAATACCAACAAAGAACATCACTGAAAAAATTGTACATTTGCGACAATGAAAAAATAAAATTAAAATAAGAATGACAGAAAAGAAAAAGGTTACAGCGAATGAAATTTATGATTTGTTGTTGAACGAATTTAAAATAAAAGAATAAATCGGAAGCGTTGAAATTATTCTTGGTGGAATTTCTGCAAAATACAACGGTAAAGACGCAATTGGCGACTTACTACAAGAATGGCTTGGCGAATGGTTAAAACAAAAGAACTTTTATTTTAGATCCAGAGCAAACACACAAGAATTTCCAGACTTTTTACTTGCCAAAGACGATAAAAGTGGCTTTTTAGAAATCAAAACATTCAATGCAAATGCTACACCAGCATTTGATATTGCAAATTTTGACTCTTATAATAAATCTTTGCTTATCAAGCCTGAAAGACTTGATGCAGATTATTTGATTTTTGGTTACAAAATGGTTGATTCTGTTTTGAGCATAGACAATTTATGGCTTATGAAAGTTTGGGAAATGGCAGGGACTTCGGGAGCAAATCCTGTAAATATGCAAACTAAAAATAGCCAACCATATAATTTAAGACCGATAAAATGGTATGCAAAAAACCCAAAGAATAAACCATTTGCGAACAAAATCACTTTTCTAAATGCCATTGCTGAAACACTTGAAAAATATTCACAC
>Ga0100381_1001035_pt1 | contig 26925 bp, 33 predicted proteins | sample CryGeymeta201505_FD_80416 | JGI IMG/M metagenome (GOLD analysis project Ga0100381, IMG submission 80416) | Groundwater microbial communities from Crystal Geyser aquifers in Utah, USA - Crystal Geyser metaG 2015-05 | ecosystem: Environmental > Aquatic > Deep subsurface > Groundwater | place: USA...
CCATAAATATTGTTTAGCTGCTGATATTGAGGGTTTTTATAGGCCTATCGCTTGAGAGCTTGGATCAGCTATTATTTACTAAAAGAACCATGTTCCTTCTTGTCGTAATTTTAGAACAGGTAGTCAGCCTTGATGTCCTAGAAGGCTAAGGTAGAAAGAATGATTACTTACAATTGCTGAGCAGCCCATTATTATTTTGTTAAGTTTTTATAATTATTGAGAAAAGAAGAAGAACGCCAAAAGTAGTCAATAAATAAGGTTATTGACGTATCATATTCCTCATGAGTTTTGTCGTGAATAATAGCTTAGGGCAGTACGATAAAATGAATCATTTGCATTTATTGTAAAAGTCAATGATCTACTTTCTCTCAATTAGACCGTTGTTGTTTGTATCTATCATCTCTGTCATCTTCTCTAGAACTGGCTCGCTGATTGACTTGTTGTCTCGGATCAGACTAGATTTCAAAATGTTGCGGAATTATGACCGGGTGAAGGTGCCCTTTCTCTCTGTATCATATCTCTGAAAGATCAAGTCGACTTTTTTTGTTATTTCGTCTTGTTCTTCTGATTGTAAGGTCTTAGTCGAAGTAGTCTCAAGTCTGGATTTGACGATAGGTTTGCCTGTGCAGCACCCCATTGCTATTTCTTTTTTTGGATAAATGAAATAAATGAGAAGTAGTTCAGAAGGAAATAATATAATTCTGGTCTTGATCGAAGAATATCAACTGTAAAAATATAAAGAGTTATTTAAATAATCTAGGTTTTCTGATTCAAATCAAATGAGGGAAAGTTATAATTTTAATTTAACTGCCATATGAGCTTCTACAGAGAAAGCCCACCTCACTACTCCAGAAGATCACCTCCTCGCCTATAAAGAGAACTTCTTGAGGAATAAATCAACCTCAAAAATGCCCTCAGATCCGAAGCCTAAAACAGAAGATTGGTTGATGAGTTATCCCTCCTCCAAATTAGAGTCAGAAAAACTGATGAATTAGAGAATAAAGTTGACAGCCTCATCAAGCAGAACAGCATGCTAAGTCAGGACAACGATCAGCTGGCCAGAGAATTGGCATAGAGACGTTATGAATTGGAACGCCTCAAGGCGAACACAGTCCAACTGCAGGAAAGAGATACTATTAAGACAACCCAACTGTCAGAGGTCAACCACAGCCTTGAGTTAGAGATCGATCTGCTCAAAAAGGAAAGATTGGCAAGCAACAAATTATACGAGTCTCACATTCAAAAGTTAGAGTATATGCTCGAAGAAAAGATAAAAGAGCTTGATGTCCTCACCATCAGAGTTAACGATCTCATCAATGCTAATGAAGCAGGATAAATCAGGTTCGAAGAAGAAAGAAACAAGTTAAAAAATTTGATGGCAAGAACAAATCACGATATGGAGAGAGAACTTGAATACACAAAGGAGAAGAACATCCATTAAAAAATTGCTGAAATCGAAACTTTGAAAAGAAACTATGCATCACAAATAGCCATCCTTGAAGACGAAATCAGCAAACTCAAGGCTGCTAATGACTATAAACATAATGAATTTGAAAATCAACTGGCTGACAATAAAAATTTGAGAATCAGATACGATCAGGAATTGAAAAATCTTTAACTTGAAAATGTTGGCCTCCGTGACAAAATTCTGAAACTTTAGGAGCTCAATAGATCAGAGGTTGTAAACATCGAAGTTAAATATAGGGATCTTCAACAAAAAGAAACTACCAGCATACTTTCTGGACATGATAACGAGATCAAAACTCTCATCGCTGAAATCGACAAGCTCAACTGGATTATCAGAGACAAGAATAAAGAAATTCAGAACTTACTGAGAGACAAGAAAGAACAGAAAATTGCTGAAGAGGAAAGGTAACTTGCCTTTAGAGCTGAAATCGATACTCTCAGAAACAAGCTTGATGTTGAATCTGAAAAAGCTGCCCAAGAAAGCCAGGAGCAGAACAGAAGAATCAACTCTCTTGCTAATGCTCTTCAGAGGGACAGCTAATCCTATCACGAAAGAGTCAATCAGTTCAATGAAAACATTAACTCACTTGAAAGCGAGCTCAAATCTAGACAGAATGAGTTGGATAGAACCAAAACTGAAAATAATCTTCAGGCCAAATAGCAGAGGCGAATTATCGAGGAACTTACCGACAAACTTGATCGAGTAAGAAGATAGCTCAGAGAGTGCGAGAAAGACAGAGATTATGAGAAACTGCAAAACGACTAATATAGAGAAAAAACCACACAAGAAATTTCCAGTTTGACAAAACAAGTGAGGTAACTATAAACTTCTGTTGAATAGGCAAACGAAAAATACAACAGAGATACTGAAAGCTCAGGCGATAATTAAAAAGTATTGAGAAATGAAATTGCTGCCCTAAACAAGAATATTCAAGTTCTTGAACAGAATCTCCGCGATGAGCAGAACAATCATGCTAAAGAATTGTCGGAGTTAACTGAAAACCTCAGAGCCAAACTCGAAAAAATGCAGAGCCAACAAAAGAAAACCATCTCTGATCTTGAGGAAAGCCGTTCCAATGAGATTGAGGCCTTGAATCGCAGACTGGAGAAGTCAAACAGAGATCGTGAAGAGGCCAACAAAAAATTGGCAGAGTACATTGAAATGTACGAAAACCTGGATAAACATTTCAAGAACCCTTCTGAAGGTTCAATTTGCCGCGAGAGGGCTTAGAGCAACCTTTATGAAACTTTAAGTCATGTGGCCGAGTCCGTAATAAACATCTTCTGATAAACCCTCGATATCTTTTTATATGTCAATCATTATCAAGGCTAACTAGCTCAACATTCTAATTTACAAGTACTTCCTGGAGGCAGGGCTCTCACATTCGGCTTACACCCTCTTCAACGAAGCTGCCTTGGCTCATCCTCTTCAATAATTTCGGTTTGATGTTCGGGCGGGACATTTGATATCAATCCTATAGAAAGGTCTGGTGTATTCGAAGATCTAATCGCATGTGAACGTGGTACTAATCAACTTAGGTAGAGCTAATATATGGATTGCGAGGAACCCTTCTTTCTCCTGAAGCCCCATATGTGCAAATTAGTTGAAAAGGTTCGCAAAGAGAGAACTGATATTTTGAAGGATTTAGAGGAGACCCTTAATGACGGACTTCGTAGGACCAACTCTATCTACAACACGGCCATCATAAACAAAGAGTTCGAGGAGATTGTCTATGAATCCAAAGGGGGAAAGTATTTCTAAAAATTCCCCAAGATTAAATTACCCGCCAACGAATCAGAAAGATAGGACCACAGCCTTAAATTCAATTTAGCTTGCTGCGATCAGCACACGCTTCTTTAGTACCTTTTATTTTATTTAGCAATGTTGCAGAGTTTGAGGTAGATCTTCTTCATTACGATAACATCAACTAAGAGATCAAGGTCTAACACATCTTTCCCAGTGTCAGGGAGGGATCACTGACCAAGAGCATTAATGAAGCAGTCAACAGTTAGTACATCATTCAGTTATTCGCCGGAAATCATGTGACTTTCTTCGAGTTGAAGGAGTAGCAAACTTTTCCAAAATAATTCAAAGTGCCTTCAAGTCATTAACTCAATGGAATTTCTCCGCATCCAAGTATTCCTCAGCTTGTTTGTTTCAGAAGTTCAGAGTATTACTGCATTATCAACCTAAGTACACTCAAGGTAGTTAAAAAAGGATAGGGAAAATTTTTCTGGAAAGAACATGATGATTATATGATCATTAGTCCCTAAAAGGGAACGATTTAGCTGAAAAACATCAAAGATGATGAAGCTAGCTTAAAATTCTAGAGCAAAGTACAAACATGATGATTCAGGTCGACTGGCAGGATATTCAATTTAACTCCACAAAAACACTCTTTTCAGCTATTTCCTTTAGCGAGTTGACGATGCATGTACTGTCTTTTAAACGTAGATTTATACTTTCGAAAGCACAACGCCTCTCTTCCTGTTTTCTTTCGAAGATAAAACATTGAGGCAGGCTCTTTTCGTAACTTCCAACTCAGTAGACTATTATTGTTGGCTCACTAATGAAAAAATATCAGTTTTCGACGTTTCTCTCAATGCATACTCCAAAATCATCGAAATTCAGGAGTATGACACCGAAATAAGATAACTTTGTCAGATCCGCAAAGCTGAAAAAGACCAGATGTATCTCCTGTGTTTGGGTCTTGACAATTTGTTGATATATGACTTGAGTCTATCGAAAACTGAGCGAATCGAGATTGAGGACAGAGTTTGGTCGCTGTATTTATGGCTTTATATAGGAAGCAGCTGAACATGGAGCAAGTTGCTATGATCGGTTAGACGAACATTCACTTTTTGGTGGGGCAGTATCTGGACCCTTTGTTCAAATGATGTTTTTATTCTAATGTGGATTTAAATAGATGACTATCAATCATTTAGTTCGAGTCTGGCTTCAGATACGTAGATGCCATCAAGGAAAGCACGAAGATCCTTGTCTTGAATGACGGTAGATTGCTGGATACGAGCGCACACAAGGGAGACGTCCTCGAGGTTGATACCCTGAACTGTGAGGTTGTTCTTTTCTTCTTCCTTCTTGGAGATGGTGACTCCTTCGGGAGCATCGATGCGCTTGTTCATCTTGAAGCCCAAGAAGTTCTTGACTTCAACAGCCTGCATAAAAAAGGAAATACTCTGCCGTTTTCGATGACGTTAACGACGATGGGGAAATGACTGTAGGCGAGCACCATTTTGAACTTGTAGCCGACTGAGACACCGGTGAACATATTGCGGATTGTGCTTTTAATGGTTCCGATAGCGGCGTTTCTCTTCTTCTTCTGGAGCCAGATCTTGAACTTAAGGATAGGCTTGCCAGTCTTTGCGGATTTGTCCTTGTAGATCTCGATGGGGATGTGCTTGAAAGCTTTGGTGAGCTTTCCGAGAGAGCCCTTCACGTTGACCTCTCTGGCCTTGACATTAACTTCAACTCCTTCAGGGATCTCGAGGTCTTGCTCTGCTACAATGTACTTCATGACAAATAATGACTATAAAAAATTAATATTTTAATCAATAAATATTAAATACACTATCTCCTCACTACAAGCCTTTCTTTCCTTCTCCATTAATCCCACCGCCACTCGCCCTTCCTCCTTGCCTCCATCTTTCCCTTTTCTATATTTTTACTGCCCTCTCATATTTGGTAGTTTGCCATTAGCTGATATTTCTGACAGTTTGCCGTCTGCTTGATTGAGTATAATTTAGATTTTATAATGAGTAACAAACCATTGCAGACAAAACCGAAGACCCAAATCGTTAGATTACTCCTCAACTGTGCCATAATATTAAGCGTCTTCAAGAATTCTGACCTGATGGAACACATCTGTGGCCCATTTACACTACCAATCGTCAGAAAGGACTACCTTATCAGCTATATCATATTGGTGGAGGTCATCAGGATCTTCTATAAGTAGCTTTGTAACCTACTTGGAAGGCTGCCCTTCTTCAATAAGGTTCCTACTTTCATTTCTGAACTTCTTTTCAAGAAGTACATCTGGATCTTACTGCTCAAGTTTTTCCTCATCTTCGAGGATGAACACCGCAAAAAATTCTACCTTCACTCTTTTATCCTGGAAGCCATCATTCTGGGTACATCTATCTTGTTCGATTGCTTGCAGAAGTAAAACGTATGCATGATCCTATTAAGATCAAATAAGCAGCAGAATTGCTACTGATTGATGCTTTCTATAGATTGTCGCTGGTCTATGCACTCACTCAGACATTCACACCTAATCTGATTCTTTACTATGCTATCAGCAATCTGCTTGTGTTCGTTATGAGCTTGGTGGAGGCACAGATTAGATTTGGGCTCAAGCAGGCTCTTTATGTTAAACACGATGTCTACCGCTTCATGTTTATGTCTGTACTCTTCTTTGGAATGAGCTCACTTGCACAGCTCTCGTCAGGAAATTATAAAATGCTGGTGTCTTTCGGACTGTGCCTCAAGTTTTTAGTCAGTGCTTTGAGGGCCTACAACGACTCGAATTTTTAATGGGCTCTTAGCAACTTAGCCATTTGCGGAGTAATCCTTGCAATAAGCGAGTTAGTTTTCCTAGAAGTGCCTTTTTAAATGGGCGGAGACGTGTGAGTGATCATCGTTGTTCAGAATTGTGTTGGTATTGAGTAAACTGATAAGAATAAGATTAAATAGGTGTTCAAACAAATCAGATCAGAAGAGGATGAACTGTTTTCTGACGTTGCCGACAACTTCGTGAGGGGTGACCTTAAGGACGTTGAAGTGAACAGTTTTGGTGAGGGGTCTGCATTCTCCAATGATGGCGATATCACCGATCTTGACTTGATGGGCGGGTGAGCAGTGAGCGGGGATGTTTCTGTGTCTCTTTTCGTATCTGTTGTATTTGGGGACGTAGTGGAGGTAATCTCTTCTGACAATGATGGTTCTGTTCATTTTGGTGGAGAGGACGATGCCCTTGAGGATCTTGCCACGAATGCTGACGTTGCTGGTGAAGGGGCATTTCTTATCGATGTACTGTCCTTCGATGGCTTCCTTGGGAGTCTTGAAGCCAAGGCCCACATTTTTGTAATACCTCACACCGGAGGAGGTTTTCTTGGCAAGCAGCTTCTTGCTGTTCAAGAAAATATTGTCCTGCTTCTGGAAAGCACTGAATCTCTAAGTTAGCTTATCAGGGTACCTGAATGTCAGCCATGGTGTGTGAATATTAAATATTTTAATTAATAAATTCCAAAAAATAATATTAGTATCCCTCTGCCTGTCCTCTAGTCCTAGTCTCCCATACATTGAGTCAACCTGTCACTATCCTTCCTCTTCTATAATAATTATTAAGATTGTATTAAAGAGAGATGGTACGAATAATTGAGAACTACACACTTTATGAAATAATCGGAGAAGGTGCCTACGGGAAAGTCTACAGGGCCATCAACAAGTTGGACAATAAGGAGTATGCGGTGAAGGTGATCGAGGTGCGTCGGTTCAAATAGAACAAGAAATTAGAAGAGTGCACCGTCAATTAAATCAACATCCTCACCAATATATAGAAGAATGAGCATATCATCAAGTACATCGATATGCTCAAAACTCCCAACAACTTCTACTTCGTCTATGAGTACTGCAATGGAGGCACCCTTGAAGGAATGCTCCGCAAGCAGAGAGTTATTCCCGAAAGAGACGCCCTCCTTGTCTTCAAGCAACTCATCGATGCTTTCCAAGTCCTTAACAAGTACAATATCATGCATCGTGACCTTAAACCAGACAACATTTTCTTCAACCAGGGTGTCGTTAAATTGGGAGATTTCGGCTTCTGCAAAAGTTTAGAAAAGGCTAACATGACCAAGACCATGCTTGGATCACCCATATACATGGCCCCATAAATTTTGAGAGGATAGATATACAGTACCAAAGCTGACATCTGGTCTCTTGGAGTCGTCCTCTACGAAATGCTCTACGGTTTTTGCCCCTTCGAGTCAACGACCATTCCTAAGCTGATTGAAGTTCTGAAAGAGACAGAGCTATAGTTCCCTCCCAAAGAGCAAATCACAGATTAGACAAAAAAGCTTTTGAGAAGGTTACTGACGAAGGATCCCACCAAGCGTATTGAATGGATGCAATTGCTATCAGTCAATATCACTAACGATGGCAAACTCGCTAGTAACAAGCTTGAGAGATTGTCCTTGGTTGAGGAAGACGGCAACCTGGATAATGCTAAACTCGCATAATCAACTAAATTCGACTCCAAGAAGGGAGATAATATAACCAGCAGCAATCAGAGCTACTCGCCTCCTAGCGCATAGTATCTATTGATTTATTCAGTACCACTTCTGAACAAAATCTACAAGTTACAGCTGGCCAAGGACAACCTGCCTCTTTCCTCAAAAAGAAAAATACCTATGAGGTTGGATCAAACAATAATTTTTCCCAGAGTAATCCTAGAAGGAATTCTGCCAACATGGGTGATAACACCAGCGAAGATCTCAAAAAAACAATCCTGAGAGAACATGGCGAAACCACTCGGGGACTTCATGTGGCGGTCGACATCCTCAAGTCTGGAGACACCAATGGGGCACTCTTTGCATTCCTCATTCTCAAGAAGGCAGAGCAGAAACTGGTGACCATCAGAGATTAAATTGCAAATCAACCTGATTACAAGTAGCTGATGATGTGCCTCAACTCAGAGTTAAAAGAGATCACAAACGAACTTGGCAAGTACAGCATCAGCTAGAGCCCTCAGAACTGGAGATCACTAATCAAGGCAACTGGCTAATTCCACAGAAATTACAGAGCTTTTTACACGATGGTCGTCTTTCTGGCAGGAGAGACCCCCAGGGAAGATCTATCTCATGTAGAAATGCAGCTGGAAGTACGCTCGAAGATTTACTGATGTTAAAGCATTAATCTATCAATTCTATTCACTATCAGAATAGTACATTGGATAGTCAACTACAGCACTATCCATTCCAGCATTCAGGGTGGTAACAATGACCACATTTCAGTTGATAAAGGTCATCCATACCTCCCACTATTTCGTAGCATTAGGCACAATACTTGACCTATCCAGTGTTCTGGGTTAGCTCGGCATCTACTACTGTTTTTACCTTCATTTTTTGCACTGGATCTTTTACTTAATAATGCTATTTTAGTTCGTTGCATATGTCACGACAGATCTTTTTACGAATATCCATTATTTTTGCTACAGAAGCCGGCGCAACAGCTGCTGAAGCTAGAATACGTAGATGGATAAGCTGGTCCTGATAGTTTTAAAAATAGCGGGTTTCGAAGTCAGTCTGAAGGATGAATTTTTCGATGTTTGCTGTGTTTTAGGCTTTGCTTATAAGCTGGTAGAGTTTTCTTTCTCCTTCAATACACTTTTCTATGTACTATATGTCTTCTGTTGCAGGCGTTGGCTCTGGTTATGAAATTTCTGCTGAAGGAGGCTGTGTCAGAAATTCTATTTTTTCTAACAGGATTTGACTCTCTCTGAGGGCCTCTTGGATCTAGTTTTCCTCTTCGTCGTCATTCATTGATTATTTTTTGAGGATGGGAACATCCTTAGATTTTTCGATTTCTACTTTTTCCTTTATTGGACGTATTTGACTTTGCGTTTTATTGAGCATGAGAGGCTGCTTTTTTTTGGCGAAAGATTCTTGTGTTTTTCTCTGTATTTACTCAACATTTGTTCTATTCAATTTGCTCTGATGTTGCTTGATGTGAATATCGAATTGTGGCTGGCTCTCGAAATGTTGATTACAGACATAGCATTTGATCAGTCTCGATAGGGGTGCTATCTTTTTAGTTTAGATGGTTGAAATTTTCTTCTTACCCAACATATTCATACACTGATTCAAATAATAAAAAAATTCAAGCTCATCATTATGGAGGTCTTTGTAGCTCTACTCAAAGAGCAGAAATAATCAAATTATCGTCATCAACGAATGAGAGTGCTCTAGACTGGATTATTTTTATTATATTGGATGACTCAAGCTCCTTAAAACGAACAAAAGTAGACGACATGGCACCCGAATCGCAACTATCTCACTCTCAGCAGCAACATTATTGTCGACAGCTGCTTCCCAGGCGGAAATGTAGCGAGTGCCAACATCATAACCTCCTCCCCTCTCACCATATAAATCCAAGGAAACACTGACGTCAGCTTGGATAGCAACGCTAAATATTGGCTTTACTTTCGAATTCGCGGCTTCAGGAGGGACAGACCAATCAAATTCATCCTGAAGAATGCCAACCATTTGAGAAAATACTACGGGCAAACAAGATATAAGACATACATGATGTATCGCTAGGATGATGAACAATGGCAAGCTAACTCAACACCTATCGACATTAGCGTAAATCAGGCATAACTCAGATCTTATAGAACGGCCATCTTCAGGGCACATTTACTTATCAAGCATAAAAATGCAAAATAGGGAAGACCATAAGATCGACAAACGATCTGTTTCTCCAAAAAGAAGAGAAGAATCAATCCACAACCACTGGGAAATAAGACAAGAGGGGAGATTGCTATTTTGCTGTATATTAGCCATACACCTATGACGATCTGATCACCTTTTTGGATCGGACTAAGAAAAAATAAGAATCTGTCGTTCATAGTAAGAAATACTATCACTAGGAAACTATCACATATTCATACCAGAGAAGAAAAATCAAACTTATAACAATCACGTCCAAAAGCAACATATAATCCTTTACTGAGAAAGAACCGATGATCAGCTAAGAAATATTTCCTTTTCCCAAAGAAAGACCCCATAAGATGAACAATAATCCTGTCATCATGTTTACAGCCAGAGTGCATCCCTCATAAACATACTCTTCCTTTTTCATAGAAGGGCTCATATAGTTTCTGCTGACTGATTGCAAAGCTGCTGATATTTTGAGATAAATGTTTATTTTCCAGATCATTCCGATGCTTAATCCTGACGGAGTGGATCATGGAAATTTCAGGTTCGATCACTAAATGAGGAATCTCAACCGGTACTATGGCCAATCTTCAATAGACAAGACGTAAAACAACCATTAAATATAGACCATCGATCCGTGCAGCCGAGCTTCTGATTTCTTACTACAAGAACAGAAACAGCTAGCAATGTCAATTCACATAATTTTATGAGGAAACCTACAGTAGAATGTTTATGTACATTGATGTTCATGGACACAGCTCAGCCATGCCAAGTTTCATATATGGAAATCATGCTGAAAAGATAGAACATCTAATTGAGAATAAAATGTTCTGTAAACTTATCGAAAATAATTTTATTTCAGGAGGATTCAGTAAACTTGAGTCAGAATTTTCTAAAAAAAATATGAATGTTCAGGAGAAATATGATTAATTTTCTAAAGAAGGAGCTGGGAGGGTCTTTGCTGGGAAGGCTGAGACCCCTGAGCAAATTGTATTTCATTCCTATACACTTGAGCTGTTACCTTACTGGGAGTAGTTCACAAAAAGAAAGGTATAGCTAAAAGTTGATAAAATAACAGCAAGCGAGTATGCTCGCCAACTGGGAAAGGAGGTCATGATCAGTGTGCTTGATCTTCTTGATCTCAACCCGGATAGCAAGTTCAACGACAATGAAATCGATCGTTTACGAAAGTTCATTGTTAAGTAATGCTACAACTAACAACTAAGGAGGGTTTTTCTGTACAAAAGAGCATAGAGTTCCAATGAAAGATCCTCATTCTCATAGATATCCAAGGCCAAACAGTCCTCGAACTAAAAATAGTATCCCTATCACAATGAATATATCGTAAGGTGGTTTAACAATGAAATATTTCGGAAGCACTTCATGAATAAGTCAATACTGCAGAAATAACCCAAATTTTTGAAGTTCTTTCAAAAGATTTCAAGGGTATTCCAGCTCCCATCACAACTGCCTCTAGAGTCCCCAAGAATAGAAGAAAGACAAAGACATTGTCAATCACAACCCAAGCAAGAGCCAAAGTCTCGTCAAGAATAAAAGAAACGCAAAGAGCAAGCTGAATAAAAAGCGATGAGTATTTTCAATAATAAGTGCTTTGTTTCTCGAGACTAAAGGAAGCTGATCTCCAACTAGTAAAAGTTGATAGCCGCAAACCGCTCCAAAGATCAGAAGAGAACAGAAATGAAACTGATTTCTAAACACACAATTGAACTGACAGAATAACCAATTGACTTGCTGCCAAGACATCGGACGATAGACCGGGAGAACTATAAATTCCAGAGAAGATAATTGTCAATCCGAAAACAGCCCTCTTAAAAGAAAGATGTCGAGTATTTAGAAAAATATGAAAAGTAAATATTGCATAAGCTACACACAGAGGGTAGTGTACAGCCAATATTCACCATAAGACCCAAAGAGCTAAAAGCTAAGCCAAAATCTAATATCCGTCTGCAAACACAACTGGCAGCTGAACCTGATAGCTCTTCATGTGTCAAGAGCAAAAATTGTCACAGCCAAGCAAATAGCATCAATTAACCAGGAATGGGTGAATAACATTGCTATGCCAAGCCTTCGTTTATTGAAGAGTTCATTCTGAAAATCCGAGAGGAAAGGTAATAAAGAATAGTTTCAAGTAAGTGCTCACAAAAGGAGTAACTAAGATATAAAATATTGAAGTATCGGCCAAGCATTAAATAACAAGTGGAGTAATCATAAAATAGCGTGCTTCCTGTTCTCAAAAGAAATAAAATTTTCACTATTGCCAGTGAGCCGCCTCATAAATAATCTTCAGGTCCCAAGGGATACGAGACAACTGTAACTAAAAAAAGAACCACCCCTTTTGAAACCAACCCACAAGCCGAAGACTTAATTCATAAGACCAAGCAACTGCTAAATCCTGTTAAAAAAGAAGAGCTTTCAATTATGAAATCCCAGAAGTTTAGCTAATATGCTCTTGTTTGATTTTTTCACAAATGTATTTACATCATTCCAGAAGCTTAGTTTTAATGGCCTTGTTTATAACCCGGTTGAAGCCATTGACTGTTTCCAATAAAATTTCGAGGACTTCCTCTTGGTTTCTTAGGAGATCTTCCTTAGCCTAAATAAACAAAAAAATACTTTTTCCATCATGAATTACTTTAGATTGGGGACTTGCCCATACAAAGTGAGGTGAGGCAATCTTCTGCGAGTTTTGAAAGGAGATCTGTTTATGATAATCTTTTCTTTGAGGTTTTATTCGAAGTGGGCCTTGACCATATCATCGTTTTGCTTCAAAATTTTATAGTAAATTAAAATATTTACCAACCTCTCAATCTGGTGGCCTGGTATCTTGAGTTCCTCTTTCAGCTTCCTTACATTTTACTTGGTGAGTAAAAGTCCTCGATTATGATCCATTTCGACTTTCGTTTTCATTGGTACTGTTTTACTCAAATCCAAAATGTTGCTCTTGATTATCATTTCTATCTCTTTGTAGTCTCTGAGACACTGATATTCGAAGCTGGGAATTTCCGTGGTAATTTCGAAGCATTTTGGATCATTGAGCGAGATTCCATAAACAATATCTATGAGTTATTTTCCATGTCCTGATTTTTGATAGGGAGGAAGAATGAACACCTGGCTGATACGATGCCTCTCCTTCACAGTTGACAGTCTGAAAACATACTTGGAGAGCATGCCGACAAAATTTTACTTTTCTCCTGTTTTTCCCTTCTTGTAAATGATGTAGTAGATCCAAGTATCTAATTCCTCAAAGACAAAGGAGACACCATCGATATAGAACAGAAGAAGTACTTCTAGTCGTTGTTTGAACTCGTGAAATTATTTATTGTTTCCAGTATATTTTATGATAGTGAATTCATCGTCTCCTCTAGTGTAGGTATGGATAGTCTATCCTTGTGGATGCTTGTAGGTCTTTTATTATTATTCGTGCTTGAGAAAATCTGGTTGTTTGTTGAAATTTTAGCCCCAGCGCCTGTAAGCAATCCAGTTGTCACATTCATCATTTTTAAGAATATCAGATATTACTTTTGCATCTTTCTTACCCAATTTTTCAGGTTCAGGCTAACCCTCTTGTACGAGTTAGATCCAGTAGTGCATAGAAGCGCTCAAAAAATGGAAGATGAACTGTGAATCTTTTGCCATGGTCTTTTTGTTCAATTTGTAAGGATAAATCTGATTGAGATAGTCAGATTCAAACTCCTCATAAGAATCTCCATCCCATAGCCATACTTTTGTGTCCACGCACTCCACATCCTACTCTTCTTCCTTAGATTTTTCTCCTTCTTTATCTTTTTCACCTGTACTGTGAAGCTCCTCCAGGATCCTTTTGCGTTGGTGGGGTTATTCACTCATGAAAATATTATAATTTCCCTCCAATTCGAGATATTTATATGGAACTTATATCACAATATTAAAACATCAACAGGCTCTTTGTTGTTTCTGTTTTAAGCTACTTATTTGAGTTGAAGGAGATGGTTTCTCCTCCTACATGGGTTCATAATTCAAAAATGGATGGTGCAGGATCTAGTTGGCTGTTAACCTCAAGTCGGGATTGACGTTTAGCATTTTTTATAGGAGGTCCTTGGCTTGCGGATCGAGTGAGCTATATGCAGAGGTTTGTAAGTTGAACCTCATGTTCTTATTGTTTTCATATACTTCTTCAAACTTCTTGCCACCAAAGAGAGGTTTGGCCATCAGTAAGATGTGAAAGATGACCCCTGCTGAAAATATATCACAAGCGTATGAAATTTTTTGACCTTTCTCTAGCCTAGCCACCTCAGGGGCAACGTAGCCAGGCGTGCCACAGCGGTAGTAAATATAGTCATCGGCATGACAGTAACTTGACAGTCCAAAATCTACCAACACTGGCTCCACTCCATTTTTCAGCATGATATTCTAAGGCTTGATGTCCCTGTGCATTATATTCAAGGAATGGCAATGTTTGAGACCCTTGATGAGACCGCTCATGATCGTTTTGATTTATGCAGTACTAAATTGACCCTATCTCTTGTTGATTTTGTTGTGAAGATGACCTTGATTCAACAACTCTAAAACGACATAGAGCGAATTTTCTGATTAAAAGATGGATTCAAGTTTTATGAGGTTAGGGTGATCTATTGCTCGCATCATTTCAATTTAGTTGAGGAGGCTCAATTTGTGGTTTTAGTTTTTGGAGAAAAGCGTTGATTGTTTGGAAAATGCCTTGACTGCGAATAATTTACCGTCAGTGAGGCGCTAGACCTAATAAACGGTGGCAAATCCTCCTTTCCCTAACTTTCGGAGAGGCTTGAATATTTTATGAAAACCCACCTCGTTGAGCATTTTTCCCAAATATTTGAGCCAAATGGGGAGCACATTATAATCAACAATATCGAAGTCGACCGCCATCGCATCTTGCTTGAGTAGCCTGAAGCCCACTGGTTTGGACTTTATGGGATTCTGATTTGGATTAGGGTTCCTGTCTCCCTCAAAGATGACCTAGAACTTGAGATCAAAGTTAATTGTGGTGCTATACAGGTAGTTGTAGCCTTGAGCCTGTTTTTCGGCCAGCGCAATGTGATGATTGGATAGGAGAACGTGAATTTGTTGGTTTTTGTTATTGTTGATCCAGAAGGCGGAGTGCAAGGAAAGCACGTCTTTTTGGATGCTTATAAGGACGTCGGAATGAATCGGGTTGAAGATAGAGGATTGATTTATTGTTTCACTCATCTAATCAATTTAATATTTTATCGACAACTACGCCCAAAATTAGAAAAAATATTGTTAATGGATGACTAGATCTTGTCATTCAGATACTTTTCATGACTCATAGTCGATCATGTGCTAATTTTACCCTTGTCGCTCAAGTGTTTGATACTTGTGTTTTGGATTGGTGACCTTAACGGTAGAACGAAAACTCCACATAAACTAAGAATAAAAGAAAATCGCAAAGAATGATATGAGAGTGGCAAGCATAATATTTTTACTGGTGTGTTGCTTTTAACGGATTGATGAAAAGATAAAACTTTTTTGTAGTGAAGGGGTACACCTTTTCAACATATTTTGCATCATAATTTTCTAAGTCAATAAATACTTCCTCAATGAATTTGATAAAAATAGCAGTTTTAGTTTGGTTCAACATCAAAATTCAAAAATTCTAAAGGATATCACCTTCCCATTATCTGTGGAGACCTTCTACATTTCAGCTCCTCCTTCAGTGCTGTATTTTAATTATTCAACAGATGCAAATCCTTCAGAGCAATTTCATGATTAGCCCTCGTCCTGATGTTGCTCTCCACTTATCGCTGGTACTTCAGCTTCAGACCTTGTAATTCCTCTCTCAGGAGTTTGTTTTCATCTGTTAAGGAAACAAACTCCTACTATAGCTGCTGGCCAGTAATTTTTCTTAATTTTGGCTTAGCTGTGAAATAGTTGACAGGGTCTTTTTGCTTCCTTGCCTTATCAGCTTCTATTTCCTCACAGATCTATGAATCGGATTCATCGATATCCCCTGCTACGTTGGGGCCTGCAATACTGACATTTTTTTCCATCCTCATCGCATTCTGCAACATAACTTCCTTCTAAAACTTCAAATGCTGGATATCCTTTTCGATCTTTTCTAGCTGACTGATTCTGTTCTATAAAGCCTTGATGTAATTTTGTGTCGCCTGGAACTTCTCATCATTTTACTCGATGCAAGTGTTAATATAAATGGTAAAGTATTTTTTGAGGGTTTTGACCTTCTCAATGTTCATCAACTAAACTGTGAGAGGTTATTACTGATCCGCAGGTGCTGGGGATTACTTTGATATACGGCTATTACTGACAGTCGATCGTTTGACTGGCTAATAGCTAATTAGTCTTTACAATTATTTCTGTTTATTTGATGTTGCATAACCTGAGAAATCCTCTTTTTGGAACTAGTTGCTTGTGTAGGTCCTCTCTAAAGTTTTGTTGAGTTTTCTATGTAGATGATTACCAATTTCCCTGACGCTGAGCATCTAGCAGTCATTGGTGATTTCCACCTAGTTTCTGGATGGATACCTCAGATCATGGTTCTACCTGAGGAGAACTTGCACCTTGGCTCCTAGTTATTTCAGCATTTTTTTGTCCTAATTGAACTAATCCTGTTTACTATCCCATCCAAATATATGGTTGATTGTCTTTTTGCTGATCTTAGCAGTCTCAACCAGGTAGACTCTTAATCTCGCTACTCTCAGCTCCAAATCACTCTGACTATCTCTACTGACAGTTTATTAAGGCATTTATTGTTACTGCCTCACTTCCCTCTGTGGCGTCATCCTTTGTGGAGAAGGATTTTGATAAGTAAATTTGGTGCCGACAGTCGTAATAGCACTTGTTCGCAGACTGCCATCATTGCTTTTTCTTTCGGGTGTGAAGAAGGCCTGGTATTATCGAAGTTGCGCCATGGATAAATAATTCTGTGGAAGATGCTAATAAAAACTATTGCATAGACTTGATAATGACTGCAAACTAACCCTATCATAATTAGATCTCGTCCTCTCCCTGCACTGTCTTTGTTGGAGCAGCCTGTCCCTCCTCCGGAATCAAAGCTTTTATCTTTGTCAGGATGGTGGTCTTCCATTTGTCGAAAGGAATTATTTCGTTGAATTTGTAACTAAGTAAAGCAATATTGTACCATTCATTGGAGAAAAGACCGAGATTCTGTTCTTTGACACTGGTTATCAGAGCTTGGGCGAACTTTTGTTGTCTGGTCTGGAGGAAAGTTGGATCGTTGTTGAGATATTTTTGCATGGCTTGGCTAGCCCCGATCGCATCATCGTTTGCTAGGTAGAGGAGGATAGCCTTGAAGTATAGCTCTTTGGCACTTGGAGCAGTCAGCTTGTTCTGCATGTACTTGTCGGCCACATTTTCCAGAATCTACATGAAGATGGATATACTTTGATGAGCTCTCCATAGTCAGGGGCAGCGACGTAGATGCCGATATCGACGACCTTGAGCATAGAGGAGTTTGTATTACTGCCGTTGTGCTGCTCTAGACTGTAGTTGTCGGCCGCCTATTTGTAATACTTCATGGCTAGGGTCCACTCATTATCTTTCTAGTATATCTCTGCAATTCTCTTCTGAGTTTTAGCCACATTCGACATCCTGTTGGCTGCAATGTAGAGCTCAATTGAGCATTCTAAAAATTTGATGCATTAGGCAGTGTTGACCTTTTATTTGACGTTGGCTGCTTCTTGGTAAAAATCAGCTGCCTGTCCACCTTTGCACATTTTGTCGCATTCGACACACTCGATGTAGGCTCGGGCTGAATCATCCCAACGCTTTGCTAGTTTATAGTTGGTGGCTGCCTGCTTAAACAAATCGATGGCCTACTCTGCTCTCTCTTGTTTATTGCTCATGATGTTGCCGAAGAAGGATCCTGACTAAGAAGACAGCTACCTTTGAGCCTTTTGTTGGCCTACTTCATACATTGATCGCCCTTGATCGAATATCCCTCGCTCGATTACATCCAAATATATTATCAAACTATCATACAACATCGGATGATCAACCATACTTAAAACTATGATGTGCTCTAAACTTAATAAAATCAATTAGAAACAAGACTCAGTTGACTAAATTCAAATACAAGCCCAGCTTACGACTGAATTAATAAGCTCTGGTTTATTAGTGGTAATGAGTAAGAAACAAAATGGGGGTAACAAATGCGGATAGGGATCAGTTGAACATGGCTTTGATTTTATTGTCGAAGGTCTGGTCATCCAAATTGTCGATTTTGATTGCCTGGAAGTACTCCTTGGGATCAAAATAGCCCTTCGCGATCAAGAAGGTCTGTCTCAGAACCAGTTCCTGCATGAACAGACAGTTACCTTGATTTTGGCGTCATCATAATACATCACATCGTCGTAGGTATCTCCCTCTTTCTTGTTAACCTTCAGAAAGTTGGCCACCTGTTCGGTCGTCAATTTCTCGCCCTTGTTGCTGGTGGGCTTGTAGTTCATCATCTTGTACAGTTGGGACAGAGCTTCGGGGTTGTTCTTGTCTGCATGTGGACAGTCGTACATTTTTAGAGGAGGGCCTCAAAATCTTTGAGATTCTTTTCGACGGAACTGTTACCCTGCATCAAAACTATAATAAAACAAATCGTAAATACACACTATTCACATGAAGGCAGTTCTTTGACAGTTATGATAGGTTATTTTAGGGCATATACCTTAATAACTTTATGATACTATTATTGTCCTTATTAGCTCCAATAGCTTTAGCTCTGTCCTCTGTCACCCTCACAACAGACACGACTTTAACATTATTCAACGGTACCAATAACCCGGACTTCACCCTCAGTAGCAACTCCTTCGACTGTTCGGCCTATCTTTACAGCTACAAGCAAACAAAACTCCAGTACCAATCTAACTCACCCTCCACCTTAGGAACCGTAAACTTAGGTACTCCCAATGTGACTGTTTCGTCCTATTATGGACATTTCTCTCCTTCTGTAGGAATCATGAACTGCTCGGGGTCGAATTGTACAGTAGCAATCTATCACAACTGCCCAACCAAATTAACTTCAAAAAATTACTTCGACATTGTGAAGTTAAATATCCAAAATTTGGACACTTTCTACTACTATCTTAGTTGCAATAAGGACTACGAGCCTGTTTACTTTGAATGGGGGCAAATCATCATCACACTATGTGCCACTATCATCCTGATATTCACCACTCTTACAGCCAGGTTGGATGCCTACAATGGCTCCGGGCTCCAGTTCGGAGTTAAGTGGATTATTGCAGCCGGTGCTGCCACTTTTGTAATCGGAATTTTAGCCATTTACTTGCCTTTTGTAGCTGGTCCCTTGGTAGATGTTATCAGCTGGTTGGTGGGAATAGTAGCAGTGGGAATAGTCGTTCTCGATGTATTGTATCACTTCCTCAGACATACATTCATGAGCAGGGGTTGCCATTTGGATAAAATACCAGTTCGGTATATTGACGTGCTAAGTTTACTGATGGGTCTTGCTTGGCTGATGATTTGGTGGTTCACTGGTAAGAACTGGATAGTTTCGGATCTAGTTTCCATATGTATTGTATGGTCTATTGTTAAGGTGTTCAAGTATACCTCGCTCAAGATAGCTATATTCGCTTACTTGCTCTTCCTCAGTCTACAAATTGTAGGCTTCGTGTTGACCATCGTTCAAGATAACAAAGATTCAGTGGTGTTCTTTCTTTATACGCTCAATAGCCCTTTCCAGTTCCAAATGCCAGTCATCACGCCGACATACGGGATCAGTTGTACATGGATCTCCACCACCTCAATCTTCCTGCCTGGATTGCTGGTTGCCTTTTTACACAGGTTTGATAAATCAAGGGCGACCAACATCTACATTATCAGTAGCATCACTGCTTACTTATTAGGGTCGGTCATCTGGAATATTATATGCAATTTCAGCCGATAGCCAGTGCCCTTCGATGCTATCTGTCCACCCTTTATGCTGCTCACCATTAGCTTCATGGCATTCAATCGGAAGGAACTGAGGACCATCTGGGATGGTACCTTCTATGACGAAGAGTTCGTGAACAAAAAGGAGCTAGAAAAATTAGGGCGTAGTTTGGAGATTGAATTACCTCAGGTCGATCTACTTCGAGGTTCCATCCCAAACGAGCTGTACCTGAGCAAGTAAGGCATTAGCCATTTTAGAGAAAACATCGATCAAAATCTCAGAAGCAACCTCATCTCCGACCATTCATAATCAAAATGAGCTATCGGTCCAAAGGTCAATATTTTTATGCTTTTGATATTTTCAAGTTTAAAATCAGTCGTTTTGTGAATGAGTATGAATCAACATTGAAATATTGTGTTATGATACATGAAAGTCGATTGTTTTAATTGCTCAGATTAGACTAATATTTAAATGGGAAACATAATAAAAAACCTTTTCGCCAAGAAACTTCCCAAAAAACAATGTAAAGTGGTAATGCTTGGACTTGATGGTGCCGGCAAAACAACCATACTCTACTCACTGAAACTAGGAGATGTTCTCATGACCATCCCTACTATTGGCTTCAACGTGGAATAGCTCAATTACAAGACAATCAAATTCATGGTATGGGATGTTGGGGGACAATAAAAATTACGTAACTTGTGGAGTCATTACTTCGATAAGGCAAAAGCACTCATCTATGTCATTGATAGCTCAGACAGATAGAGAATCGATCTTGCTGCCAAATAATTAAATAGAATAATGAGCCACCCTGACATGTCTTAAGCTGTTGTGCTTGTGCTTGCCAATAAACGAGACATGGCAACCATGAATTTGTAAGACCTTAGATAAAAATTGGCCATAAATGATCTCAAAAGGAACTGGGCGATCTATCCAGTAACAGCCATAAAAGATCATAATGAAAGCGGACTTCCCCAAGCTATGTAATGGCTGATAGATAACATTGAGCATACTGAGTATCCTAAGGTGAAAATAGAAGTGGGATGATATGTTTTTAATATGATCATGTTCATTTAAAGGAATCATTTGACCAGGGCATACCTCAGATTGTAGGTGCCACCGATTGATAAAATCTCGTTCTTGAAGTTAGGGTCTTCGCATTCGTACAGTCTGCTCTTGGGGTCCAGACATTCACTGTCTTCAATCATCTTTTCATTGACAAAGTAGAGCTTGTTGTTCTGGTCAACCACACCCACGCTAGTCTCAGTAGCGAAAATGGACTTGGGCTTGACGTCATGGGGGAAGGGAGTAGGTTGATAGTTATCGTACATGCCGTTATAGAAAATTCTATCTGTTTCGGTGCGGAAAATGAGAGATCCTGCTGATGCTTCAAAATCGACAATTTTTTAATTTTTGTATAACTCATCATAGGTTTTGTAGAAAGTTGATAAGGAGAGATCGCTGGCGACCAGAGGGTTTTGCCTGGCTCCAAAAAGTCCTCTATTGTTATTGCCATATCCGTAAATTCTGCCATTATCGAGAAGCAAAAGTACAGCAGTGTCTACAGCAGCGAATTTTTTAACTCTGGCGTGTCTCTTCTCGATGAAATCTGAGGCTAGTTTCCAGACTCTGGGAGTTTTAGGGATATCATCATAGAAGGGAAGGTTGAAAACTCCATCACCCCAGATGTAGAGATGCCCCCGCTCGCAAAGAGCAACTGAGAAGTCACGGGCAGCAGCTGCTGAAACAACTCTGTGATTGCCAAAGTATTATTGAGGAATTCTCACGGGACTCCCTGAATCATTTGCCCCCTCGATACCGAGAGCTCCACTGTATCCCCATGTATAAACAGCTCCGTCTTCGGTGACAGCAAGTGAATGCCTTGATCCGCAGTTGATTGAAGCGATTTTGCTGTTAAGGCCATTGAAGGATACTCTTCTGGGTAGTTCACTATCAGTGACTGATGACTGTCCGAGTCTGCCATCTTCATCAAGTCCTGCAGTGTAGACAGCGTTATCCTTGGTGAGGAAACCGAGATGATACTGTCCAGTTGATACAGAGACGACATCACTGAAGTTTTCGACAAATCCAGGGGTGAAGTATTGGTAGTTAGTGGGCCTGGCCCATCCGTGAGTGGTTTATCCCCAAGTTAGGAGATTGCCGGCAGTGGCGAAGGTTCGTCTGATGATCTTGCTGCAGAGCATTGTTCAATATATATCAATATATCACCATGAATAACAAAAGAAGTGCCATAAATAATGACGATGAATCAATGGGCTTTCTTAGTGATGAGGGCATAAAACTCTTCCTAAGAAACAACGCCGTCCTGGTCAAGATCGGCTCTCTCAATCATCTCTTGCAAAATGGTATCGTCAGTCAGCTCTCCCAAATCCTTGGCCACCTTTCTCAAATCCTTGAGAGCAATGAATCCTAGGTCACATAAACAATACCAGTCTTCTGAGAGTCAAAGGTGATGAAGACTTTGTGGACCTCATCGCGGGTCTCATTGTCAGAGGGACGAGTAGTCATCATATAGAAGAACTCAGGGAACTCAATTTGTCCGCTACCATCTTTGTCGAGCTCAGCGATCATCTGATAGACAGCTTGGGCCTTAGCTTCGATACCGAGAGAGTTGATGGCAACCTTTAGTTCTGAGTGATGAGTGGTTTACATCTGGGGTCGATGGCGCCTCCGAGATCGCGGTCGAAGAGGTCAAAAGCTTTTTTAATTTCGAGAACTTCTTCAAGGGTGACGTAGGGAGTAACGTACTAGTTGGGATTGAAGGCCATTGCAAGATATATTAAGCTTAATAAATTTTTAAATGCCAAATCCTTATTTTAGACAAATAAACAAATTATCAGCCGCGGTACCACGAAGGAATCAGCTTCTCCGCTTTACGCCCTTTCAGTTATCCCCACCGCCCGAAATCAAATAAATCTGTCAGCCCGTACTCCTTCTTCAGTCTCATGTAGACTTCCTCCTGCCTCAGCTCATCAAAGAATGGATGCTTGAGTGCATCAAAAGGTGTCAATCTTCTAGCAGGACTATACCTCATTAATTTAGACAGCAAATCGTAAAATTCCTCACCGAGATGCTTCTTCTTGAGAATCTAAATAACAAGATTAGTACCTTTTACCATGATCTCGCATTTATTTTGGGAAATTGATACCTATCAGTATCACAGTCAGGATTCATCTCCATGATTTCTTCATAAGAAGGTGTTCCTAATGCCTTTATTATCTATACTAACTGATCAATATTGCTGTCGCTCCTAAAAATCGGCTAGAGAGTGATCATCTCAATCAATATGCACCCGGCTGACCACATATCAATTTGAGTTGTATAACCAGTGCTTCCGAAAATCAGCTCAGGAGCTCGATAGCATCTAGAGCAGATGTAAGCAAGATTTGGCTATCCGACCACTAGCTTTTTAGCTGATCCAAAGTCACAAATTATGAGCTTCCAGTTGCTATCGTTGACCAGAACATTTTGAGGTTTCATGTCTCTGTGAGCAATATCGATGGAGTTGAGATATAGAAGGCCTCTAAACATCTGATAGGCATAAGCTTTGAGCTTCAGCCTAGAGATTTATCCCTTGTTGCGGTATTTTTGAATGGATTCGTAGAGGTTACAAGGGAAATAGTCCATAACGACATTCAAATACTACTTTTAAGTCTCATAAGTAAAGAAACTGTCCCTGATCTTCAGAGCATTAGGATGGTTTAATGTTTTGAGGATCTCCAACTCACGATTTTTGTACTTTTTATCCTGAAAAACTCTCTTGATAGCCACCACCTCCAGAGTACGTTTATCTCTAGCCTTATGAACAATCCCGAATGTTCCGTTGCCCACCTTGTCCTCGAAGGCATAGCGGTTCACTCCAATCGGCAATTTATTTTCCTTGGTGCTGTGGTCTTCTTTCTCTTTGCGATGGAGAGAGATGGAGGGATGTTCTTTTTTATTATGAAATATTTTGTCGATAGCGATGCGATGAGCAGTGGTCAAAACATCCTTATCCCTGGCTTCGGTATGCAGCTTGGTGGAGTGCTGCTTAAGAGCTATTGATTTTACTGGTTTAGCTTTCTTGAGGTTGAGAGTTTCGCTTTCATTGTTGAGTTTTTTGCTCTCGACAAGGGGCTGCCTAACCCTTCCCGGTTGATAGAAGCTTATTTTTTTAGGATTTTAGTTAAAATCAGTCTTTATTCTGCGAGCAGGCTCCTCCCTAGTGGTCCTGACCTTGACTTTCAGATTACCAATCATCTCAACGATCACTATTATATTCTTAATCCAACAAATAAACCTATAATTACCATTACCAGAATACATGATCGACACTCCTCAATAACCTCCCCTTAAAATCAACTACCTCAAGTGCCATAAGAATCCTCTTCACGAAGGATAAAGCATCAACATGGTATGTCTCGAAAAGACATGTCTGTAGAATCTTATAGGTTGCTGTGTATGCGTTGAAGAGTAACATAAATAACACCAGTATGCCTGATCTTATGTAGAATCAAACCTTTAAAGATGGTGACCAATGAAGCTCGACAGCATGCAGATTCAAGCAAACCAGTAAAGATCAACGTTGATATAATGCTTGACATTCTTAAGAGCAACCAAGCGAGAGCTTTTGATGTAAAAATATTAAAATGCAGCTTTTTTCAAAGTTTAAGAAATAGATCCTTTAGACCTTAGAAAATACATAGAGATCTCTTCAGAATTACTATGATCTTACAGCAGACCAAATAATTCTCAAAAACTCTGACTCAAATATGCTGATTTAGTAAGCTTTATAAAGGGCAACGGATCCCAAAAACTAAGAAGACCTCAAATTTACTGTCAAGAAGCTGGTGGCGCTGGTTGGTGAACAGAATAAAGGCAAAAACTTGTCAGAATAGTAGCTTAAGCAATCCCTAAGAATGTCAAGTGAGAGTTTATAAAAATATATTAAAACCCACATGGAGGATGCAAAGGCAATGGTAGCGAAACTGCAATCAAGTATAAACAGTTTCATCCAGTATAGCAACCTTTGGCAAGTGAACTACAAATTTTCTCAAACGTACAAGCATCCTGATATCAAAATAGTCAATGACAATCGCATCAAAGCTGGAACGACTCAAGGCTATAAGTTTGCACTCATGGAGCCGGAGGTTGATAAAGTCGGAAGAAAGACTTTTAGCTTCCAAATCAAGGAATCCAAAACAAACTGGCTTGCTATTGGCTTTTGTCATCGGAAAACGGTGGAAGCCAAGAATTATTCCTTTGTTTTCGGCTCAACAGGGCACGGAGGATATTTAATAAGCTCAAACGGAGGCAGCTGGTCCAATCATAAAGCATAGCACAACAACACCATCAAAGCTCTCAAATTCACCAAAAATGACACAATTCACGCGACGATAGATCCCGGAACTCTGACCATAACTTTCACCAAAAACAACCTACCTGAATCCTATGTTCTGCCGTACTAACTAGTAAACGGAGAGGATTTGAACCCTTGTGTGCTATTTTACTATCGAGATGACGAGATCGAATACTTAGGAAACACCACCATATGATCATACTTGTGTAATAATAAGAATCAAATTTGTTTATTTATCATCCAGGCACAGTTATGGTTTTTCTCTCGAACAAGGGCTATTGAGTCTCTTATAACTTATCTAAGTTATTCAGCTTACATTTGTTGAATCACTAGCTGGGACTGGCACCCTCTAAATGTATAGGCAAGGCTTCGGAAAAAGCTCTTATGCTGCTGTGTTGCAGCGCACATATCTTTTTGATCCTTAAATCGTTAACATATGCAAATGATTTTATAGAGGTATTGATTTTGACCTAGGTGCACTGCGTTTGTTCCAGCAGACATCAATCCTGCAGCCGCTTATAGAAACTTCACTTTTTGGTGGCCGAATTCACAGTATTGATGGGCTTGTATCTTCAATAAATTATAGTTATAATCAAGGTCATATTTCATGATAATCTAAGTTCCCTATTTTAGTAATTAAGATGAATTCATTATTTTGATGGATTATCAGAACATACCCTCAACCTTAGATCAAAATGCATTTCTTTAAACTGATATCCCACCTATATCCCACCTATTTAAATTGTTATTTATTGATTCATTCAAATCCAACTCGAAGGAGGGCTTTTATATGAGTTTTATAATTATGCGGACTCTGGTGAAAAGTATCCAATACAACACCCTCCCTGAACTTCTATCTGCTGCTCAGGAAATATCCAAGGAGCAGTATCGCTTCCATGAGCTTTTCAAGGAAATTGTCTTCAGTTGTTTCGGAAACGAGGAACATGAAGGTCTCATTGCCGAAAAAACCAAAAACTATTTTATCAAGACACCCCTCAACTGGGCTGAGTAGATGGACTCCCTTGTCAGCATTTTTTCTCCAGTAGGACAAATCATGAATGGATGTGGACAACACGGTTTGATAGCAACAGCCGATCACAACATGCCCATCGATGTAACTATCTTTCAATTTAGCCTCGAGTGCTTCCTATCTCAGTACTGGACGAGTTTTCAGGATCATAAGATAAACAATCTTCAATGTTGCGCAGCCTCAAGAGAGAATTTGGTGACAAGTACTACATAAATAGTTGGGAGTGGTTTTGGATTCATTTGGCTCACTCAATGGTCAGACAGCCTGAACCTAAAGAGAGTCGATCCCCAAGCGAAGACTAAAAATAAGATGAGCTGTTCTACCTGCTGAGTCGTAATCCTTATTTGATAATCGCCCGCAAAGCTATGCAACATCCATAGATTAGGGACTCCCATTTGCTGGATAGAATGAGAGAAGTATTTGAGATGTTCATAATACAAGAACTGTTGTTTTTCATCAAAGGGAGAAATGGAAGAGCTGAGGGGAGGTATCAACTGAAGTCACAACACTTGGGCATGATTTTTTTGCTGATCCACAGTCGAAAAGGAACATGGAATACTGAAACAATCGAAATATACGAGGAATATTTCCTCAAAGCAACCGAGTACTACTCAACTATAACAAATCATGCCAGCAAAAATAATATCAAAAGCATAATCAGAATGTGGGTCTATCTACTCACCAGGGAACATTCACTTGACA
>Ga0100381_1001051_pt1 | contig 26767 bp, 23 predicted proteins | sample CryGeymeta201505_FD_80416 | JGI IMG/M metagenome (GOLD analysis project Ga0100381, IMG submission 80416) | Groundwater microbial communities from Crystal Geyser aquifers in Utah, USA - Crystal Geyser metaG 2015-05 | ecosystem: Environmental > Aquatic > Deep subsurface > Groundwater | place: USA...
ATAAATAATTTTAAATTAAAATGTATTGAATAAGACAAATGTATTGAATTCTTTATTTGATTTAAAGTGATAAAATAGTAATTATTTGATTTCTTAAAATTAAGTTAAATTTTAAATATATATGTACTTTGTTAATTATAAGTGATTTATTAGTTTTTATAATTTTTTATTTAGCGTTATTCTTGTATTCTTATGTGATGTATTAGAAAAATATTATTTATAAACAATGTAGGTGGTAATAAATTTCATAACTATCTTTGAACCTATAAATTAAAAAACAAAAAACATGATAAAAAAACTACTCTCTTTTTCTTTAGGTGCAATTATAGTTGCAGGGACAACACTATTAGCTCAAAATCTTCAATTACAAGACCCATCTAGCAATATTATGGATGGACGTACTCATTATATATATGATAATGGGATGAATATGTCAACAACTGAATTTCATGTTGTTAATAGCTCAGCTAATCCTATTAATTTTGATTGCACAGTCTGGGAAATTGCAAATGCAACAGCTACAGAGTGGCAAGTGTGTTTTGGAACAGCATGTTATATTGCGAACGATGGAGTAGCAACTGGTCAAACTTATTCTTATGCAACAGCTCCTGCCATGGGGTCTTATAATCAATTAAAAGTTGCTCCCTTTTCTTTTGGTTGGGTTACTGGTGATTTTGGAGTTTGGAAAGTGAGTGTTTTTGATAACACTAATCCAACTGATTCATCAGCTTGCTACATTGTTTGGACTGCCAATGGTAACCCAGCTGGCGATATTAATGTTAATACTATTATTGACGGAAGCGAAATTGCTGGAGATGTAAATTTAAATGGAATTATTGATGGCAATGAAATTACTGGTGATATGAATGGAAATGGTATAATTGATATATGGGAAGTGGGAGGTGATGCAAATGGAAATGGTATTATTGATAATGGTGAAATTCTTTCTATCAATAAACTATCATCTAATAATATTGATTTTAGCATCTTTCCAAATCCTGTTTTAGATGATTTAACTATTAATTATTCTATTAAAGGAGGAAATACAACAAATTCAACTATTGATTTGTATGATGTTTTAGGACAAAAAATTGAAACATATAATTTAAAAAGTAATAAAGGAAGTCTTAAAATTAATGTTGGAAATCTAAACGCAGGAATTTATTTTTATGCTGTTAAAGTTAATGGTGAAATAATAAAAACTGAGAAAGTAATTGTGCGATAATAAAAAAAATTATTCAAAAAAAGCTAATATTGATTTTTTCAATATTAGCTTTTTTTTTAGATAAAAGTTTAGCCAAAATTAATTGCTCTATAAAAATATAATTTAATGATATTAATAGCAGATAGTGGTTCCACCAAAACGGATTGGAGGTTGGTGAATAATAATAGTAATCAAATTTATTCAATAGAAACCATTGGGTTTAATCCATATTTTATTGATGCAAATGGAATTTTGGATGAACTATCAAAGAGTGCATTAAGCAAAAACAATACAGAAGTTAAACAGGTTTTTTTCTATGGAGCAGGATGCTCGTCATCAGAAAAGAGTAGCATTGTTCAAACCGCATTACAATTGTTTTTTAATAATGCACAAATTGATGTAGAGCATGATTTACTAGCGGCAGCCAGGGCTGTTTCTGGAAACACATCAGGGTTAGTTGCTATTTTAGGAACAGGAGCAAACACTTGTTTGTATGATGGGAAAAATATTACAACTAACATTCCTGCACTAGGGTATTTGTTAGGAGACGAGGGGAGTGGAGCTCATCTAGGAATGGGTTTTATAAAAAAATATTTGCATCATGAATTTTCAGAAAAAATTAATGAGGAATTTTCACAAGCTTATCCAAATCTAAATCTTAATAAAATTCTGGATGCAGTCTATAAACAAGCGTTACCCAATCGTTTTTTAGCTCAATTTAGTCGTTTTGTTCATGCACATGCTGAAGATGACAAAATCAAAGCTTTGATTATCGCTTGTATGAATGAATTTTTTGAGAAATACATCTGTAAATATCCAAATTACAGTGCTTATAAATTAAATTTGGTTGGTTCTGTGGCTTTTTATTATCAAAATTTTATTAGAGAAATAGCCTTGATTCATCAAATAGAAATAGATACGATTATAAAACAACCTATTGATGCGTTGGTTAAGTATCATTGTAATGCTTAGGAGCTGTTACAAAATAAACTTTACATTTTGACTTGTTCTTTCATCCTTTTTCTTCGTTGTAAAATCGTTAAATAGCTAAGGCTATTCGCCTCATTTACGCCTTAAAAAAGAACAAAATTACTGCGTCAATTACGCATTCTTTTTTATTGTTTTTTAATTGTATTTGTGAGTATTTCATAGTTCTGTAAACTTTATTTTGTAACAGCTCCTTAAAATCTTTTAAACCAACCTAATGTTGGGATAGGAAAAGGAATAAATTCATCGTCAACATATACTTGAGTTAGCCCAATTTGAAAGGCATTTTTATTACTTCCTATTCTAATTCCTGGCATAACAACAACTACATCACTATTAGTTTCTTTAAAACCAAATGAATCAACAATAAACGATACTTTTTCTCCTAACCGAACCATTCCAGCAACAGAAAACAAAGCAGATTCATGAGATTCGGTGGGTGTTTGATTTGCGTCTTGAACATAAATCCATCCACCAGAAAAGGTAATGTTGTGTTTTAAGTTTCCAAAAGTAACAGAGCCATAAGGCAAAATCCCATTAGCAGCTATGTTTGACCAACTTAAAGAACCGCCTAAAACGCCAGCTCCAACATGAAGATTATCTGTTAATTTTGCAGAATATTTTAAAGATAAAACGATAGGCATTCCTATCCATGAGGTTAGCCCTCCAACTGTTATGTTGTCAGTAACAGCAAATTGAACTTCAGGACCAAAGATGTGTATTAAAAGATAGTGATCACCTTTTTTTTGATTAAACCCATTTGTAGTAATAAAATATCGGGACGAGAAAAAATCATCTTCAGGAAGTTTTGCAGCGAGTATTTCTTCTTTATTTACTAAACTAATTGATTTTATTTCGTGTTTAGGAATATATAATTTCCCTAATTTAAGTGTGTTTACCAATATTTCTCGACCATCATCTGAAAGAATTTCACCAATATATTCAGTACCATCATTCTTAATAATTAAATATGTTTTTTCAGGCACATATTCATTGTTATTCTGCAATGTATCTTGAGCAAGAGAATCGAAAATAGGAATTAAAAGTAAAAAAATAGCTCCAATAAAAAATTTAATTCTAATACTGTATAAAAATTTTACTTTCATATGTAGATATTTATTGTTTTTTATTTGTAATCCCAATACTAGGGACAAGTTAAAGGAATACGCCAGTGTATCTTCATCAGTGCTTGTGTGATTTTGCTCGTGGTTATTTCATAATTTTAATATTACAATTATCAAAGGTAAGTAAAAATTAAATATGAAATAATATTGTTTTCAATGTATATTTTCAAAATGAATTATAAAAGGACTTGTTCTGAATAAGATTTGAGCGGAGTGTAATCAATATCCAAATTCTTTAAATTAAACTCATAGCTAGATTCTTTTCTTTTAAAATTTCCATCCATTTGGCTTGTGAGCGTTTCTATCAACTCTAAACCAAAATTAAATCTAGGAGATTGCTTTTCTTTCCATGTGCCTGTGTCACTGTATTTGAATGTGAAATCAATCTCATTTTCCGTTGTAATTTCTATAGATATTTCACCTTTTTCATTGTTTTTAAATGCGTGTTTAAAAGAATTTGATAGTAATTCATTTAATAACAAGCCAAGAGGAACTATTGTTTTTAGACCAATTGAATTATAATTAGAATAAATATTTGTTGCAATATTTTCATTGGAAGATAAGGTAGATAAAATCTCATTTACCAAATCTTTAATATAGGATTCAATATTTACTTTCGATAAATCATTAGATTGATAGAGTTTGCTATGAATTAAGGCCATGGTCATAATTCGATTAATAGCTTCATCAAATTTTTCAGCAACATCTGGGTTTAATGTGTTTTTTTGCAACCTTAATAAACTGGTAATAATTTGTAAATTATTTTTAACTCGATGGTGAACTTCTTTCATTAAAAGCGTATTTTCATTGTTTCTAATGGTTATTAATTCATTTTGATTTTCAAGTTCATTGTAGGCAAATTCAAGTTCTTTTTTAGAATAGGATTGAAAAAGCAAGTATTGATAAGTAAGATAGCTTACAACAAAAAGAGCAAAAAGCACTTCAATAAATTCACCTATCAGTTCAAAATTTGTTCGTGGTTGAAGAATTTCAATGTGTTTGTTTAATGTAAAAAAGAAGAAGAAACCTAAAAGAAGGGCATTAAAAAGAATGAAGCTAACACCAACTTTTCTGCCTAGACCTACAAAAGCAATATAAATACAAACCATTATCCATAAAAAATCTACATAATGGGTTAAATTCAAAGCTGTATTCATTGCATAATGAGCCAACAAGGTGCCACTTACTGCATATATCCAAAAAACTACTTTTATTTTTTTAGAAAAATGTAAAAAGAGTAAACAAAAAATTCCAACTAAAAAAACCAATATTGAAGGTAGAACAGCCGCAAAACCTGAAAAACTGTAAAAAAAAGCGATGATAATAAAAATGAAGATGAAAACCACAGAAATTCGCCATGCAAGTAAATAGAGCCCTTTATCAAAATAGTTATTAAAAAAAGAAGTATCAGGATTAAAAAGCTTTTTCATTTTGAAAATCAACAATTTTTTAAAATTTTGATAAAAGTAATATTTTATAAAAAAAATCAAATTAATTTTGAATAGAATTATCAATAAAATCAAGCAATTTGGCTTAAATATCTCTTTTTCAAGTAGTCTATTATTTTTGATTGTAAATAATTAGTAATTTCAAAAATTAGTTGTAATTTCATTTGAAATATTTCATTTTTTCAATGAGAAATAAAAAATTGTAATGAGCAAAAAAGACTTAAAGTTATATTTAGCTTCACTTAAAAAAAAGCAATTAGAAGAACAAATTATTGATTTATATGAACGATTTAATGAGGTTAAAACCTTTTATAACTTTGTGTTTAAACCTAATGAACAAAAATTGTTAGATGAAGCAAAATTTAAAATATTGAAAGAATATTTTCCAGCAAACAATCGTAAACCGAAAATGAGGCGTTCTGTTGCTCAAAACTTAATCAAACATTTTATTCAATTAGGGGTAGATAATTACATCATTGCTGAGTTAATGTTATATAACATTGAAATTGCACAACAATATACACAGAATAAGACAATCAATCAAGCATCTTTTTACAAAAGTATGCTTACTAGTTTTGAGCAAGCAATTTACTTTATTAATGAACATGCAATGAATAATGAGTTTTATCCTAAAATCATTAAAATAATTAATACTTCTAAAGCTCAAAATTGGATGAATTTTGAAGCATTTCACAGTTCCTTAATATTAAGTAAAAATAGTTAATTTTACAGCATGGGAAAAGTGATTGGAATAGCAGGTAAAGAAAAAAAAGGAACAGAAATGGTTGTTTATGCTTCTGCAAAAGCATCTTTTGAACATGGAATTGGCGATGATTACCGGGGAGCAAGAAAAGACGATAAACAAGTCTCGATAATGACCATAGAAAGCTGGAACAGAGTATGTGAAGAACTAAAAAGAAAAATTCATTGGACAAAACGAAAGGCGAACATTATTATTGAAGGAATAGACCTTGAAAATTCAATAGGCGATATTCTAAAAATTAATGATTTTTACATAGAAATTACAGGAGAATTAATTCCTTGTGATGCTATGGATGAAGTGAGTAAAGGATTAAAACAAGCACTAACACCAAATTGGAGAGGTGGAGTTTTTGGTAAGATTATTAGTGAAGGATTAATACATGAAGGAGATAGAGTAACTTTAATGGAAAGGACTTGATTTTATTAGCTAATAAGAATAAATCATATCTTCTAAAATCGTAATTTTGTAGGGTAAAATGTTGAAATAATTTTTCATTATTATATAAAGCATTTAACACCAAAACATTAATAACTAAACTTACCTATGGCAAAATCGCAGCAAACCTATAATAAAAAAGAAATAGAAAAGAAAAGATTAAAAAAACGTCAAGATAAATTGGCAAAAAAAGAAGACCGAAAGTCAAATACTGGTGGTGGTTTTGATTCGATGATAGCTTATGTTGATGAATATGGTAGGATAACAGATACTCCACCAGATCCAACCAAGAAAAAAAAGGTAATTGATGCAGATAGTATAGAAATTGGAGTTTCTAAAAGAGTAAATGAAGAAGTTAATCCTTTTAGAAAAGGAAAAGTTTCTTTTTTTGACACTTCAAAAGGCTATGGTTTTATTTTAGATACCGATAACCAAGAAAAATATTTTGTTCACGTTAGTGGTTTAATTGATGAAATAGGAGAAAACGATAAAGTTTCTTTTGAATTGGAACAAGGACAAAAAGGATTGAACGCTGTACGTGTAAAAAAGGTTTAAGTATTTTAATTCACACAAAAATTTATTCAAATTTATTTTGCTTTAGCATCATTTTGGAGTTTTCCGAATAAACTCGGGACAGGCTGACTCGTTTGCATCATATTTTCTAACGCCTATTTTAATTGTATTAGATCCCGATGTATTATCTGGTGTTCGTTCTTTGACTTCGTCAAATTCTCACACCAATAATACACACATCATCCATCCCGTTTCGCTTGGCTTCTCGAGGATTGCGATGTCTAAGCGTTCTTGTTCGTCCGTTAAATACGGACTCCAATCACGCAGACATCGTCAACTTGCTCTAAAGTACCTTTCCAAGATTCGAAATACTTCTCTAAAATTTCTTTTTGCAAAATCATTGAGTTCTTTACTTAATTTAACAACTTTATATCTGTATTCTAAACTTTTAGAATAATTACCTGCTTGACTATAAATAATGGAAATATTATTATAAGTGTCTGTTAACGATGGTTTGTCGTTAATAATCTCTAACATTTCTGCAGCTTTGAATAAGTATGAAAATGTGTTTTCTATTTTTCCTGCGAAACGATTTAAAACACCAATATTATTATACCCATTTGCAATTAGCTTAATAAACGAAGTGTCCTTGTCAAAATCTGAGTCATAAAGATTAACGAGTTTTTGTGCATATACTAATGAACTATCTAAATTTTTAAAACCATAGTTTTCACTTAATTCATAATAAAATTTTGCTTTTTCTTTAATAGATTGAGTTGATTTTAATTTTATTTTACATTCAATAATAATAGAATCTTCTTGAGTGAAGGCAGTTGAAAATAAAGAAAAACTAAAAATTAAGGTCGCTACTATACTCAATTCACTTAGCTTTCCGAATTTTTGACTTACTCTTTTTGCCGTTATCTTCGTTAAAATTTTAAACCGTAGCTACGGCTATGCTTGAAAATTTAGTCTTGATACCAACAAAAATAGCTTACTCAAATTCCCCGAAAAGCTAAGTGATTTGAGTAAAGTTTAAAAATGTTATAACTCATTTAGTATTCTTGAAATTTAATTGAAAAATTTATTGCGAATTAAGGAAAAGTAATACCTCTGAAATCACTAATAGCTACGGGCTTTAAATTTGAGCCATAATTTTGATTAATTATTTTTATGTACTCATTAGCTATCATGGCATAACCTCTTTGGTTTGGATGAACTCCATCAATGGAATACAATCCGCCTTTTATAAATTCTGGAGAGAAACTAATTCCATCAAAATCAACACCATCATTACTATTAAGTTGTTCCATAAATTGATATAAATCAACTATAAAATAACCATGGGCTAGGGTAGAAGCTCTTATTTCAGCATTGATTGCATTTATGTAATTTTTAACAATTGCTACTTCATCTTTATCTAGTACTTCGGTATGAGGCAACGGATTTTGTTGCGTAAGACCAACGCCAGTTTTAAGTAAACTGGAAGAGGAAAGTAAAAACAAATCACCTTCTACTGCTTTTCTTATAATGTTTGTATCAGCTCCTTCTTTAATCCAAATATCTTTATCCAACACTTCAAGTGTAACGGTATTAAAAAACGGACTCTTTGTGATGTCATGAACTGTGGCACAAACGCCACCAGTTGCAGTAAGTTTTAATGTATCTAAAAGAGCATCATATTTAGCTCTAAACTCAGCGATGGGAGTTAATGGAGAAGAACCACTTACTTCATCACCACCAGCATTTGCCCAACCCATCGCATCCTGAATACCTAACCAATTGGTGAAAAATGTTGCTTTTCTATCTTTAATATGTTTGATATAATCAATAGGACTTCCAATTGTTCCAAAACTTAAAAATCGTCCATAAGGATTGATAGGTTCTCCAGCCACACAATTCCAAGCAAGTTCGTTGTTGGGTGTTCCACTGTCAAAAAGAATGAAGTTGGTTATGGCATCAGTAGGATTAAATGCAATTACATTTCTAACATTTAAACCAGCAATGGCCATGTTGTTGTAGGGTAAGCTTTTATTAGCCCATGTTAAAAAGGAAGGGTCGTACGTTTTTGCTAAAGGATGGTTGTCATTTTTTTCACAATCAAACACTTTAATTATTTCTATTTTTTCATTAATGTATGCTAAGTGCATATATCCAGAACCTTCACCTTGAACTAGGGGTTGAAGAAAATTAACACTCATTTGTTCTGCAATAATTGCTGGATAAGAATTACTTTGTTGATTAAATTCATTGTGTAATCCACCATCTTGAAAACCTTGCGAAAATGAACTTCCTATGGAAATATAGTTAGAAAAATCAGCACTTCCTGATGAAGGAACATCAAATTCATCAAATTCAGTCTTTGTGCAAGATAAAATAAAAATTAGAATTGTGAAAAGAATTGAAGTTTTTAAAGTTTTCATTATTCAGTTTTTATATCATTTTTGCTTGATTTGTTTCCTAATTTTATGTTTAATGCTAACCCATAAACATTAACTTTTCTTCGGTAAGTGGCATCAAAATTTGCTACTAATAATTTATCTTTTCTTTCAGCACTTTGACGAATAAATGAAAAATCTACAGAAAACGTATCATTAATTTTATAACCCAACCCCGCAGTATAAGCGGTTTGAGAAATATCGGGCAATTCAGGACTAACATACCCTTCTTTAATAGGAGAGTTGTCAATATACAAACCTGCTCTAACACTAAATTTTTCTTTGTAAGTAAAATCAACTCCAAAACGATGTGTAACAACATCTTGCCAATCTTTTGTTGTTTTAGATTCTGGAGTATCAGTATTGTCAAATTTAAAAGTTAGCGTATCATAAGAAGACCAGCCTGTCCAATTAAAATCATAAATAAAGGTAACCGAATAATTTTCTTTGATGTGCTGAGCACTTAGTCCAGCAGTAAACACTTGAGGTAACGTAAGTTTTGAAGTGAATCCTGTTTTTGCTGGAAAAGTTCCTTGAAGGGCAACTGGAATATTTGTGAATTCAGCCTCTCCATTAGTTAAATCAACAGCTAATTCCGAGCGATAGCTTATTCCAACATTAAGTTTTGTGCTGCTTGCTCCGTGTGCTAATGTTAAAAAATTTGAGAAAATACCTAAGTTATAGCCAACAGCATCACCACTACCCGAAAGACTAGCTTTGCCTTCTGTTGATGTTGATGAGCTTACTGGAATTGCTTTTTCTGTTGAAAAACTACCTCTTGCATAAACAAAACCACCTCCAACACTTATTTTATCGTGCAATTTATAGGAAACAGTAGGTTGAAACATAAATGTTTTTAAACTTATGTTTTGAATAATATATCTTCCTTGCCAATCGTCTTCAAAAGAAGAACTAGAACCAAATTGATTGTTTATTAAAAAACCGAAGTGCAATTTTTCATTGATTTGTCCAGAATAATAAAAATGGATAGGAGTAGCTCTCTTAGATGTTTGGTTGGTATTAGCAACCTCTGGAGTTTGAATAGAAACAGAAGGATCAATTAAATTAAATCCAAAAGTAAATTGATGCCCATTCAAATGTGACATTCCTGCAGGATTATAAAAAACAGTACTTGCATCAGATGCAATTCCTGTAGCTGCACCACCCATGGATGCTGCTTTTAATCCTTGTAAATTTAATTGAAATCCACCAGCAAATGCTGAAAGTGGTAAAAAAAGCGAAGCATAAATAACTAATTTCTTCATTTGATAATGGTGTTAATTGATTAAAAAACAAAATCCTGATTGTGCATCAAGATTTTGTGTGAATAAACTTACATGAGTTATTAAAAAATTATTTATTCACGATAAAGCGTTTCGTGATTTTTTCTTTCTGATACGTCATTTGATAAAAGTAAATACCGCTATTTAATTTTGAAGCATTTAATTTATATGTATTTAACCCTTGATTTCCAGATAAATTTTCAGAAATAAGTACTTCTCCCAACACATTAACTATGGATATGTTTACGATAGCATTTGATGGTAAATAATATTCAATAGTAGAAGTTGAGCTGAAAGGATTTGGGAAATTTTGTTTAATTCCAAAAGTATTTTTTGAAAAATCTTCTATGCCTGTGGTAGAGCTAGTTGTATCAATTATGCGTATGGAATAATAATCTACATCAAAAGGTGATGTTTGTGTTAAACCAAAAACAGTTGCGTAAGAAGTCCCACTAACACTGATGGGGTAAACTCCAGTATCTCCAACCGTTGGATTACCTGTAACGAGCATGCAACTAGATGTTCCGCCTAAAAATTTGAATGGAAGTGTGTTTTCATTCATAGAAACAATGGTGAAACCTGCCGGTAATCCTGTAACCGATGTAACCATAACGCTATCAATAGGCACAGTTGTACATGGAGGAAAAAGAACAACTACACAAGTATCAGCAGGAGTAACCGCAGTTATTGTTTCATTATAAGGACTTCCAACATAAGAAATAGGTAGGTTTGTTGCACTATCTGGATAAACGCCAGGAGAAGTATATTGACCATCAGGCACACAGTTTTGTCCGTAAGAGTTTAAAGCAAATAAAACAGTTAAAGCAAGTAAGATTTTTTTCATGAGATTTAATTTTTTAGTAACATAAAATTGATAATTTGGAAAGTAAAAGTAATAAATTATTTGTATTTACTTAAAATAGATGTTATTTTATTTCTTTTTAAAAAGAACACTTGCATAAATAGCTTCTAAACCAACTTTTCAGCAATTTAAGTTTAGGGAAAAGTTACCCCTCTGTAATTACCTACTATAACTGGCTGAATGTTGCTACCATAAAAATCATTGATAACTTGGATAAATTTATTTGCAATAATAGCATATCCCCTGGTGTTTGGATGAACTCCATCTAAAGAAAACACGCCACCGCTTATAAATTCTGGGTTGAAATCAACACCATCAAAGGTTAAACCTGATTTTAAATCTCGCATAAATGCATTCATATCAGCAAGGGCAAAGTTGTATTTTGAAGCCAACGCTCTAATTTCATTGTTATAGGCAATCACACGGTTTTGAGAAATAAGTTTTTCATCTTTATCCAACACAAAAGTATGGTCTAATGGTTTTGCTTGAGACAAGCCATTTCCTATAGCCAATTCATCGGAAGCAGTTAGTAGAATTAAATCTTCATTGGTTGCTTTTCGCACATTTCCAGGATTGTTTGAATAAGGACCTTCCGTAATCCAAACATCTTTGTCAACAGCTTCTAATGTAACGGTATTGAAATAAGGAATTGAAGTAACATCAGGAATGGTTGCACAAACCCCTTTCGCTCCCATTTTTTGAAAAGCAGTTAATACGGAATCGTACTTGTTTCGGAATTCAGTAACGTCTGTTAATCGAGAAAAATATTCATTAAATTGCGATTCAAAACCGTCATCACCGCCATTGGTTGACCATCCTAACACATCATTGTTGCCTAGCCAATTGGTGAAAAAAGTAGCATTACTATTTTTGATATGGTCGAGGTAACTTATTTTATTAGTAACTGTTCCCCAATTTAAAAAACGAGCATTTTCATTTACATTGCTTATAAAAAAATTAACCGCATCGGAAGTGTTTTCACCGCCAACAACATTGGCAAGTTTAATTCCAGAAATACCTAAATTATTGTATTTTATGGTTTTGTTTTGCCCCCATGTTGCCCAAGTAGGATCATCATCAATTGCCAAAGGGTGGTTGTTTGGGTTGTCAATATCATAGGCTTTAATTACTTTAATTTTTTCATTTATCCAAGCCAAGTGAATGTATCCAGAGCCACTACCTGAGCAGGTTGGTTGAACATAAATTAAATTAGGGTTAATTTTCTTAAGTTGGTTTGCAATAATAGATGGGTAGGAATTACCATGTTGCCCAAGTTCATTATGCAAACCTCCATCTTGATAACCCTGTGTGAGTGAGTTTCCTACAGCAACATAGTTTGTGAAATTGGCAGTGCCAGAGTTTGCTTCAAAATTATCGAATTCTGTTTTGGTGCATGATAAAGCCAGTGCAGAAAGAGAAAGAATAAAGAGTTGTTTCTTCATAAAGTTAAAAATTAGTAATAAAATGTAAATGTATTAAAAAAATAAAAAATTAGTGTTTTTTAGGAAGGCTTTTTATGTTTCCATCTTTTGTGCGACCACAACCAAAATTCAGGTTGGCTCATAATATCTTGTTCTAGTCTTTTAGTATGAAGTTCAGAAATTTCGCCTTTTTGAGTGGTGCTTGGGTTTAGGCAAAGCATTTCTGTTTCTATATAATAAAAACCTCTTTTATAAGGTTTTACACATACATAAATAATGGGATAGTTTAATTTTTTTGCCATCAATTCTGTCCCCCAAAAAATAGGCGTTTCTTGGTTTAAAAAAGTAGTCCAATAGGCATTATTAGGAGAAGGTGTTTGGTCTGCAATAAAAACAGTTGCACTAAGTTCGTTACTTTCTTTTAACAATAGCATTTTTCTTAATGATTCCTTCATCGATAAAATTTTAACGCCAAAACGAGTTCTTTTTTTATTAATCAACGCATTGAAATACTTGTTTGAAAGTGGTTTGTAAAGTACATATAATTGATAATTAGTGTTAAAAGCCATTTCTGCTCCTCCCAATTCAAAGCTACCATAATGCCCCATAACAAAAATAATTTTTTTGTTTTCCTTGCTTAATTCATTAAGCAACGTGTGGTCTTTAATCTTACATCTTTTTAATGCTTCTTCTTTGCTTATGGTAATACTTTTTATCATTTCCATTATCCAATCACAAAAAAAATGATAGAATTTTTTTATAATCACTTTTATTTCTTCTTCTGTTTTTTCTGGAAAAGAATTTCTAAGGTTGGTGGAAACTACTTTTTTTCTATAACCAACCAAATGGTAAATAACAACATACAGTATATCAGAAAAGAAATAGAGTAACCAAAAAGGAAGTATGGATAACAAATAAATGAAGGGTAAAAAAATATAAAAGAGAATTCTTTGCATCTAATAATCTTATTTTTAAGACTAAGCAAAACTAAATGAATATTTTTGTAAAAAAAACTAAACGGTTGAATTCTCCAAAAAAAATAGTGCTTGTAGGTTTTATGGGAAGCGGAAAAACTACCATAGGAAAACGATTAGCCAATCGGTTAAACCTCCCTTTTTTTGATTTGGATGAAGCTATTGTTGAACAAGAAGGAGCTGACATAACAACTATTTTTAAAACTAAAGGAGAAACTTATTTCAGAAAAATAGAACATCAAAAATTAACAGAAATACTTACTACTCAATCTCAATTTGTATTAGCAACTGGTGGAGGAACACCTTGTTTTCATAACAACATGAAACTAATAAATGAAAATAGTGCTTCGGTTTATTTGAAATATTCAGCCCCATTTTTAGCCAGTCGCTTGATAGCATCAAAAATAAACCGTCCACTTATTAGAAATTACAACAACAATGAGTTGAAGCTTTTTGTTGAGCAATTACTTTCGGAAAGAGAATCCTATTATAATGAAAGTAATTTTGTTGTTAGTGAAATAAATGTAAAAGTGGATGATGTACTTCAAGCCCTAAAAATAGAAATTGTTTAGTTTTCACTCTTTTTTTAACAATTTTTACAACTTTCGCTTAACCCTTATTATTGACATATATATTATGTTCATCTCTTATAACGATTAAGCATCACTATAATTTTCGACCCTCAAATTTAAGTGTTTCTAAATCGGGGTTAATCGCCAATAGAAAAGATTCGTTAAAATTTATGAATAATGGCGATTAACATTATTTAACACCTCCAATCCATAAATTTATAGGGTTTCATCGTTTTTATGCTAAATTTTGTAATGTCAAACTTTAAAACGATGTATTATGAAAACAACAATTAAAACAAGTCTTTTTGCTCTAAGTTTTTCCTTAATTGGTGGTTTTTCTGCTTTAGGAGTTTACAAATTAACAGAAACACCTCAAAAAGTATATGTAACATCAACAAACGAGGATGAAATTCCAACTAAATTAGTTGCTAATTATGAATTAGCTGAACGTCCAAAAAGTTTTGAATTTGCAGCTGAAATGTCTTTAAATTCAGTAGTTCATGTAAAAACATCTTCCACCATAAATTATCAGGTGCATCCGTTGCATCAATTTTTTTATGGGAATCAGATTCCTCAAGAACAAGTGAGAGGAGCGGGTTCGGGAGTTATAATTTCTAACGATGGATATATAGTTACAAATAATCATGTGATAGATAGAGCAGACGAAATTCAAGTTACATTGAACAACAAAAAAACCTATACAGCAAAAGTGATAGGTACAGACCCGTCAACCGACTTAGCCGTATTGAAAATCAATGAAGAAAACTTACCTTATATGCAATTTGGCAATTCCAATCAACTCAAAGTGGGCGAGTGGGTATTGGCAGTTGGAAATCCTTTTAATTTAACATCAACCGTTACAGCTGGTATTGTGAGTGCTAAAGGAAGAGATATTAATATTTTAAAAGGAGATCCATTTTCTGGAAGTACAGCCATAGAATCCTTTATTCAAACTGATGCAGCTGTTAATCCAGGAAATAGTGGAGGTGCTTTAGTAAATGTTAGTGGAGAATTGGTAGGAATTAATTCTGCTATAAAATCAAATACAGGTTCTTTTGCCGGATATTCTTTTGCCATTCCTGTTAATATTGTGAAAAAAGTGGTAGAAGATTTAAAAGAATTTGGAAATGTTCAACGAGGATTTATAGGTGTGAACATCAGAAATTTGGATGAAGATTTTGCTAAAGAACAAGGCATAGATGATTTAAACGGTGTTTTTATTATTGATGTAGTAAAAAATGGTTCGGCCGATCGTGCTGGAATTAAACAAGGTGATATTATTAAAAAAATCAGTGATAAATCGGTAAATGATGTTCCAGAATTGCAGGAGCAATTAGGTCAATTCAGACCAGGAGATAATATTATTGTTACTATTTTAAGAAACAAAGAGTTGATAAAAATTCCAGTTACACTTAAAAATTTAGAGGGTAATGAAACAATTATTAAAAAAGAAACTGTTTCTGTATTAAAAACATTAGGAGCAAAATTTGAGGAAGCAGATAAAGAAGTCTTAAAAAAATTAAGAATCAAAAATGGAGTAGAGGTTACGGAACTTTTTAACGGTAAACTCAAAAACATTGGCGTTAGACAAGGGTATATAATCACTCGTGTAAATCAAAAAAATATTAAAAATGTGGATGAATTGATTGAAATATTAACGCAATCCGTAAACAATGGAGTGCTTATGGAAGGTGTTTATGAAAATGGTCAGAGAGAATTTTATGGTTTTGGAATGAAATAAATAGTTGGTTTTGTTGATTTATCCCAAAAAATTAACTTCGTTGAACTCGCAAGCTCGGTTCACAAATTTTCAACGGTTTGATTTTGGGGTAAAAAAAAAGCGACAGAATAAACTATTTTGTCGCTTTTTTTTGTGTTAGATTTTTTTACCGATTATATACCGAAACCAAATGAATTTTCGGATTTTGGTTTCGAGTATACATTCAATATAGTCCAATAATCCCGAAAGCTTTCGGGACAGAATTATAAAACAGTTTGGGCTGTTTTATAATTGTAATTGGTATTATTTTTTTCCACCCAACATTAATAATTCATTAACAACTACTTCGGTTACATATTTTTTAACACCAGTTTTGTCTTCATAACTTCGGCTAGTTAATTTACCTTCAATAGCAACTTCATTTCCTTTGGTAAGGTATTTTTCTACTATTTCGGCTGTTTTTCCCCAAGCAACAAGGTTGTGCCATTGTGTTTCTTTAACAGTTTCGCCTTTAGCAGTTTTATACGATTCGTTGGTTGCAACAGAAAATTTCGCTAATTTTTTACCGCTTTCTAAGTTAATGATTTCAGGTGCATTACCTATGTTTCCAATTAACTGTACTTTGTTTTTTAAATTGCTCATAATAATTAAATTTAAATGGTTTATATAAAAGTTTATTTTTAGTAATCCTGATTTGTTCAGAATTGATGAGGCAAAGTAAAGAAGGTTCAAATTGCACATTCGGCTTTTAAGTGGTTACTTGTGTTTAATGTCAATTGTAACCATTTGTAAACGGATAAATTTATTCTATCAAATAGATTTAATTCCCTAAATAATAATGAGTACAGTCTAAAAAGTCAGAAAAATAAAAAATGCCACAAAGTTAATAAGATACACAAAGGACTGAATTACAATATTTTAAACTTTGTGGTAGGTTGAGTCTTGGTGTCTTAGTGGCAAAGAGATGACTTTTTTGACTGGACTCAATAATTAATCTCCTTTTTAGTAATTTCACAAAAAAATATATTGCTACTAACTTAAGCAAAAATGAATAAACAAGAAATCGAAAACATAGAATTAAAATTTCTAACTATTGAAGATTATCAAGAGTTGAAAGCGGCAATGATACTGGCTTATAAATCTATGCCAGATGCTTATTGGGAAAAAGTTCAAATACAATCATTAATAAATAAATTTCCTGAAGGGCAGGTAGTTATAAAAATCAATGGACTTATTGCAGGTTGTGCATTATCATTAATTGTAGATTACGATATATATACAGAAAATCATACCTATAAAGACATTACACATAATTACTCCTTCAGTACACACACTAATGATGGCGATGTGCTTTATGGAATTGATGTGTTTATAAAACCAGCATACAGAGGTTTACGATTAGGAAGAAGATTGTATGACTACAGAAAAGAACTTTGTGAGAAACTAAATTTAAGAGGAATTGCATTTGGAGGAAGAATTCCAAATTATCATACATATTCCAATGAGTTGACACCAAAGGAATATATTGAAAAAGTTAAAAGAAAAGAAATAGACGACCCTGTGTTGAATTTTCAGATATCAAATGATTTCCATCCAACAAAAATAATGAAAGGTTATTTAGAAGGAGACCAAGCATCTAATGAGTTTGCCGTGCTGATGGAGTGGGATAATATTTATTATGAAAAACCTAGTAAAAAAGCAGCTACAAAGAAAAAAATTGTTCGATTGGGGTTGATTCAATGGCAAATGCGACCGTATAAAAATTTGGAAGAATTAATGCAACAAGCAGAATATTTTGTAGATACTGTTTCAGGATATCGTTCAGATTTTGCATTGTTTCCTGAATTTTTTAATGCTCCGTTGATGGCTGGAAATAATCATCTTTCGGAAGCAGAATCTATCAGAGAATTGGCAAAATTTACCAATGAAATTGTCCATAAATTTTCTGAATTGTCTATTTCTTATAACATCAACATCATTACAGGTAGTATGCCTGAAATTAAAGATGATCTTTTATACAATGTAGGTTATTTGTGTAAACGTGATGGTACCATTGAAAGATATGAAAAAATACATATAACTCCCAATGAAGATAAAGTGTGGGGCTTGCAAGGTGGTAGTGAAATTAAAGCATTTGACACTGATTGTGGTAAAATTGGAATACTGATTTGCTACGATTCTGAGTTTCCTGAATTAAGCAGGTTGCTTGCTGATGATGGTATGGATATTTTGTTTGTACCATTTTTAACAGATACACAAAATGGTTACTCCAGGGTACGATATTGTGCTCAAGCTAGAGCAATAGAAAACGAGTGTTATGTTGCCATTGCAGGAAGCGTTGGTAACTTGCCTAACGTACACAATATGGATATTCAGTTTGCTCAATCCATGGTGTTTACACCCTGCGATTTTGCTTTTCCTACAAATGGTATTAAAGCAGAAGCAACACCAAATACTGAAATGATATTGATTGCCGATGTGGATATTGATTTATTGAGAGAATTAAATCAATTCGGATCAGTTAAAAACCTCAGAGATAGAAGAAAAGATATGTACGAATTGAAGCGAAAAGGGGAGTAGTTACTTTGCTTTATTTTCTTAGAGGTTGCAAAATAGCATTTGCTATTCAGCTTGTTGAGTATTTTATGCACTTTCATCAAACATAATTTCGTCTGAGCTGCCTATTTTATATGACGGTTTGTCAATGGGTAATGTAAAATAAAAAGAGGAACCTTTACCTTCCATACTTTCAACCCATATTTCACCACCATTTTTTTCTAACAATCCTTTTACCAATAGCAATCCAATTCCAGCCCCTTTATCTTTTTTTCTTGTTTCTGAAAGCGTTTTCATTTGTGGTGTAAATAATTTTTCAATTATTTCTTTCGACATTCCAATTCCAGTGTCCTTAACCTGAATAATAATTTTGTCATCTTTGCTTTTGGCAGAAACTGTTATTTCCCCACCTTTTCCGGTATGTTTTATTGCATTAGAAAGGATGTTTTGAATGATGCAGATTAACATTTTTCCGTCTGCAAATACAGAAGCATCCACATCAATTTCATGATGAAGACTTATTGTGTTTATTGAAGCGTTCTCTTTCAATGTTTCAAATACTTTATCAATATATTCGGTTAGTTTTAGTTGTGTTGGAGAAAATACATCTGAAGCGTATTTTATTCTTGCCCATTCAACCAAATAATCTAACATATTCAATTCATCTGTTGATGATTTATAAAGTAAGTCAAGCATTTCCTGAACAGCATCAGGTTTCATTTTATGAAAATTTTCCTTCAAATATTTTGCTGTCCCTATAATTGACGACAGTGGACTTCTCAAATCATGTGAAAGTATTGCCATAACACTCTCTTTATGCGTATTCAAATCTTCCAATTCTCTCACATATTTTTTTATAGCATCCTCCGATTGTTTCCTGTCTGTTAAATCCCGTAAAATTTTAACATAGCCCAACATCTCTCCTTCCTTTCCGATGAGCGGAAAAACAATTCCATAAGCATAAAACAGGCTCTTGTCTTTTGCAATGTGCCATCTGTTGTCGGTTGCTCTGCCTTCTTTTAAAGCTGTTTTTATCTCTTTTTTTGGAACACCATTTTTTAAATCTTCTTCTGTAAAAATGATATCGAACGGTTCTCCTATAACTTCTTCTGTTTCGTACCCAAATATTTTTGTTGAGCCAAAACTCCAACTATTTATTTTGAATTCTTTATCTAAAGTAAAAATTGAATAATCCTGTAAACTGTCAATTATTTGGCTATAAAACTCTGTTGTCGGTATGTATTTATCTTTAAGAACCTTCGGATTATCTTGTTTATTTTTCATGAATTAGTTAAGTTGTTTTGTTATTGTTTCTGCCATCATTACATCTATTCAATTTAGGAAGTAGTAGCAAATCTAAACCTTCAATAATTCATCAAAAGTAGGTAAAAAATAGCAGTAAACGAAGTAATAGATTTTTTGGGGACGTACGACAAATTTCCCTTTCAGTAAATGAAAGTATTGGAACATTATAAGAATTAAGTAAGGATGCGACCTTTGATAAATTTCGTTAGTAGTCGTTCATTGCGAGGGAGGTACGACCGAAGCACCACAGCCTGCCCCGATTTCTCGGGGAAGTAGCATCAATTCCTTAATTTACAATAAAAAAGAGTTGATAATCTGTTTAATCGAAGGACAGATTGCTACAGCTCCAACGCTCAATCCAAACGCTTGGGCTTCGCAATGACGCTAACGAAGGCAAAAAGAAAAAGTTAAAAGCCTCGCTGTTCCTATTTAACTGATGAAAAATAGTAAAAGGGAAATTTGTCGTACACCCATTTTTGGTGTGAGAGTTGTACTTCGCCAGTTTATCTGGCTGAACTATCGGTCTCCGGCTTTGTTTCTTACAGGTTTTAATTTTGTTTTCTTGCCAACACCACTAATTTACTGTATAATAAGTTTTCGTTAATAGGTTTTGAAATATAATCATCCATTCCAAATTCTTTGCATTTGGAAATATCTGCTGTGGTTACATCTGCTGTTAAAGCAATGATTGGAATTTGAGATTTCATTGTTTTGCGTATGTATTCTGTGGTCTGAAACCCATTCATTTCAGGCATGTGTAAGTCCATCAAAATAATATCGTAGGTATTGGTTTGTAATTTTTCTATAGCAATTTTTCCGTTGCTTACTATTTCGTGTTCAAATCCAAAATCACTTAAAATAATTTTGATTAATAATTGATTTAAAGCAACATCTTCGGCTACTAATACCCGTAGGGTTTTAATTTCTGAATCCAGTTTTAGTACTTCTATTTCTTCTTCTGATTTTGTAGCTGTTTTTCCAAAAGGCAGGATGAAACTAAATGTTGAACCTTCGCCAATCTTACTTTTTAAGCTAATACTTCCTCCTTGATTTTCAATTAATTGTTTTACAATAGCAAGTCCCAATCCTGTTCCACCATAAAATTTAGTAGTGTTGGTTTCAGCCTGTTCAAAAATATTGAAAATTGAATCTATTTTGCCAGCAGCAATGCCAATACCTGTATCGGAAACTGTAAATTCAATGATTATATTTTCGTTGTCTTCGCTGAGTAATTTAACGCTTAAAATAATTTTTCCTTTGTGTGTAAATTTAACGGCATTGCTTATAAGGTTTAAAATAATCTGATTTAATCTTAGCGGATCGCCCAATAGCATAGAGGGTATTTTACTATCATATTCTGTTACAAGTTCTAAATTCTTTTCTTTTATTTTCAGGTTAAAAGAATGTAGTATTGATTTTATTGATTTGCGTATTTCAAATGGTTGCTTTTCAAATGTCATTCTGCCTGCATCTACTTTTGCCAAATCGAGAATATCGTTTATAAGTAGGTTTAAAGAGGTGCCACTTGTTTTTATAGCTTCTACAAATTCTTTTTGTTCTATGCTTAATTCGGTTTTCAATAACACACTGGTAAATCCTAAAATGGAATTTAATGGCGTACGAATTTCGTGACTCATGTTTGATAAAAACTGCTGTTTAGACTTAGTAGTGCTTTCAGCAAATAACTTTGCTTCCATCAATTCTTTTTCAAACTGTTTCTTTTCAGTAATATCCGAAATAGCGAGCAGAATTAATTCTTCGTGATTCATTTTCTGAATAATGCGTCTTGCATTCAACAGCATTGTTTTTTCGCCAATAGATGGAAAGGTGTGCGTAATTTCAAAATTGTGGAAGTGTGTATTTCTTGGGAGGACATCTTCGAGTAGTTCTCTCAAGCGAGGAATATTCCATTGCTTGTTCCCTAAATCATACAACAACATTCCTTCTGTATCTTCTTCTTTAACATTAAATATTTTATAGAATGTTTTGTTGGCAGATTTTACACGAAGATTTTTATCTAACACTATCATCGGTTCATGTATGGTGGAAAATAGTGCTTCGGAATAATCGTAAGCTTCGTTGAGTAGGTCGTTTCGGGTTTGTAGTTCCTGATTGGTGGTGGTGAGTTCTTCGTTGGTAGATTCTATTTCTTCTTTTGAAGTTTCTAATTCTTCATTCACGGTTTGCAGTTCTTCGTTGCTCGAAACCACTTCTTCGTGGGCACTTTGCAATTCTTCGGTAAATGCTTCCTGATCCTGAGCAATTACAAGTGCATCAGTGTGTGCTGCAGCCAATTCCTGTTCTAATTTTTGTATTCTTCGGTCTTTTGCAGCTCCGATAGCTATCGGATTTTTCCCGCTAGTCGCTTGATGCAAATAAATTTCGGCTTGTTCCTGTGCGGTAAAAAGAATTAAGAGCAAGGGTTCATTCGATTCGATATTAAGCGGAACAATTTCTAAGCTTATAATTTTTACATCCGTGTTGCCTTTGGTGGGATTCATTTCTATTCCGCTTTTGCGAATGCGATGATTCGTTTTAATGACTTTTGAAATGGCATTACGCAATTCAAAAGCAATTTCAGGTCGAGCCATTTTTAAAATATTAAAAGTGGCTCTACCTTTTGGATGCGTGAGAAATAAATCGGTTGTGCCTCGAAACTGTAAAATTTCCATTTGATGATTAATAACAACACTTGCAGGCATAAATTCAGAAACAAGCACGTTATCAATAAAATTATCAAGCCCTTGTTGAGTAACAGTTCCGATACTTATCGGGGTTTGAGTTTTATTTCGATGACCTAACGGAATATTTTTTTCAGGAACAGCATATTGTGCAAAGCGGGGTGAAAGTTCGGGTAGCCTTTGTGAACCTGAATTTAGTTTACGAGAAAATATTTTATACTTACTGTTAGAGCTTGTGAAAAGATGGGCTGACTGGCTTATGTTTTCTGATTTACCAAGCATTAAATATCCATCGTTGTTCAACGCATAATGAAACGTGTTCACCGCTTTTTTTTGTGCAGCGGTATCGAGATAAATAAAGAGGTTGCAGCAACTGATAAAATCGAGACGAGAAAAAGGAGGGTCGCGTAAAATATTATGCGGAGCAAATATGCACATTTCACGCACGGTTTTGTTTACACGGAAACCACTATCTGCTTTTGTAAAGAAACGCTGGATACGTTTTGGCGAAACAGTTTCCAATTCTTGTTTGGTGTAAATACCTATCCGAGCTTTGTTTATGGCTTGTTCGCTAAGGTCTGTTGCAAAAATTTGAATGGGGATGGTAGTTGTTTTGCTTTCCTGAATTTCGAGCAGTATCATTGCAATGGAATACGCTTCTTCGCCTGTAGCACAAGCAGGAACCCATATACGCAACGACTCCCCTGTATTTTTTCTTTTTAGCAGCTTTGGAAAAAGATGTTCTTTTAAATATTTGTGTGCATCAGTATCACGAAAAAAACTGGTTACATTAATTAATAAATCTTGGTAAAGAATATGTATTTCTTCTATTTTTTGTGAAAGCAGTTTTGCGTATTCTTTGAGTGTTTTTATTTTATACAACAACATTCTACGAATGATACGTCTCTTGATGGTGTTCATTTTATATGCACTAAAATCAACACCAGTGGCTTTGAGCAATTGGTTTAGAATGGTTTTTAAATCGGGATTATTGTTATCAATTAAATCTTCAGCCCCCCTGCCCCCCGAAGATGAGTTCTTTCCGTTGTCATTTGATTTTATAAACGGATGTTTGCTTAGCCGTGCTAATTCGAGTGCAATTTCTTTTGGAGGTAAAATAAAATCTACCATACCTGTCGCAATTGCAGAATGAGGCATGCTCGTAAATTTTGCAGTGTCGTCTTGTGCAAAAGTTAATCCGCCTTCGTGTTTAATAGTTTTCATACCTAATGTTCCATCGCTTGCACTACCACTCAATATAATTCCAATCACTCTTTCTTTTTGTGCTTCGGCAAGCGATGAGAAAAGAATGTCAATAGAAATTGCTGCACTGCTTTCTGAACGGGGAATTAATTTTATATGCCCATCTGTTACTTCAATTCCTTTGTTGTATGGAATAACAAAAACATTATTGGGCATTATTTTATCCATGTCGTCAATCTCCTGCACAATCATACTTGTCTTCTTCGACAAAATTTCAGTCAACATACTTTTGTGGTCGGGGCTGAGGTGCTGCACATAAATAAAAGCCATGCCTGTGTCAGCTGGTAGGTATTTCAACAACTCCATCATCGCTTCCAATCCACCTGCTGATGCACCAATAGCAACTACTGGAAAAGAATATTCTTTCACTTCTGCTTTTGCAGGCGATTTCTTTTTGGTTGTAGTTACTTTCATTTCAATGAAGGATATTAATATTAGCTGAAATTATATCGTGAAATTAGTTATTTAAATAGAGACTACACATAAATACCATTGTTTTCTCTGTTTGTGATGTTTGGATTCAGGGCGAAACATTCGGAATTAGTACCAAAATATGAATTATGTAATTTTTATCACAAACTATATAAGATTTTCTAATAATTCAATAAGTATGTTTGTAAGAGGTAAAAAACTAATATTCTCAAATCATATGGAATCCCGAATTTTATGCTTGTTCTTTTTCCTTACTTTTTCGTTAAAAAAATGAAACGTAGAATGTTCTATGCTTAATTTTTTTGCCTTAAATTAAGAAAAAATAACTTCGCCTAATTTTTCGATTTCCCATATGATTTGAGAATACAACCGATTAAACACTTTTAAAATTAGCAAAAAATAAAATGGGAAATCATATTTTGAAAATAGAATCAATAGATAATGTAACACATGATGTTTTACGAATTATCACCAATAAACCAGAGAAATTTGGCTTTGTACCCGGACAGGCTGCCAACATCGCTATTAATAAAAGTGGTTGGGTAAAAGAAGAAAGACCCTTTACATTTACGAGTTTGCCAGCTATCAATTCTTTAGAGTTTACAATTAAAACATATCCAGAACAAGAAAGTGTTACCAATGAGTTATTACAATTAAAGCAAGATGACGAGTTAGTGTTGCATGATGTTTTTGGTGCTATTACCTATAAAGGTGAAGGTGTTTTTATAGCTGGTGGAGCTGGTATTACTCCATTTATTTCCATTTTCAGAAATCTGAAAGCAAAAAATGAAATAGGCAATAATATGTTAGTATTTGCTAATAAAACAAAAGCAGATATTATTCTTGAAAACGAATTCAAAGAATTGTTAGGCGATTCGTTTATCAATATATTATCTAATGAACAAGTTGAAGGTTACCATTATGGAAGAGTTACAGAAGAATTTCTGAAAGCAAATATTATTGATTTTAATCAACAGTTTTATATATGTGGTCCGCCACCCATGATAAAAGATGTAGAAGAACAATTAATCAATTTAGGCGTTGACAAAGAGGTAATTACAAAAGAAATATTTTGAAATAAAATACTATGGAAACAGAAACTAAAGGTTATAATTTAACCACTACAGTAAACAACTTCAGTTTATCTTATGATGATGTTGGAGAAGATTTAATTCCGATAATATTCTTACACGGTTATCCTTTCGACAAAACGATGTGGAAGCTTCAACTTGATTTTTTAAAATCATCAAACCGTGTAATTGCTTGTGATATTAGAGGGTTTGGGAAATCAACAGATGAAAAATCACATCTAAGCATTGATTTGTTTGCTAATGATTTAATAAAATTTATGGATAAGTTAAACATTGATAAAGCGATTGTTTGTGGTCTATCAATGGGTGGTTTTATAGCACTAAATGCACAACAACGATATCCAAATCGTTTTGAGGCATTGATTTTATGCGATACTCAATGTATTTCCGATACTACTGAAGTAAAGGATAAACGCTATAAAATTATTAATGAAATAGCAGTTAATGGAGTAACTAATTTTAACGAAGGATTTATAAAAAGCGTGTTCTGTAAAGATTCATTCAGCAATAAAAAGGAATTGGTTAAAAACTTACATCATGTCGTGTTTTCTAACTCTCAACACATTATCACAATGGGACTAACCGCTCTTGCCGAGCGTTCAGAAACTTGTTCTACGCTGAGTGCGGTGAATATTCCAACAATGATTATTTGCGGTAGAGAAGATGAAGTAGCCCCACTTGCCCAATCTGAATCTATGCATACATCCATTAAAGGGTCCATACTTCACGTTATTGATGATGCTGGTCATGTATCCAACCTTGAGCAACCTCACAAATTCAACAAACACCTTCTTGATTTCATAACTACTTTAACTATAAGTAGTGTTGATGTTGAGAACGTAAGCCAATAAATATTAAATAAGGGTTGATTTAAAAATTTATTTGGCAAATTTTTATTTCAGAACCAGTTGTCTTTTTTTGTATGGAGGGCAAGGTCAATTCGTCTAAAAACCTCTATTAAATCTTCAATATTTTCTATTTCCCAATTTTTAAGTATTCTAGTTTCCATTTAGTCAATTTATAATAGAAATGTATAATATTTCCAAAGATATGAGGTACACTCTCTATGTAGTCTGAAGCCAAGTTTGTGTGTTGGAGACTACAGATTAAATAATTTTCTTAGAACAAACATAAGTTTTTTTTCTAAAAGTCCTTAGTTACTTTCGCACTTGCATTGCTTCAGACAAAGGACAGTGGGAAGGTCTTATTTTCCATTACTTATCAATGGTCAAATTTAAAATGTAGCTTTCGAGTTCAAATGTCCTTTGCCTTATTAGTTCAAGTTTTGTCTGGGCTGCAACAGGTATCCACATGGATCCTTTCATATCATAATAAAGTTGATTTGAAAAATCTATTTCCTTGTCTCGATATTCAATCCATTCTCTTTGAGCTATTTTTAATTTTTCTTTTTGTTCAGCTGTCAATAAGTCTAAAAGTTGAGCGTATTTTAGATTTAATTCAGTGTCCCATTTTTCTGTTGCCCTACTCACACAATCAGTCATTCCTTTAGTTGTGTAGTTTTCACTTGAGTCAAGACAATCTTGAAGTTCCTTTTCAATCTTATGAGTACTGTTGGTTTGCCCGTAAGTTATTATGGAGCAAATGATTAATATCAATGTTAGAAGGGTTTTCATTGATTGTGTTGTCTTTTTAGTATTAGTATTAGTGTTAACTATTAACTACACGAAAGTCTGA
>Ga0100381_1001072_pt1 | contig 26360 bp, 17 predicted proteins | sample CryGeymeta201505_FD_80416 | JGI IMG/M metagenome (GOLD analysis project Ga0100381, IMG submission 80416) | Groundwater microbial communities from Crystal Geyser aquifers in Utah, USA - Crystal Geyser metaG 2015-05 | ecosystem: Environmental > Aquatic > Deep subsurface > Groundwater | place: USA...
CTCCCCGGACCGACAGGTCTCCTCGAATCCCGTGGATTCGCAGCCCTTTGAGACCTTCCGGTCAAGCGTTTCGGGGCGGTCGGAGACCTGCCCCGAGCTAAGTACGGTTGTAGTACTAACTTGTCAAGTTGTCAACTTCGGCCCGCGGCGAATCGGCGAGACGATCAGGAAGGGTCCGCTGGCAGAGATCCGCGGACGCCGAGGTCGTGTGTTCAATGTTCAATGGCGCCGGGAAGCAGAGCCACTATCCACCGACGTAGAGTCGCACCTCGGTCAGGTTGATCCAGTCCTTGAACTTCTCGTTGGTGTTGCCGTGGCCGACGATGCGGACGCAGCGCACCTCGGGGGCGTCGAGGTCGAGTCGTTCGAAGCCTTCTGTCTTGCCGCTGGACTCGCCTTTGTGGGCGGTGGTCCAGGTCTCGCCGTCTGGCGAGGTCTCGAGGCTGAATGTGTAGCGGCGGTTGGCGCCCTCGACGAAGGCCAGCTCGATCCCGGCGAGGTGCTGCGCGCTCTTCAGGTCGTACTGGATCCACTGGCCGTCGCCTTCTGCTCGCCAGCTTGAGGCTTTGTCGAGCTTGCCGTCGACGGTGTTCGCGGGAGGGAAGTCGGCAAGGCCGCCCCTGGCTTTCTGCTCCCAGTCGCTGGCCGTACCCTGCGCGCGCCGCATGTCGAGGAGCTGGCCGAGACGGCGAATGTCGTTCAGAAGCTCCTGCGTCTTAGGTTCGGGGGCACTCATTGCGAGCAACTCGCCGCCGTTCGCGTCGCGACCGGTGACCTTCGAAGGGCCGAAGCGATCCTGTCCGGCGGTCCAGTCCCAGGAGTGCTTGAGACCTGGGCCGGTGACGGTGACGGTGCCGTGGTCGGGGCTGTCGGTCTGAAAGGTGACGGTCAGGTCGCCTCTGTGCCAGGGGTCGTAGACGCTTGCCAGACGAATGGCGTCGGTCTCAGCGGTGAGCCGCAACTGCTTCCAGCCCAGCGCTTCGCCTCGATTGTCGGCCGGCGAAGTGACCGTCTCAGCAGTAACGGGCTGGGTTGCCGCTACCTGGAAGGGACACTGCGCCTGCCCCTTCTTCAGCACGTAGCGGTGCCCGGTGGCGTCAACCGTGTCGAGTTCGGGGCCCTGCATCAGCCAGGTAACGTCGACGGGAGCGGGGGCGCGGATGTCGTCGAGCACCAGCAGGTACTGGCCCTCGATCCACAGAAACGTCCGGCGATAGCGGTCCAGGGCGGGGCGCTTGGGGCCGCCCTGAGGGTTGGCGAGGTACGAGCCGGCGGCTTCGCCTTCGACGGCCACGGTGTTGCCGTTACGGGCGTAGCTGGTGACGACGCCCATCACCGACATGTCGCCTCCCGGCTGCGACCAGCCCGAGCCTTCCGGGCGGCCGGCTGCGACTTGCCCGGCGCCGTTGATCAGGACGGTGTTGTGGTTCGCCGACCGTTTGTGCCCCGAGTAGCGATCGGTCTCGGCCAGCATTTCGCCGTCGGCGAAGAGCACGAAGCTGTTGGCGTCGGGGTCGTCGTGCGCCACGTTGACGTACTTCATCGCGTTCCGGTGCCGGTACTCGTTGAGCTTGTAGCCGCCGAACGGGCCGCACTTGAACATCGCCCCCACGTCCGAAGCCTGCCAGCCGGTGCGGCAGTAGGCGAGTCCCAGGTCGGGATAGAAGACATGTCGAGGCAGGGACTCCAACGCCCCGCCTTCCAGCGGCTGCCACCAGATCACCGAGAACCAGGCGAACTCGTAGAACGACTCGTTCCGCCGTTCCGCCTCGGCGAGACCGGCCTGCTCGTCGCTCAGCTTGTGGTGTGCGCACAGGCGGTGCAGGTAGTTGTGGTAGCCGCCGGTCCCGCCCCCGCTGTCGCCGTAGCCGAACACGCCTTTCAGGTCTGGCTGCATCGTCTGCAGCTTGTAGAGCGGCGCCGCCTTGAAAAACGGATGGTCCAGCAGCGGCTCGCCGAAGCACCGCTGGGCGGCGTCCATGGCTAGCACCAGGTGCGTGTTGCCGAACACCGAGTACGTCGGTGACTCGTGGCACGTCCCGTCCTCAGGCGGCCACTGCGCGACGAATCGCAGCTCTTCGAGGGTCTTGGTGAGGAGCCAGTCGTCGTCGGTCTTCCCGTCCTCGGCTGCGGCCAGGATGGCCAACGTCATCCCCGCGTTGCGATGGAACCGGTGGTTGTTCGCCGGATCGCCCTGCCAGTAGTGGTTGCCCGGGAGCTTCATCAGGTGCCCCTGATGGTATTGCCGCCGGGCCATGAGCAGGAGCTTGTCGCGGTACTGAGCACGGAACGCCGGATCGAGGTCGTTGTAGAGCCAGTCGTACGCCAGCGCCGCGCCGACCATGATGTTGGCGGAACTCATGCCGCTGTCGAGTTCCGCGCCGGTCTCCCAGTTCTCAAGCCCCATTAGGAACCGCATGAACGCAACGGTGCGGTCGAACGACTGCTTGTCGCCCGTGAGCACGTAGTGCAGCGCCACCGTCGGCAGGCGCCAGAAGCCCTGCCGCTGCCCGTCGGTGGCGTCCTTGAGGAAGTTCGTATGGTCGGGCTTCTGGCAGCTTGGCAGATAAGCCAGCAGGCGGTCGAACAGGCCCTTGCCGTAGCCGGCTTTGATCTTCTCCTTCATCGCCGGGATGTCTTCCGGGCCAAACAACAGCCGCGGGTGGACGTTACGGAGCTTCTCCCTGAGCCGTGCCGGTTCGGCCGGCACCGGGTCCGTCTCGGGCGTCATCGGCGGGGGCGGCGGCGGGGCGAGCTGCTCGGGCTTGACCTTCATCGGGCCGCCCAGGGCGACGTTCACATCGTCGATCCAGACTGTCTGGTTGGCGTCGGGCGTCGTGTCGCCCACAACTACCAAGCCGGTGAAGCCCTCCACTTTGGTGCTGAACCACTTGAACCGCTCCTGACGGTCGTTGACGTCCTTGCCGTCATGCTTCACGGTCACGCCCCTGTCGGGGTCGAAGGTCAGCGTCCACTGGTGCCAGCCTTCCGTCCGCTTGAGACCCAGGTACTGGACAGCGAAGTACGGCTGCTCCTTAGCCAGGGGGTTGAATGCTGTCAGTGCATAGGTGGTGTCGCCGGACAGATAGGGCGCGTAGAGCGACCCCGAGGCGAGCACTCTTCCATCTGCTTGCATGGCGCCGTAGTACGGCCCCGTTACGCGCTCCTTCGGCTTGGCCGGGGCGCTGGCGTCTTCGTACACCCAGAAATCGACAGTGCCGCTGCCGTTGGTGTCGCGCAGCTTCCAGATGGCCTTGCCGCCGGGACCGACTCTCAGCGACCCGCCGCCCTCACGGTGGCTGCGCGCGGCATCCACACTGGCCGCACCCTCGACTTGCCAGCCGGTCAGGGCGTTGGCGTCGTCGAAGGAGGCGGTTCTCTGATCCTGTGCCGCGCAGGCGCCCACAAGCAGTCCGGCTGCGATCCAGCCCGCCACGACAAAGACTCTCGCGCTCATCTGCTGTCTCTCCTCAAGGGCGGGCACCCCGGGTCAACTCGTTGTGCCTCTTGGTTCCAAGCAAGGGACAAGCCAACGGCAGCGCTCCGGCTGCTTGGCGTGTCGGATGGACTACAATGCCAACATCCGAGCCTACTGACAAGTGGCGGGAAGGCCTCGGCTGATTTTCGGTGCCGACGAGGGCCGCCTCGCCGAGAGGGTCGAGACTGTGGCGCCGGCAGAACTAGACTGAGCGTCGCAATGAGTTGTTCCACCACAATCTGGTGTAGACCGGGGAACGTTGCCAAGATGCCCCGACCCCTGGGGGTGGGCGGCGAGTGCCCCGCCCCGAACGAGTTCGGGCGTCCGGCCTGTACTGCAGTAGGAACTTCCACCGCCGCCCGGACGCGTGCGGCACGAGCACTGGGGGTGCTGTTGATGGTTTCAGCCACCGGAAGCCACGGCGTGTCGGTGACACCTGCCGAAATGCTGGAAGCCAATCGCTGGGTTACGGCGAAGTTTGGGGACGGCGCCGAGCCCGCGCTGCCCGAGGCACGCTTGGTCGTGCTGGCGAACAACGACCCCGTCCAGCACAACGGCCGTAACGGCCGGGCGCTGAACGTCGCCGGCAGGCGGTTCGAGCGGGGGCTATTCTGTCACGCTGTCAGCAAGGTGGTTGTCCGGCTGCCGGGTCCGGGCAAGACGTTCTCTGCCTTCGTCGGCGTGGACACCAACGAGCAGACCCTCGGCGGACGGGGGAGCGTAGGGGTCTCGGTCAGCCTCGCGGGGAAGGAGGCGTGGCGGTCGGAGTTGCTGCGCGAGGGCGTGCCCGGCGTCCCGGTGTCAGTGGATCTGGCTGGCGCAACCGAGTTCGCGCTGGAAGTCGCCGACGGGGGGGACGGGATCGCTTGCGATCAGGCGGACTGGGCGGAGGCAAAGGTCGTGCTCGCCGACGGGGGTACCGTCTGGCTCGGCGACATGGCAGCGGAGCAGCCGTCTGGTGCGCACTACGGGCCGGAGCAGCCGTTCTCGTTTGCATACGGCGACCGACGGTCGGCCGAGCTACTGCCGACTTGGCAAGTGGCCCGCGCGGCACGCCCGTTGGACGACCAACGCACCGAACACGTCCTGACCTATACGGACCCCACGACCGGTCTCGTCGCCCGGTGCGTCGCTGTTGCGTACCGGGACTTCCCGACGGTGGAGTGGACAGTCCACCTGAAGAACACGGGCGCAGAGGACACGCCCCTCCTCACCGACCTCCAGGCGCTGGACACCGAACTACAGCGATTCCCCTGGCCGGCATCTGACGGGGCCGAGTTCCGCCTGCACCACCACGCCGGCAGCCCGTGCACAGCACGGGACTACGAGCCCTTCGTGTCGGGGCTGGCGCCGAAGGCGGCCCTGCGGTTCGCGCCGCCGGGCGGACGGCCGAGCGACTCGGTGCTGCCGTATTTCAACCTGGAACTGCCCACCAGCGAGGGCGTCATCGTTGCGGTAGGTTGGCCGGGTCAGTGGGCTGCCACGTTCAGCCGGGACGACGCTGCCGGGTTGCGCGTGCGAGCTGGTCAGGAGCTGACCCACTTCGTCCTGCGCCCGGGCGAGGAGGTGCGGACACCGCTGATCGTGCTCCAGTTCTGGAAGGGCGACAGCGTGCGCGCCCAGAACGTCTGGCGCCGTTGGATGCTCGCCCACAACCTGCCGCGACCGGGCGGCAAGCTGCCGCCAGCCCAGATGGCGGCGTGCAGCTCGCACCAGTTCGGCGAGATGATCCACGCCGACGGGGAGAGTCAGAAGCTGTTCGTCGACCGCTACCTGGAAGAAGGGATCAAGCTCGACTACTGGTGGATGGACGCCGGCTGGTACGTCAACGAGACCGGCTGGCCCAACACCGGCACGTGGGAGGTCGACACAAAGCGCTTCCGCGGCGGGCTGCGCGCCATCACCGATCACGCCCACGCCAAGGGCGTGAAGAGCATCGTCTGGTTCGAGCCGGAACGGGTCACGCCGGGCACGTGGCTGTACGACACCCACCCCGAGTGGCTCCTGGGCCGCGACGGCGAGCAGAAGCTCCTGGACCTGGGCAACGCCGACGCGCGACAGTGGCTCACCGACCACGTGGACAAGCTCATCAACGAGCAGGGCATCGACCTGTACCGGAACGACTTCAACATCGACCCCTTGGGCTTCTGGCGCGGCGCCGACGCCGCGGACCGCCAGGGTCTCACCGAGATCCGCTACGTCGAAGGCTTCCTCGCCTACTGGGACGAGTTGCGGCGCCGCCACCCGAACATGCTCATCGACACGTGCGCGTCCGGCGGCCGCCGCAACGATCTGGAGACGCTGCGCCGTTCCGTGCCGCTGCTGCGGAGCGACTATATCATTGAGCCGGTCGGTCAGCAACTTCACACCTACGGCATCGCCTCGTGGATCCCGTTCTACGGCACCGGGCTCAACTCGACTGATCCGTACGTCTTCCGCAGCCAGATGTGCCCCCACCTGATCGGCTGTTACGACGTGCGACTCCGCGACCTCGACTACCCGCAACTGCGCCGCCTCTACCAGCAGTGGCGCCAAGTCGCCGACTGCTACTTCGGCGACTACTACCCGCTGACGCCTTACAACGCCGGCAACGACGTCTGGATGGCCTGGCAGTTCGATCGCCCCGAGCAGGGCGACGGCCTAGTGCAGGTCTTCCGCCGCGCCGACAGCGTCTACGAGTCCGCCCGCCTGCGTCTGCGAGGGCTCGACCCCGATGCGACCTACACCGTGACCGACCTCGACGCCAACGCGCCGCAGCAGACGAACGGTCAAGAGCTGATGGGGAAGGGCCTGCGGGTGACGCCGGAGAACCAACCAGCGGCACTGCTGATCAGCTACAAGCGGACAGAATGAGCCGAGACGCAAGAGCACTACGTCGGATTGCCGCGCCACGCTCGGGGTTCCGCGTTCGCGCGGGCCGCATCGGGATGCCGCCCCACGTGGGTGAATCTGCATTCTCATAGGAATCACGCATGCCCGCCCGTTGGTTAGGCACCACACCGGATGAGAATGCCACGGTCGGTGCACTGCCGGTCTTCGCAATCTGCAATCTCAAGTCTGCATTCACATAGGAGTCGCTCGTGAACCAACCACCTTGCCCACAATCACCTGTTTTCTTCCGGAAGGCCCGCCAGAGCGGCTCACCCCTGTGCGTCGCCGTCGTACTCGCGTGGACCGCCGTCGCTGCCTTGGGGCTGGACGACTACTCCAGAGGTCTTCTCGACCTCAACGCAGTGCGCAAGGCTGCCGCCGAGGTGACGCCGGAGAAGTACCCCAACGCTGATGACGTGTTGGTGGACGACCACATCCTCAACCAATACGAACCCGATGGCCGCGCAGTGACGTGGGACGACACCTTTGTGAAGGTGCTCACCGAGAAGGGCAAGGAAGACAACCAGACGCTCACCTTGTCCTTCACCCTCCCGTACAGCACCGCCGTCTTCAAGCTGGTCCAGGTCATCAAGCCCGAGGGCACCGTCATCCCTGTCGACGTCGAGAAGCAGAGCCGGGTGATGGTGGACCGGTCGCAGATGAGCGCCAACATCTACGATCCGAATGACAAGATCCTCAGCGTGGGTGTGCCCGACCTGGAAGTGGGCGACGTGGTGCGGTACGTCGCCTTCAAGGAACTGGTCAAGCCGCGGGTGCCGAACACCTGGAGCGAGTACGAGGTGTTCGAGTACACCAGCCCAATGAAGCACTACCTCTACGAGGTGTTGGCGCCGAAGGAGCTTCCGCTGCGGAGCCTCGCCCTCAAGTCGGAGGTCAAGGGCACGGTCACCTACACCACGGAAGCGCAGGGCGACCGGGTGCGCCACCGCTGGGAAGTGCGCGACGTGCCGCGGATGTACCAGGAGCCCAATATGCCGGCCCTGCACACCGTCGTGCAGCGGCTGCTCCTCAGCACGATTCCCGACTGGGAGTACCTCTCCAAGTGGTACTGGAACCTGTCCGAGCCGCACTTCAAGGACTCTCCGGCCATGCGGGCGAAGGTGGAGGAACTCACCAAGGGGCTAAGGGACCGCGAGGCGAAGCTGCGCGCGATCTTCAAGTTCGTGTCGCAGGAAGTCCGTTACATGGGCATCACCGTCGAGAAAGAGGCGCCGGGGTACGAGCCTCACGATGTCCAACTCACCTTCGACAATCGCCACGGCGTCTGCAGAGACCAGGCCGCGTTGCTGGTGGCCCTGCTTCGGATCGCCGGCTTCAAGGCGTTCCCGGTGCTCATCCATGCCGGGCCGAAGAAGGACGAAGAGGTTCCTCAGCCCTACTTCAACCACGCTATCTCGGCCATCGAGAATGACGGCGGGACATACACGCTGATGGACTCGACCGATGAGAACACCCGCGACCTGTTCCCTGCGTACCTCTGCAACACGAGCTACCTGGTCGCCCGACCGGAAGGCGACACGCTGCGTACTTCGCTCATCGTCCCCGCAGAGGACAACCTCATGCGCCTCGAGACCGAGGCTACGGTCGATGCCACCGGGAACCTCACCGGCCGAAGCGTGCTCCACTTCGACGGCATCAACGACAACGCCTATCGCGGCTACTTCTCACGGATCAAGCCGGAGGAGCGACGGCGCTACTTCGAGGGCGCGCTGAAGCGGTTCGCGGCCGGGGCGCGACTCACCGAGCTCGACCTCCAGCCCGCGGACATGATGGACACCGAAACGCCCTTGACCATCAGGATTGGGTACCAGGCCGCCGACCTGCTCGTCGCCAACAACTCAACGGCGCTGCTGCCCGTGCCACGGCTCGGAACGCGGGTGGGCATGGTCAACTTCATCCTGGGCAAGACGGGACTGGAGGCGCGGAAGTACCCGCTGAAGACCGACTTCGCCTGTGGCGTCCGCGAGTCGCTGAAGCTGACGCTGGACCCCAGCCTCGGCGAAGTAGAAGCCCTGCCGGAGTACCCGACGTTGAAGAGCGATACGCTCTCCTGGCAGCGGCACCTGCGGCGCGAGGGGAACACGCTGCTGGGCGACAGCGAGTTCCTGATCACGGGCGTGGAGTTCAGTCCGGAGCAGTACCTGCAGCTCAAGCAGACACTCAAGGCGATGGAGATCAACGACCGGAAGATGCCGATCCTCCAGCGGGGCGCAACGGCAAGCGCTGCGGCCGCCGACGCAGTTGTTCTGGACGACACCTGGGAGTACGACGTCAAGGACGCCCACAACTGGACCGAGAAGCGAACGCTGCGGAAGCAGATCCTCACCTACAACGGCAAGAAAGACAACGCCGAGTGGAAGTGGGACTACAACCCCGCGTGGGAGGACAGCAAGGTCGTCAAGGCGACTGTCACCAACGGGAACGAAACCAAGTCCATCAGCGAGCAGGAGCAGAACCTCATGGATGCCGCGTGGGTCTCTTCCGCCCCGCGCTACCCCGCCGCCAAGACTCTGGTTGCCAGCCTGCCGGGAGTCGAGGTGGGCAGCGTCGTCGAAGTGCAGGTGGTTCGCACCTACCGGGGGCAGCCGTTCTTCTGGATGCGCCAGTCCTTCCGCGACTCCGACCCGATACAGAAAATGACCGTGCGCGTCACGGCGCCAAGTTCGCTCCGGTTGTCGGTTTGCAGACAGGACGCCGGCTTCGGCGGCCCCGGGCAGCCGACGGGCGCTCCGGTTCTCAGCGGCAAGCACACCTCTGCCGGCGATCAAGTCGTGTACGAGTGGACAGCACAGAACCAGCCGGCGATCAAGCCGGAAGAGAACCTGCCCCCGCCGTGGAGCTTCACCCCCACAGTGTGGGTGTCCGCCGGCCGGTGGGACGCCTACGCAAAGACGGTGCGCGAAGCGTTGCTGGAGGCGACCCAGGGACAGAAAGCGGCCGAGAAAGAGGCGGCTGCCCTGGCACGGGGCAAGTCACCCCGGGAGATCGTTACAGCCATCCGCGACCATGTCGCCAAACGAATTCGCTCAGCGGGCCCGGGGCTTGACGACCTCCCGCTCACCGCCCTCACGCCCGCCGACCGCACCTATGCCGAAGGCTACGGCAACTCCGCCGACCAAGCGGCGCTGCTGTACACCATGCTGGCGGAGGCTGGCCTGAAGCCTGAGTTCGTCCTCGCCTCCCAGTGGCCCGTAGTCGACACCCTCGTGCCGCCGCTGGCTCGGTACGCGCGAACTCCGCTGCTGCCGGTGGTGCTGGTCCGCGTCGCAGTCGACGGAAAACCCGTGTACCTGAACGACACCGACCAATACGCCGCTCTGGGCGCCACCGGCTTCGACGGCTACCTCGGCTTGCCGGTGGACACGGGGAAGCTCGAGACCCTCGTCGCCCCCGCCGATCGGCGGGACCAGCGAGAGGTCAGCTACGACGTGGAGGTCGCTGACAACGGCAACGCGCGGATCACCAAGACCGTTCGCTACCGCGGTGACGCCTTCGGCCAGAAGCACAAGGAGTTCGCCGAGATGCCGCCGGAGGAGCGGCGCCGGTACTTCCAGGAGACAGTGGCGCGACTCTCGCAATCGGCGCGAGCTGAGGGTGACCTGAAGACAGACTTCACCGTCTACCCGGGCGTCGAGACATTCACCGCTGTCGTCGAGGACTTCGCGCTCCGCGAAGGCGACTACCTCTACTTCGAGCTGCCCGAATCCCTCTCCAACGTCTTCGGGCTGCGGGCCGACGAGCGTAGCAACGGGCTCTACTGGAGTAGCCCCAAGCGGGCGCGGATTACCACCACGGTGCACTTGCCCGCCGGAGTCGCCGAGCTTGTGCTGGCTCCTGAGAGCATGACCTGGACAGCCCCGGCCAATGCCGGGAAGATCACCGTGTCCCGCCAGGAACTCAAGACCGCGGCAGGCGACGGGAACAAACTCGGCTTCGTGCTGACCCACGAAGCGGCCCTCCAGCCGGCTGTGCTGAAGGCCGCTGACTATGGAGAACTCCTCGAGATCAACCGGCGCCTCAGCCATACGCGAGCGCGGACCGTGTTGGTGCGGCTGAAGGGTAAGTAGCAGTCACGCCGGCCGAAGTGCCTCCACTGCCTCATCCCCCCATGGAGTCCCGTCGCCCGCAGGCTCCGCGGAGGTCACGCTCGTAGTTCCGCGTTCACGCGGGCCATGTACCTCGGTGCCATCGCCGGTCGCAACTCGGCGCCGTTCACCAGCGCCCCTCGTTCTTCGGATCCCAGTCCGGATTGCGCGGCGGGATCTGCGCGCCGACGGACTGCCTCCACCGCCTCATCCGCTCGTGGAGTTCCTTCACTTTGTCGGGCAGCTCGGCAGCTATGTCCCTGGTCTCGCCGAGGTCGTCCTTCAGGTTGAACAACTCCAGCCGGCCGTCTTCGAACGACTCGATCAGCTTCCAGTCCCCGGAGCGCATGGCGTTCGCCGGCGCCTGCCGGCCGGGGAGGTAGCCGGGCATGAACCAGAAGAGCTCGGTCCGCTTCAGGTGCTCCGCCCTGCCCGCCAGGAGCGGGACCAAGCTCTCGCCATCGAGCACTTGGTCCGTCGGCGGAGTTGCCCCGGCAGCTTCTAAGAATGTGGGGAAGAGGTCGACTCCGTGGACGGGTTCCGCGCAGACGGTCCCCGGCCGGGTCACGCCGGGCCACCGAGCGATCATCGGCACACGGATGCCGCCTTCATAGAGCATTCCCTTCATGCCGCGCAGCGGGTCGTTCGACGTGGTCCCGCCGGCGTGGTCCAGCCCGCGGTTCTTCGCGCTGCCGACGCCGCCGTTGTCGGAGAAGAAGACCACCAGCGTGTTGTCCGCCAGCCCGAGCTCATCGAGCTTCTTGAGCACGCGGCCGAAGCTGAAGTCCAGCGCCTCGACCATGCCGGCATACACCGGGTTGCCGTGACCGCCGACGGGTGGCTTCCTCTGGTACTTCTCGATCAGCGCCTGCTTCGCTTCCAGGGGGACGTGGACGAGGAAGTCCGGCAAGTAGAGCAGGAACGGGCGGTCCCTGTTCCGCTCCAGGAAGGCCAGCGCCTGGTCGGCCAAGTAGTCCGACAGGTAGTCGTCCTTGCCCGGCTTCGTCTTCGGCGGGGGAATCGTGTTGAACCCGAAGTGCTGCGCGCCTGCCATGACGACGGCTTCGTCGAACCCTTGTGCCTTGGGCCGTGCCGACTCATCATTTCCGAGGTGCCACTTCCCGAACATCCCGGTGGCGTAGCCGGCAGCCTTGAGCGCTTCGGCGAACGTCACCTTCTCCGGAGGCAACCGGTCTTCGTTGTCCGGCGCCAGGAGCTTCCGCTCGTTCCACTTCAGCAGCCGCTTGTCGTTGTCGAACCGACGCTTCCCGCCGACCGTGTAGACTCCGTGCCGCGGCACATACTGCCCACTGAGCAGGCACGCCCGCGAGGGCGCGCAGTTGGCCGCGGCGGAGTAGGCACTGGTGAACCTGACCCCCTGCGCACAGAGCCGATCGAGGTTCGGCGTCTCGTAGTAGCCGCTACCGAAGCAGCCGAGCTCGGTCCAGCCGAGGTCGTCGGCGAAGAGCAGCACGAGGTTCGGCTTGCGTTCGGCGGCTTCGGCGGAACCTCGCCGGCGAGCCGGCTCGGTCAGTCCCCTCCCGAAGGCCGCCACGGCGCTTCCGCCGGCAAACCTGAGGAAGTCCCGACGTGTGTGTCGTGTCATGCGCAGGCTCCTATGAGAATGTAGCGCGAGATGGTATCTCGCACCGCGCGACTTACCAAGTCGCGCTACGTTCTCCTGCAACGTGGTGTGCAGACGCCCATGGGCGATTCCTTCGCAAACGCGTCGCCAGACGCCGGAAGATAGGCGCCAGCCGGTTCCTTTTGCGCCTCGCCAGCGGGAACCGACCGGCTTGCGCCTATCTTCCTGGAGGCGGAGCGTTCGTAGTTCCGCGTTCACGCGGGCCGTGCCTCCCCGTAGCCGTCGCCGCCAAGGCGACGGACGCAGTGCCGCCGAAGCCGCTACGCCGCTCCCGCCAACACGGCCACATTCCCTCAACGTCGCCTCGCCGCCCACTCGATCCCGCCGCCCAGGAGCAGTGGGTAGTTAGGGTTGCTCCACGCGTGGTTGTCGTGGCCGAGCATCAGGTAGAAGACGCGGCTCTTGCCGTAGTCGCGCGTCCAGGCAATCTCAGGGTTGTTCTTGGCGTAGTCGGTGGTGAGCAGCACGTGGTCGTCGGGCGCGACGTAGAACTTGCCGTAGCTCTCGTCATGGACGTCGAAGTCCTGCACGCCCCGGGTGATCGGGTGCTCCTTGTCAGCCACGTGGATCTTCATGTCCTGCCCGTCTGCCCACGGACTCGTGGTGTACTTCTCCCCGTCGATCTCGCAGTCGCCAAAGAGGAACTTGCCGCCGATGATCTTGCGGAACTCGTCCCAGTTGCTGTGGGCGCCGACGTTGTGGTGCAGCGACACCACGCCGATCCCCATCCTCAGCAGGTCGACGAACGCCTGCCGCTGTTCCGGGGTGAACCCGGAGAACATGTCGTACATGACGAGCACGTCGAAGTCCTTCTCCAGCCCCGGCTTGAGCCGATCCGCCGACTCCGGCAACGGCGCCTTCGTCCACTCGACACCGGGCAACGCGTCGAGCATGGCGAAGAAGGACTTCTCCTCAAACCCGTGCCCGCCGTAGGTCAGCAGCACGCGAAGGGGCCGCTCACTCGGCTTCGTCGTCTCCTCCGCGAGGAGCGAAGTGGCAGCAGTCAGCGCACACCCGAACAGCAACAGAGAACGGGATCTCATCGCGGCAGCACTCTCCAGCGGCAGCCCGCAAGCGAGGGACGCGGGCCGTTTGGGCGTTGGTCGGCATTCTCGGCCAGAAGCGGCACGGTGTCAACCGGGTAGATTCGCGGCAGGAGTGCCCCCAGCGGCAACGAAGTGAAGCAGCAGACAATAAGCGAGGTCGCGCCATGCTCATCGACATTCACGTCCACACGTGCAAGGAACGCCATCCGAAGCTGACCCGCCCCAACGGCAGCCACTACCCCACACCGGCGCGGACCATTGAGATGATGGACGCCCACAGGATCGACAAGGCCGCCGTGATGACGACCCTCAGCCCCGAGTGGCGGTACACGATGGGGACGCCAGAGGAGACGCTGGAGATCTGCGCAATGTATCCCGACCGGCTGATCCCCTTCTGCAACTTCGACCCCCGCTACCTGACCAACAGCCCGAGCGCCAACTTCCGGCCGCTGCTGGGAGCGTACAAGGAACTGGGGTGCAAGGGAGTCGGCGAGTACATCCCGAACCTGCCATTCGACGACCCGCTGAACCTGAACTTCTTCGGGCAGGTCGAGGAAGCCGGGCTGCCGCTCACCTTCCACGTCGGCCCGCAGGCAGGCGGCTGCTATGGCTGCATCGACGAGCTTGGGTTGCCACGGCTGGAGACGGTGCTCAGGACCTTCCCCGACTTGGTTCTCCTGGCGCACTCGCAGCCGTTCTGGGCGGAGATCAGCGCCGACGTCACGGACGCGCAGCGCGGCGGTTACCCCAGAGGCCCGGTCACGCCGGGCCGCGTCGTGGAGCTGCTGCGCGCCTACCCCAACCTGTACGGCGATCTGTCGGCGGGAAGCGGACTCAACGCAATCAGCCGCGACCCTGAGTTCGGCTACCAGTTCCTGGAGGAGTTTCAGGACCGGCTGTGCTTCGGCACCGACCTCGCCAACGATCCGCAGGAACTGCCCATCGTCTCGTACTTCCGAACGCTGCCGGCGGAGAAGCTCCTCTCGCCCGAGGCCTTCGATAAGATCACCTGGCGCAATGCCAACCGGGTGCTCAGCCTGGGACTGTGAGACCGCTGGGCGTGGCCGTCGGAAGAGCCGTTCATTCCCGGCGCGGCTGCCCGGTTACCCCGTCGCGCGCTCATAGCGGAGTAGCTTCCCGGCTGCGTCGAGGTCGGGGAACGTGCCCGCGCCGACGGCCGCCACCAGCGCCGCCCCGTAGGCTGCCTCCTCGTGGTGCCGCGGGAAGACCATCGGCAGCCCGAACTCCTCGGCCACGATTCCCGCCAACACCGAGTTCTCGCGCAGCCCGTTGCCGGCACCGACCAAGTGCGTTGGCGAAAAACCGGTGACTTCACGAATACGGTCGTAGCCATACCGGAAAGCGCTGGCCATCCCCTCCAGCAATGCTCGCGTCATGTTTGCCGGCGTGAAGTTGCGGGCCGACACGCCCGTCCAGGTCGCGCGCCGCTCCGGCTCCGCGCGGGTGCCGGTGAAGAATGGTTCGCACCGCAGTCCATCGGCGCCCGGGGGTGCGCGGGCGGCGAGCCGGTTCATCGCCTCGTAGACCCGATCGTCGCGCTGCCGGTCGAGCAGCTCCGCGCCCACCTGCCGGAAGAAGCCCTCCAGCGCGGCATAGGAGCGGCCGCCGCACAGTCCCGCCTCCACCAGCAGGTACCCGCCCCGGGGGAACGGTCGGACCTCCAAGGGCGGCTCGAAAACGAACGTGTTGGAGAACGCTCCGACTTGGCCACCGGTGCCGACGTTGACCAACACCGTGCTGTGCCGGTCTGCGACGCTCCCGACGAAGCTCGCCTGGTTGTCGCCCAGCCCGACGAACACGGGCAGCCCCGCCGGCAGCCCGGTCGCGTCCGCCGCCGATTCGCTCAGCGTGCCGAGGGGGTCACCGGCCTCCCGGACTTCGGGGAAGAGCGCCGCCGGCAGCCCCAACGCCTCGAGTAGCGCCGGGTCCCAGTCGCGCGCCGCCACGTCGAACAAGCCACTGCTCGCAGCCATGGTCGGGTCGGTCACGGGCTCGGCGTCGGTCAGCCGGGAGGCGAAGTAGTCAGTAACCAAGCAGGCCACGCCGGCAGGCGGCAGCAGGCCATTCTGCTTCAGCCAGTACAACGTGACGCCCAGGTAGCCGGCCGAGAGCCGGCAGCCCGTTCGCGCCGGCGCCTCGGGGCCGGCAAGGGCGACAGCCGCCTCCACGCACGTGCGGTCGCCGCCGGGCAGCGTTTCCTCGCCTCGTCGGTCCTGCCAGTTGACGAGAGGAGTCAGCGGCGTTTGGCGCCGGTCCGTCACAACCACCCCGTGCTGCTGCCCGGTCACGCCCAGACCGACGATCTCCGCCCGGCGCGCCCCGACAGACTCCGCGACGGAGCGAAGCGCAGAGCACCCGATGGCCGCGATCTTCTCGGCGTCCCATTCCGAGCGGCCGCGTTCCTTGTCGGCGGCCGCGGTCGTCTCGGCGTCATTCGGCCGCGTGCAGCAAGCAACGAGGTCGCCGCGCGCCAGGTCGAGCGCGAGTGCTGTGATAGTCGTGGTACCGAGGTCGATGCCCAGCGTGATTGCCATGGTCTCACTTGTCCTGCGCATCGCGCTTGGCAGTGACGCGGCTGATCGCCAACTCGCCGCCGAGCACTGCGAAGCGGAGGTCGCCGCCGTTGCACCGGTTGGCGAGGCGAGCGCCGGTGATCGTCAACGTCGCCCGCTTCCAGTCGCCGGTGCCGCCGCACTGGACCGGTTGACCCAGCGCCTTGAACGCGCCCTCGCGAACGGAAGCCGTCGGGTCGGCGCTGTCGTACTCCAGCAGGAAGGAGGTGAAGCCGCGGTCGAGGTACTCCACCTCCACCAACAGCGTCGCGTCCGCCTCGTCGAACAGGAAGCCGTCGTCGAGGTCAACGTAAGCGTACTTGCCGCCGTGCTCGCTCTGCCGCGTCCGCCAACACTTCCGGTCTGCCAGTTCTGTCGGTTCCATCAGACCGTCGCCGGAGTTCCTCAGGGCAATGCCGAGCTTCTCGTCCGAGCGGCTGGCGTCCCACTCGACCTGCTGTGCGTCGGCGAACGGCCCCGTCTTCGGGAGGACGACGCCCTCTTTGAAGAGCTTGGCGTACTTCGCGGTGAGGTCGATGAAGCGCCTGCCGTATTCCTTCGTGTCGCAGATATCGGTGCCTTCGTGCAGTTCGTTCCAGGTCTCAACGAGGACGATCTTCGCGCGGCGCGGCAGGTTGTAGGCAAGGAACTGCTCCCACATCCGCGAGTAGAACGCGCCGCCTTCGCGGTCGACGACGAGCGGTGCTCGCCCCGGCACCGCGTGATGGTCGTAGCCCGGCCCCAAGGCCGTCACTCCGTACGCCTTCAGCCCTAATGCCCCGCCCCACGAACTGAGGTTGTCCGCCTCGCCTTCCCAGCCCAGCGACTTCACCAGGTACAGGTCGGTCGCGAAGTCCTGCCTGAAGTGTTCGCGCACGAACGGGAACAGCGCCGGGTCCTGCTTCGCCGCAAAGCCCGGCGAGTACAGCACGACGATCGGTCGCCCGTCCACCGCCGCCCACATCTTCGGCGGGAGGAACGAGAAGAAGTCGCGGACAGTGGCGTAGAACCACTGCTTCCCGGCGTCAAGCAACAGGTCGAGGCGTTTGCCGGACGGGTTGTGTTGGAGGGTGCTCGTGTCGTAGAACAGGCCGACCCGCGGCGGCGCCTTCCCCTCGCGCGTTAGCTCCTCCCAAGCTTCCACCAGCGGGGGCAGACCGGCGAAGCTCCACCCCGCGTAGTCCCCCGGGCAACCCCAGTACACCGGCAGGATGAAGTCGATCCCCGCCGCCGTCACGTCCTGCAGTTCGCGCTTCCACCAAGCGACCGACTTGAAGCTGAAGTCGTCGTTGCTGACGGGGTGGTCCACGAGCGCGTCGGATCCATCGCCGTTCACAAAGTGCGCCTTCGAGTAGATGTCGTACCAGTAGAAGAAGTACGTGCCGACGACGGGCTGGTCGGCGCGGTAGCTCTCCACGGGCTTGAGCTGCTCGACGGTGAGGGGGCAGTGCGGCCCCGGGGGTGGCGGCGTCTGGAACTCCTCCAAGACGGCCTCCGCGGCGGCAACGGACGCGGTGCCCAGGAGGCAGGCAGACACGAAGGGAAGTATGGGGTTCATGGTGTGTTCTCCTTCACAGGACGGTTCGCGGACGCGGCTATCAGCTATCGGCGGCGCCCTTGGTCGGGCAGTGGGTCGTGTCGAAGGGGAAGCGGCCTCCGGCAGGTCGGCCGCACTACCGCACCTCCCCCAGCAACCGCACCGCCGTGTCCGCCCACAGCTTCTCGGTTCCTTTGGGGGCGCGGACGTGGCGGCAGAGCTTGGTCTCATAGCTGCCTTCGTCCAGTGCCTTGTCGGTTGCCACGTAGCCGACGGAGTCGTTGGCGAGCCCGAGGTTCATGGTCTGGGCGAAGGGCGACCGGGCTTTGATGTCGAGACCAATCTCGGTGAACACCTCGCCGGGTAAGCCGACGAGGCCGAGGTCGCCGATACGCATCGCGTGGATCGGCACTTCCCACTCGGCGGGATCGTCGCTGAGCAGCACCAGCTCGCGGGCGTAGAGCCAGTCGGCGTCGGCCGGTTTCCCCTCGGCTTCGTACAGCGCCTTTGCCTGCGCCAGTTCCTCGGCGGAGGGGCAGCGCGCCTTGAATGGAACCAGTTCGAGCCTGGCGCCCAAGTCGACCTCCGACTGGAAGTCCTCCTCGCGCAGCAGGTTCCACGCCTTCCACGCCTCCGCTGCCACGACGTTGGCGACGCGCTCGATGGCGGAGTATGGATGGGTCTCTTGGCGGGCGGGTCTGGAAAAGTCACAGTTGTTGATATCGCCGAAGCAGCCGTTGGCCATGACGGCGAGTAACTCGGCCCCGGCGCACCGCTGCAAGGCCTGACCGAACGCGGCGAAGTAGTCCGCGGAAATCCACGTGCCCTGGCTGGAGCCGACGTAGTGCAACCCCAAGTTCGCCAGCGCGGCGATCGGTTGACGCTCCGGCGTTCGCAGGACCAGCAGCCCCAGTTGCGGATCGGTCGGTCCCGCCGGTTCGACCGCGTCCGGGTTGAGGTAGCCGGGGTTCATCTGTACGCTGCCGTCTTTCATGTGCCAGCGACGGTTGTGCACCTCCTCACGGCAGTCGCCCGAGGCGAACGCCATCTGCGCCGGCTGCATTTTCCGCACCGCCATGGCGAAAGCGTCCGCGATCTTCGGGGCAATCGCCTCGCCGTATCCCTCTTCCATCGGCGTGCCGAGAGCACCGCGGATGGCCGGCCCCGTGTGGGTGTGCGTCCCGGCAATCAGCACGTTCTCCGGCGGCACGCCGACCAGTTCGTGGATGCGCGCCTTGGCAACGTCTACCACAGCAGCCGGCACCACGATGAGGTCACAGATGACCAACCCGATTGTGGTCTCGCCGTCGCTCAAGGCCAGGGCCTTGGCGTGCAGCGGGTCGTGGATGTGGTCGGCAAGGCGATCGGTGAAGTAGCCGCACATGTGACAGCCGAGCCGGGGAGTTATGTCGACGGTGGCGGTTCCTGCTTGTAGAGAGGCCATGGTGTGCTCCTTCGTCGCGGAGGTCGGAGGGCGGCGGGTGCTGCCCAGATGATAGCACAGCAGACAGCGTTGGCGGCAACTGGCAGAGGGCCGGTCCTGCGCAGTCACCCGAAGAACGTCCGCAACCAGACCTCCAGGTTGACCCAGCGCCAGAGGCCCGGCTGGCTGGCAAGCGGCTTGGTGTTCCGCAGGCGGCCGATGTCGACGAACTGAGACGACCTCGGTTCTCCGCTCAGCAGGTCGCGCAGGAACCCCTCGCCCTCCCGCAACCAGTCGGACTCAGGTGTGGCGAACGCAATCTTCCGTTTCCGCCAGCGGATGTCATCCGGCACAATCTCAGCGGTGGCCTCGCGAAGCAGCCATTTCGTCCAGCCGTCACCTAATCGGGAGCAGGCGGGCAGCGAGAACACGTACTCGACGAGCCGGTAGTCCAGGAACGGCACCCGCGCTTCGCGCGAGAACGCCATCGAGTTCCGATCCTCGTAGCGGAGCAACGCGGGCAAGCAGAGGCGGGTGAGGTCCGTGTACAGCGCCGAGGCGAGCGTCGCGCTGGTCAGGCTGTCGCGGAGCTGCGGTCCCCGTTCCCGATGCTGCCGAGCGAACTCCCGGCTAACCCACGGCAGCGGCCTGGAACCGAACCTGTTGACGACCTTCCGCACCCGCGGACGCGCCGTCCCCCGGAAGCAGTCTCGAAGGCCCCAGCCGAGAAGCAGCGCCGCCGACCTGTCTGAGGACGCCCCGGACTGGCGGGCCGCTTGCCGCGCCGCAGCCGCGCCGCACTCCCGCCAGAGCTGCGCGAGATGGGCGCCGTAGTACCGGTGGTAGCCGGCCAGCACCTCGTCTGCGCCCTGGCCATCCAGCAGCACAGTGACGCCGTTCTGTGCCGCCAATCGCATGACGTTCCACTGGGCGAAGATGCTGGTCGACCCAAACGGCTCGTCTTGGTGCCAGGTCAGCTTCTCCAGTTCCTCCCACAGGGCGACATCGCTGCCGGGGTACACTTCGTGCGCCGCCGCCCCGGTCACTTCGGTCACCAGCCGCATGTACTGGCCCTCATCGGCACGGCTGTTTCGGCAGCGGGCGCTGAACGTCTTCTGGCGGTCTCCGACCAGCGCGGGATCGACGGCGCCCTCTTGCAGGATCAGCCGGTTCGCGAGGCAGACGATTGTCGAGGAGTCGATTCCGCCGCTCAGGCAAGTGCCCAACGCCACGTCCGACCGAAGCCGAATACGGACCGCGTCCGTGAGCAGCTCCAGGAACCGGTCCTGAACCTCCCGGCTGCGGTGCTCGTCCGGCTCGCCCAAGCCCAAGTTGACGGCCGGGCTCCACCACTTCCGCATCTGCAGCCCGCCCCGGTTCAACTCCAGGAGATGCCCGGGCGGCAGCTTCACAATCCCCTCGAAGAAGGTCTCGTCCGTGTGGTCTTCCTGCTTCAGGGACACGTAGTCGTAGATCACCCCGGTGTTCGGCCGTTTGGGCACCGCCGGGTGCTCCAACAGCGCCTTTGGCTCCGAGGCGAACACGAAAGTCGTCCCGTCCCAGTAGTAGTAGAACGGCTTGATGCCGAAGCGGTCCCGCGCGCAGAACAGCGTGTCGTTGGCGGCGTCCCACAGCGCAAACGCCCACATCCCGTTGAAGCGGCTCAAGCAGTCCGCGCCCCAGGCGCGGTAGGCTGCCAGGAGCACCTCCGTGTCGGTGCCGGTGCTGAACACGTGACCCGCCGCCCGCAACTCGTCGCGCAGCTCGAGGTAGTTGTAGACTTCGCCGTTGTACGCGATCCACAGGTCGCCGTCGGCGCTCGCCATCGGCTGATGACCGGCGGGCGAGAGGTCGAGGATCGACAGGCGCCGGTGGGCGAAGGCGAGGTCGAACCGCTCACCGGAGAACGCCTCCATCTCCGGCAACGCGAGCCGCTGGTCCGTGTCACTCCCGCCGCACGTCACGAGGCGCCGGGCGCGGGTGTCGGCCAACAGGTAGCCCTCATCGTCCGGGCCGCGATGGCGCATCGCCGTCGCGGCTGCCCGCAATTGGGCCAGGTCCGCCGGTCTGCCGTCCAGATGCCAGAGTCCGTGGATGCCGCACATGGGGGCTCAGCAGGCGAGTGCCCTACAACTCCTCATAGAGGCTCAGCAATCGCCGCGCCACGACCGCCGAGTCGTGCACGCGCTCTGCATACGCTCGACTCTCGTTGGCGGTCGTGCGCCGTAGGTCTCTATCCACGATCAGCCGTCGCAACACGTCGGCCAACGTAGCCGGGGTCGCGTTGACGATGGGGAAGCCCTCAGGATAGCACTTCTCGAAGTCAGGGTGAATGTAACAGACGACCGGCTTCCCCAACGCCATGGCTTCGACCGCGTAGGCGCCATGCTCCCCGACGACGAGTTGGTCGACGACCACGTTGGCCTGTTTTGTCGCCTCGACAACCTGAGGATGGGTGAGGCCGGTGAGGAGGCGGAACTCGAAGTCGACGGAGTCGGTCAAGCGGGCGACTGCCCGTTCCACGTGCCCCGTGCCTTTGGCGGCGCTTCGCGATGGGGCGTGCAACACAACGGGCCGGGCATTGTCGGCCGGCGAGTACGGATACTCGGCCAGGTCAACCGCAATGGACAGGTTGACGACGCGCTGGAAATACGGCGCAGCGTACTGGTACAGCTCCCCGCGAGCCGGTCCGCCGGCTGCGACTGTTGGGAAGTACCTCGCGAGGGACTGCATGCGGGCGGCGTTCCGCCTGTCGGTCGTCCCGTAGGCGTTGACCCAATCCGGGGCGCGTTGCTGGGCTACGGACGGCAACCGGATGTCATCGCCGAAGAACGACATGAGCATCCTGCGTTCAGCGCGCAGGGCGCGGAACTCGTAGTCGCGGAACGGCCAGCGCAGGATGGATTTGCCGAACAGGTAGTGGAACACGTCGAACGACTCCCGCAGCCGCCTGAACTCGAACACCCGCCCGATCCAGGAGACCGCCCTGTCCGCAAACCCGTAGCGCCGGAAACGCCGGTCAAAGGGGTAGCCGAACCCGTGCGGTTTGTAGACGTAGTTGTACGCCTCGACGCCTAACTTGCGAAGCGCCCTCGCCCAGGTGTTTGCCTGTCCTGCTACTTCGACGGGGCCGATGAAGACTCGCACGGTTACGGTTCTCCCGGCCGCCGCGTCTCCCGTGCGGCCGTTTCCACCCACTCCTCGAGGAATCCCGCCAGCTTGCCCGTCAACGCACGCGCAGACAGCTTGTCGATTTCGTCGAAGTCAGGATTCCACAGGGCGCCCAGCGCGCTCCGGTCGGCGCTGACGTTCACCAGGAACTCGGTCAGTGCCTCGGTCTCGCCGTGGGGAAACACCGTTCCCGTGCCGGTTCGCCGGACCAGTCGCGAGGCGCTCGAGTCGGGATGGGAGAGGCAAAGAATCGGCCGGCCCATCGCGACGTACTCGCTGAGTTTGCCCGTCTGTTCCCAGACCAGCGGCCCGGTGAGCAGCAGCAGCGCATCCGAGTCTAAGGCGAGGCGTAGTGCCTCCTTGTGCGGGACCCGGTTCAGCAGGCTAACCATGGTGGAGAGCACCGGGCACGTCTCGATCGCCCGGCGGTTCGCCGGATCCACGTTCCCCACGAACACCAACCGCACCCGCTCCGTCAGCTTCGGGTTGCGCTGCGCCGCCGCCCGAATGGCGGCAAACAGCGTGTCCGTCCGGCGGAACTGATGGAGGGTGCCCAGGTGACAGAGGAGGACTGGCTCGGTCCGGTCCCGCGAGGCGGCACTCCGCGCCAACTCCTGTGGGGTGCCCGGAAAATCCTCCTCATCGAACCCGTGCGACAGTTCCAGGACGCGCTCCGCCTTGGCGGGGTACCGCGCGCAGTACGTCTCCACCATCTGCTCGCCCACCACGACCAGCCCGCAACTGCCGTCCACCAGCGTCCGCTCCTGTCCCGCTTGCTGACGCGCAAGTTGCCGTTTCTGCTTCAGCGCGCTCAGCACGCCCGAGTACTTGCCGCGCCCGGTGTAGGTCCCCTTGAGCTTGTTCGAGTACTCGTTGCCAACCCAGAGGTCGCGGAACTCGGCGACGTACGGAACTCCGTGGAGGCTGTTGAGGAGGTGCGCAGCCCAGAGCGCGGACGGCGGCCCGAACGAGGCGAGCACGAGGTCGGGGGCGAATCGCTTGACGGCCCACTGTGCGCGAAGCAGCACGCTCGCGGTCACCGGCGGGCCGACGGAGAAGAACCGGTAGGGCGCCCCCAGGAGCGAAGCGAGCCGCCGATCGCTGCGGCTCCCCTCTCGCAGCGTTTGCCGAGCCCGGAGCAAGGACTGAAAGGCTGGCGTGACCCGCAATACCGGCGCGTCTTCCATGGCGGGCGCGAGGAGGCCGCGGTCGACTCTTTGATCGGGCCGGGCAGCCAGCGTCAGGACCACCGGGCGCCAGCCGTGGTCCGGCAGGTACCGCGCAAACCGCTTCGCCCGCAGACTCTCCACGGAGAGAATGGGCGGGAACTTGTACGTCAGGTAGAGGAGAGTGCGTCGCATACTTCGGCCGAGTCACTTTGGATAAGAAGGGGAACGGCCCTTACGTGTTGGTCGTGAGCCACCGTTCCGCTGTCGCCAGGTCTTCGGCTCGGGTCAGCGTCATTCGTCCCTCCGGCAGTCGGTACGCCAGCACAGTCCGGCCGTCGGCGAGCATCGCCGCAAGTGCTGAGGTGAACTCCCGCTCGCCACGAGGCGAGGGCTCTACCCTTACCAGGTAGTCAAACAACAGGGGAGTGAACGCGAAGACCCCTCCCTGGTTCCAGTGCGTGCCGGCCGTCCCTGCGGGCGGCTTCTCCACGATCCGGGTGACCCGGTCGCCCTCCAGGTACACAGCCGCGCCGGCGGCGGGATCGTCCACGTAGTTCAGCGCAGTGACTGCGTCGCACTGCCGCTGGCGGAAGAGCGCGGCAACGGCGGCGTAGTCGTCGCGCCGCACCACGACGTCGCCCCAACTGAGCAGGAACGGTTCCGCGCCCACCGACTCGCGCGCCAACTCGATGGCGGGGGCGGTGCCGGTCTGTTCCGGCTGAGGGACGTACTTGACAGTAAGTGCCAGCCGCTCACCGTTCGAGAAGTATGACCGGACGGGCTCGGGTAGATGGCCGGTGACAAGGGTCGCTCGCCCGATCCCGGCCGACTTGGAGCGCTCGAGCAGGTGCGCGAGCAGCGGCTTGCCGGCGATCTCGACCATCGGCTTCGGCACAGATTCGCTCAGCGGCCGGAGGCGTTCTCCCCGGCCGGCAGCGAGGACGACAAGATGCGCAATGGTTCGGCCAGGCATGGTCGGTGTGCAGCGCTACCCGGTGGTCGGTCGCCGTGCTGTGGACAGATCTGTCGGATCTGCCGGATCAGTCGGATCGGTCCTGTCCCGGTTCTCCGACTACCCGGTTGCCCAGTTCCCTAGCAGCTCTGCGGTCGCCGCAAACACCTCCTCGACGGTGATCCGCTCCATGCAGTCGGCGCCCCGCGGGCAGTCGCTGGCATTGCGGAGGTAGCACGGGCTGCAGTCCAAGTCGGTAACGACCTTGCGCCCGCGGCCGAACATCGCGATCTCGCCGGGCGGCGTAGGACCGAAGATGCCGACGGTCGGCGTCTTCACCGCGACGGCGGCCTGCAGCCCGAAGGCATCGCCGCTGACGACGCACGACAGCCGGGCCAGAAAGGCGCAGAACTGCAGAATGCTGTGATCACAGCCCGAATCCACCGCGCAGTCGCGCGTTCGCGACAGGATCTCCGCGTTGCGCGCCCCCTCGGCCGGCCCGCCGAGGAGCACAACCTTCGCGTTGAGCTGCTGGTGCAGCATTCTGGCGAGATGCACGAAGCCATCGATGGTCCACTGCTTCGTCTCGAACCGGGCGGCATTGCCGCCCGTGTTTAGCCCGACAATCGGGCCGTCGTGCACCAAGTCGAGCGACCGCAGCAGATGGTCGGCGTAGGCGAAGTCCTGTTCGGCGGGGTGGATCTCGTACTCCTCGCCCTCGTACGGCACGCCCAGCATGTCGAAGTAGAGCTCGTGGTACGCCCGCCGGTTCTCTCGGAACCGCACCTGGTTGGACAGGTTGAGGCTGTATAGGTACTCGCTCTCAGGTCCCAGCGGCCAGAGCTTGGCGTGCTCGTTGAGCCCGAACCCGAACTTCTTCGCCGCGTTCATGCTCGTCGCGATGGCGGCGACTTGTCGATCTGCCTCCAACCCCAGCACCAAGTCCCACTTCCGCACTTGGCAGTACAGCAGGTCGTCGGCGTTGGTGGTCAGCACTTCGTCGATCAGCGGGCTGTTCGCCAGCAGTTTGCACCCGGCGGGCGAGGCCATCCAACAGAGGCTGGGGTTCTCGTACTTCTTCCGCAGCGCGTGAAGGATGGGCGTCGTCTTGACGATGTTGCCGAGCTGGTTCATCTTCAGGATGAGCACGCTCGGTCCGTCGGGCGAAAAGTGCGCGCAGCCCTCGCACTCGCAGCCGTGCTTGCAGGGGCGGTAGCCGGTGAAATGGCGGCAATTGGAGCGGAGTTGGTCGAGTTCCATGGGACAGGCTATCGTACTACGGAGACCCGTCCTTGTCAAAGACCGCGCGCCCGCCTCACCGGTACGTCACAAACACCAGCGCCCCCCCACGCCTTCTCGGCGTCCCTCTGGACGCCGTCTGCTCGACCCTTCGGCGGGTCTGGGTCGTACTGGAACACGCGGACGTAGCAGTAGCATTGCCCCGGGGAAGTCCGGGCATCGCGGAAGGACACGAACCCATACAGGTGGCGCATGACCTCCATGGGTGAGGCGAGGGTCTCTCGTGCGCTACGGACAAGAAGACGAACAACTCGCCTGAGTTTTGTCCAGGTGGATTCGGTATACTGGGACGTGACTGCTGTAGTTGCCAGGAGTTGAGGTCATGCAGGCCCTGAGATACGAGTCAGAAGTAACCCCTCGCGGCACCCTGAGGCTTCCGCGCCTACCGCTGAAGAAGGGCACCCTTGTCGAGGTGATTGTGCTGGCGCCCGAGGAGCGGGGCGCGTTCGGCGGCTTGTTGAAGGCATCTGAGTCCTCGCTGGACTTCTGGAACAACCCAATAGATGATGAGCTCTGGAATGACGCTTAGGCAGCGTGACATCGCGTTGGTGCCAGTTCCGTTCACAGACCTCTCGGCGAACAAGCGGCGTCCGGTGGCAGTTCTGTCCACCACGTCCCACAACCGGAAGTCCGAGGAGGTGGTGGTGGCCGCGGTCGCGTCCAACACGGCTGCGCCGGGACGAACCGTGGCGATCTCGTCGTCGGATCTGGCAGAAGGCACGTTGCGCCCAGACAGGGTCGTTCGCGCGGACAAGCTCCACACGCTCAGTCAGCGGATTGTCGTCAGACGCTACGGCCGGCTGACCGAGAGTGCCTTCCAACAAGTCCTGGGCAGACTCGACCAACTGCTGGGACGCACGAGGTAGACAAGATGCGCACGGCAACGGTCTGCTTCCTTGTGGTGGTCCTGCGCGCCAACGGATGGGCGGAGGTGGACGAGATCCCCTTGACCAAGCTCAACCTCACCCTCCCCGCCCTCTCCCGGGTTCGCGCCGCGACCGATGCAGGCGACGCGGATCGAGCCGCCGCCGAACTGCTGTCCTACTTCCGCCAACGCACCGCCCCCCAGTGGTACTTCGCCGCCGATCAG
>Ga0100381_1001112_pt1 | contig 25756 bp, 39 predicted proteins | sample CryGeymeta201505_FD_80416 | JGI IMG/M metagenome (GOLD analysis project Ga0100381, IMG submission 80416) | Groundwater microbial communities from Crystal Geyser aquifers in Utah, USA - Crystal Geyser metaG 2015-05 | ecosystem: Environmental > Aquatic > Deep subsurface > Groundwater | place: USA...
AACCCCAACCCCAACCCCAACCCCAACCCCACTATTTTAATAATAAATATTGATAGTTTCAGTAACTCGATCATCCAATGATGTGCCAGTTTTATTTTTGCTCTTAATGACTAAATGAAGTCAATCTTCAAACTGCTCCTTTGGAAGCGATATACTCCTGATTGTTGGTTGAAAGAGCTTCCCCAAACCACCTTTCCTGAGCCCTCATCCTCTCTTACTACTTATTATCTCCTTTCAAAAAGGCCGTCCATGAAGCAGATCTATCTTGAAAGCAGACAGACCTGCCAGCCAGCTTCCACACTATCGGCAAGACATGCCTTATACCTCTGTTTTTTGCTGTTGACATTATTGTTTCTCGGTTTGCTTTGGTGGCGCTGAATAAGTTTATTAGGTGTGTCCAGGCATCCTAAATATAATCAAATCGCAAATGAGCAAATATCTTCTAGCACTTGTGCTGCTGATCGCTGGAGCACTGGCCCAGGGATACTTCCTCTCCCCTCCTCTGCTGCCCACTGCCTTCGAAGAACAATACTACGAAGTCAGGTATCGAGTCAGAGGAATGCCCTATGCCAACTTCGACTTCGAGAACCTTCCCAAATTCCTTAAAGCCAACAACAACGGAGTCATCTCGGGAATTCCTGACATCACAGGCACTTTCAGATTCAAAGTCAAGTATACTGACGGTGAGGAAAGTGGATCCTAAGAGGCCATTCTGAGCGTGTCGACAAGCCCCAACTCTGCTGCTTCTGTTCAACAGAACAAAGAAGTAGTAGAGCTCATTGTTACCACTGCTCTCACCAGCTGGATTTACAGAGTCAATGATCAAATCTCAGTTCAGCTCCAATCCACGGGAGGAAAGGCACCTATAACCTGGACCTACCGCAACCTTCCTGAAGGCGTCTTAGGTGAAGCTACTGGAAAAATATACGGGTCGATCAAAGAATCTGGTCTTTACAGTTTCAGCGCCAACTGTGGAGATTCTACCGGACAGAAAGCCTCCAGTTATTATACTTTGAATGTTCAGCCAGGAACCCTCATCAAGAGTAAGCTATGTATTTATGCAGCTAACAATGTCATCGACGTTCCTGACAGAAATGCCCCTCTTGTCTATGATATCAAGCAAGTCGAGTCCCAACAAATTGCAGCCGATTTGGCAGTTACTGAAGCCATGGGGGTTGTTGCTGATGCCACTGCTACCCTCAAGGACTATCAGAGAGAGCAGGCCAGGAGTCAATTGGCTCTGAACCTTGCCATTGACCAGGAAAATGCTGCTGAGAGAAGCCAATTTAAATTGCAAATTCAGTACGACAATGCTGTGGAAGTGCACCACAGAGCTCAGGCTAACCTTGGAACTGCCAGAAACAGAGTTGGAATTGCTCAAACTGCTGTCGACAATGCTAGAGACAACCTTAAGGCTGCTCAGGATAACCTTGCAACTGCTCAATCCTCATTTGATTCAGCCTCAGCTGCTTTCAAAGAGGCAACTGATGCTTACACTATTGCCAAGAATGAACTTTCTCAGGCAAAGCTTGACTACAAAAATGCTCAGGATGACCTTTTAGCTGCTCAGAATGCCAACAATGTCGCCTGGAACAATGTTCAGGATAGAAAGTTGGAATTAGATGCCGCTAATGACAAATGGCTGGAAACTAATCAGACCGTCGCAAACGCCAAAAATAATCTCGACCTGACCTCCACTTCCAACGATGATGCCATCACACAGCTCAATATTGCCGACTCAGCATTGACAGCTGCTCAAAAGACCCTCGAATAGGCAAGCACACTTGTTGCCTCCTTGAGAGCTCAATGGTCAACATCCAACAGTGGTCTCGGAACAGCTAACTTTAATCTCCAGCAAGCACTCAACAACTTGTACGTTGCTCAGGCAGCCAAAGCTGCTGCTGATAAGGCTGTTGCTACTGCTTATGCCCAGGGAGCTGCCTCTTTGGATTTGCTGAATGGCTAATCGACCTATGTCTTTGAGGGCTGTTCTGAGCAAGTCTATCCCGTCATTACAGGAACAGTTCCAGTGTCTGTTCTTCTAACCTCTGGAGCCAGGCTCAATTCTGGACAGATCCTAACTTGGGGAGGCTGCACTCACAAGCCCCAGTTAATTTTGGAGGGAGATGTGGTTGCCTTTACTGGAACCATCAAAAATGGCGTCATTTCTGCAACCGAGGTCAGGAAGCTCAACTGATTATCTCCTTTATTTATTGAATACAAATATGAGCTAAGCACAATCATTTGGAGAAATACTTGAACATTTATTCTTCGATGTGATGCAGTTTGGGAGCACAGATGACGAAACTGTGCAATGGAGGGCCCATGTCGAGTTCCAAAAATGTACTCATGGAACCTGATACTATTTTTTGATTTGAATACCCCACCCGAGCCAAGCCGAAGCATTGGGTATCTTCACAGTAAGCATTTGATGCCTTGTTTTTCTCTGCCTCCAACAGTTGTTAGACACATTCTTTGATTGTCATGAATTTAGGTGGTTCGTACACCTTTTTGTCCTTTAGGATGTTCTCTTCTGTTCTCTCTTTTACTTTGATATCGACCAAAACCAAAGTGTGGAGGTCAGCTCTTCTGTTCTGAAGGATCTTGTCGTACCAGCTGTCAGGTCTCCATTTTTAATTCCAAAGAGGGACGGATACTACCTATCCGAAGCGATAGACCTGCAGGCCACAACATCCAACGGCACTGACGATGCTGGCATTATGGATGACCTTGACTTCGATGCCGAGCTGTACCGATCGGAGGAAAAGGTCGGAGTGCGTAGTAGCACAGAAGGCATCTCCAACCACCAGAAAGGCGTAGTTGCTTTCTTTATCCTGGGAGACTCTTTCAAGTAATTTATCGATTTCCACTTAGCAAAAATCTCGATCTGCCTAAATAAGTTTAACTCCCAAAAAATTTTCCAGCTCTTGATTGGAGGTGCTCATGACTGATGTGTAGTACTCGAGGTAAACTTCCTTGCAGGATTGGATCACTTTGAGAGCCTTGACGGAGATATCCTCGGGATCGCCCAGGCCCAGTCCGATAATGTAGAACACCATTGTTGTATCAATTATAAAGGAATTTTGCAATCAGTTATAAAAATCAAAAGAGAGAGAGGATCACTCTTTGAAGACATCCCATAAATTATGAGTGGGTTTTTTGGGACAGTGCTAGAAGCACCAGTCGAAGCAACTGCCCCTCCTAGTACCTCCAAGGATGATCAGCCTCGAACATTTCTGGTCGATGAAGGAGTAGTTTGGCTCAACCTATGGATCCAGCTCCATGATGTACTTGATGAGCTGAAGGTACTACTCGTAAAATACCTTCTTTATCTAGTTCTTGGTCTCGGGGAATTTTATATCTCTAACGAAGTTGTTCTTTTTCAGGAGGATGGGAGTCTCCATCTCGGGATTCTTGTCTGCTCTGCGGTTTATTTACATCTCGATCTCAGTCTTTGTGGAATGCTCCCAGGGCAGTTCACCCATCATCAGATGATACAGGACATACACCAGTGACTCCAGGTCATCCTTCTGGGAAGACATACCGAAATGGGCTCCTCTGGAAGAAAATCTAACGTTTCCGATCAGAGTGTTGGCCTTCTTGACTCTGGTGCCATCAGCAAGTCCGAAGTCAATCAGTTTGATTTGATGCGTGTAATTTTTGATCATGAAGTTTTACGGTTTGAGATCTCTATGCAAATACCCGGCCTGATGGAGCATTTTGATGGCTGTGAAACACTGGTCGGTCAGGAGGGCGATGGTGGGCAGGCTGAACTTTTTATTTTTGGTGATGAAGTGTTCATTGAGCGTGTGATCAAATTTTTCCATTATGACATATGAGTGCTCCTTGAATTTATGGATCTCGTAGACAGTGGGAAAGGAGGGGTACTGTTGGATGCTGAACATGATTTGAAACTATTTTTCCACCAGCACGACCTTCTACTATAATATCTAAGCGTACCTTTCCGTGGTGCTTTTCTACCTTGCAGGCGTAGAGGTTGCCGGTGCTTTTGTTGCGGACTGCCAGAATGTACCCAAAGGAGCCGTGGCCGATGGGATTCAATATCTCGTAGTTTTATTGAAGCTTTTCTTATGCCGTCTTTTCGGACCTGAGCAAGGACATATTTATTGCTTTATAACAACAGAGTTTGGTGGGGTATTGAAAATTGATGAAAATAGGCTACTGACGTTACTGGTGTATCATAAGCATCTAAAATCCTCTTGTTCTGACACGCAATTAGCATCATGTGGCTGACCACCCTCATTGCATGAAAAAATACTGGTAACTGACAGCGCATCTCGAAAGATCCGTCTAACTGCCTGTTTGGGAGACCATCAATATATCATTTCTTCCAGCAAAATGTCAGAAGAGAGAAAAAACAGCAACTGAAGTGTCAATTACTGAAAAGGCATAAAAAATCCTGCTTTCGAGTTTAACAGTCTAAGGATTGCAGCAGGGTTATTATTATACAGTTTAGAGTGAGGGGAGATGGCAGATACAGAGGTGCTTACAAATGTTCAGGAATGCCAGCCCCCTAGTCCACCGAAAACCAAGTACTTGCCTTCCTATGCAGACCTCTCAAACTGGAGTTATTGGCTGACCTACGACTGTTCCTTTAAAGTGATGTTCATCAACTGACAGGCCAGGCGAAGGAGGGAATGTCGGTGGTTCACAGTCCGAAGAAGCACTCGGTGCTGTCTTTCTTAGAGGAGAGACACCGTCCCCGCAAGGCAGTCAAATGATCTACAGCCTATTATTTAGAAACCCCTCCATCTTCCTATTAATTTCCAAAACGTTAGTTTAAATAAGTTAAGCTCCCTTTAAGCCATTCCCCAGCAATCAGACAGTCGGCAGATGGTGATAACACTTATTGGCTGATCGGCTGCAGAGATATGCTATATGTTGCCTTTTGCATAAAGAATTGAATTTTTAGTTTATTGATATGGAGATCACTGCTGGAATTAGCACTTGATGGACAGCTCATTGCTGTCCATCAGCATGAGTCTTATTCTGTTCTGCTAGAGGTAGTTAGGTGGTAGTCTTATTTTTTGCCTCGGCTGCCTCCACCCCTCCTGTTCGCATTTCATTATCATCTTCTAAAATTTCAATAAGAGTACAGCTGCATGATCGCGTTCTTTCTTATTGCCACCATTGTGCTTGTTTTTTATGTGCAAATTGAGGGCATACTCGGATGCGTACTCCTTCTTGCAGGGAGAATAGGGGCAGGAATAGCACTTGTTGAGTTAGGCTTAGCAGCGTCGAATTATGTGTCTCTTCTTTATTGTCTTCTTGAATAGAGACATATAGTACCTGTTCTAGCTACCTGCATTTGATTTTGAGGGCCTAGTGCTCGAGAAAAAGGGTATCGTACTGCCGTTTCAAGTTGAAATATTACTGATTGAAACCAGCATAGATGGGTGGATAGCATTGTGGACAGTTGTTTAGGGGTCCATGAAAAGGAGGGAAGGTAGGGAAGGGCCCGTACTGGCTAAGAAGAGGATGATTCATATAATTATACTGGAACAGTCCATAATTGAAGCACATGAAATATCAATATTAGCAGTCATCGCATGACCATCTGCAGCTCATTCTTCAGCTGGACCATCCAACTCCTCTAAACGTGACCTATTTTGCTGGTATCTAGCCTGAACTTAGAGAGAGAAGTGAGACACCAATCATCAGTAAGCCAGCATAGGTCTTCCTGTTTTAAAGGAACAGACAACACAACTGCATTTAAAGCTAGCATTTAAAGCATTGTTTGCAGTTAGCCCATGACTGTGCCGATATGGAAGTGAACGGGCTTGTTCGAGATTGCTAACTGGTATAGATATTCTTGAAAGGTGCACACGAAAGGTTGATGGACAAAAATTATCTGTTTGTGGCCCTGTTGCTAGCTTACTAAAGTTTATTTGAATTTTAATATTTTTAAAGGAAATTGCTCACTTCCCAGGCCTTAGACTAGCTGGATCAGTTACAGCTCAGAGTGATATTATTTCTCTTGTGCTTGGTTGAAGTACCTTAGAGTTACAGCCCCCCCAGTCCTAGAGTCCACAGCTTTGGCCATGCTTAAATGCTCGGGGTCAATGTATAGGATGTCAGTGAAAATGTCAAGCTCGTGGTCGACCATAAAGGACTCTTCGAACAAAAAATCTTAAAATTTCAAGGACTCCTCATCCCTTGAGACTATTGATTTGGCATCTTATAGCATTTTTTTGGCCCTAGTGGGACTGACGGGTGTGCTGATTTATGATTTTTTCCTCTCGAGCTGATGATTTTTCCTCTAGAGTTGGTGCAAGTTGGCTGTCAGGGTCCTATCAAAAATGTGCCCTTTCTTGAGCTTATTTCCTTCTTTGATGCCCAAGCTTCTACTGTTTCTGTTGGAGGCAGTCTCCTAGCTATGCCTGGCATCATCCTTCTTCTATTTCCTAGGAGTCTAACACACACAACAATTCTGGCTGTTGGCCTTGGTACTGTGTTGATTCTTAATGCTCTTCTCAAAATTTAGTAAGTCGATGTTGGGCTTATTTGCAGGTTTAGCAATGTTGTGTTGCTTGGTCGACAGTTTGAAGATGCGGGGAGTGGGAGGAAGAGGGTGATGTCGGGCTATTAGAGGATGCGGTTTGTGATATTGTTCAGCCTACTGATATGCACTATTTTCGCATGGTGCTTGGTAGTTTTCAGTGATGATTTTGCTGACTGTCTTTGCGCTATTGGGCGGTCGCATTTCTTAAAACAATCCCAAAGTATCGATCCTTCTCACCTCAACATATCCCTTTCCTTTGAGCTACTTCTTTTCTCCTCGGCCTTTGGTCAGTCGCAAGCCCCTATTTTTACTTTTGTTCTTTGGTTAATGGAATATTATGGCTGATTGGTGATGGTACATCTCAAGCTGATCATTTTCGTATGGTGAATTGTGATAAAATTCAGGATTGGGAAGTTGTTGGCTTCTGACTCTTCTGTGGGTTTTTGGCTGGATTTCGAGGTGGTACTGCTAGTTGAGATTGTTATTAGGCCCGCACAAGGAAGACATGGTGATTGTCGGACAATATAATAAAATTAAACATTTGATTGATTCATAGTGACTCCTCTCAACAGTCCATTGATATAAATGATAGATAGGACTCATCATCATAAGTTGAGATCAACTATCATGCGGATCACATGGGGATCCTGCCTTCAGCTCTTAATTGAGCCAGCTTCTCAGGGCAGCACTCGGCGTAGTAAAGAGCGATGTTGGAGATTGAGCTCAGAGTTACACACTGGCCTTGATAAAGAACGAAACCGTTGTAGCAAGTCAGGCATCCATTGGCATCTGAAGTCTTGCAGAAAGTGTTGCTGGGAGATAGCTCACAGGCTCCGTTATTAAGTCCGTAGCCTTGATAGCAGGTCAGACAGGCGCCGTTGGTCTGGTCGTAGGTCTTACAGTAGGGGGAAACAGCAACACAGACCCCATTGCTGGAGTACCAGAATTCACTGCATCTAAGACAAACGTTTTCATCCCAGTTCCACTCAGCACAGCCAACATCGGAGACCTCCTTTCCGGGAGTCAGCTCGCATTGTCCGTTGTTGAGGTTGTATCCCTTGTAGCAGGTCAGGCAGTTGCCGTTAGTGGAGTTGTAAGTAGCACAAAGGTCGTTGACAGGAGTGCAAATGCCATTGTTGAAATACCAGAAGTTGGAACAGGTCAGACATTGTTGGTTGGCCCAGTCCCACTCTCTGCATCCGGCATCAGAAGGGAAAAGAGGACCTTGACCGTTGTTGGCTCCCAACTCACAAGCTCCGTTGTTGAGGACAAATCCATTGAAACATGAGGTACACTGCCCGCTGGTGGCGTCATATTCTTTACAAAGATCAGAAACAGGAACACAAATACCAGCACTGTTGAAGACCCAGTATCTAGAGCACTCGACACAGGCTCCATTTTAGAAGGTTTTGCATCCAAGATCAGAAGGAGCAACAGGAGTAACCAGTTCGCATGCTCCATTGTCATTATTAAGGGCGTATCCTTGGTAGCAAGTCAAACAGTGTCCGTTTGCTCCATTAAAGGTTCTGCATAAATCGGAGACAGGACCGCAGACACCGTCAGCATTGAAGTACCAGAATTGTGAACATTCGGCACAGGCTCCATTTTCGAACCTTCTGCAACCAATGTCAATAACAGCAGCAGCATCAGTGTTGGGGATCACTTGACAGGTTACATTCACAACATTGTTGTTGTCATCAAGAACGTTCTGAAGAGCATAACCGTTCCAGCAGCTGGTGCACCATCCGTTGGTCAGATTATGGGTCCTGCACTGAGCAGAAACAGGAATGCAAATGTTGTTGGCATTGAAAACCCAAAATTCTGAGCATTCGACGCAAACTCCGTTGATGAAGTTTCTGCAGCCCTGGTCGGCAACTTCTTGAGGAGGGATGAGAGCACATATTCCTTGGTTGATTTGGTAGCCACCATAGCAGGTCAGACACTGGCCATTAGTAGCGTTGTAAGTGGCGCAAAGGTCAGAGACGGGAACGCACACGTTGTCAGCATTGAAGTACCAGAAGTTGGAGCATTCCTGGCAGGACTGAGTGTCCCAGTTCCAGAGCTTGCAGCCAAGCATAGCAGGAGCAATAGGGGCAGCAGGAGCAAGGACGCATTGTCCATTGTCGAGGTTGTATCCTCTGTAGCAAGCTGTGCAAGCTCCATTGGCATCGTTGGTGCGACATTGGTCAGAAACAGGCACACAAATGCCGTTGACCGACACCCAATGCTCTGAGCATCTCAAACAGGCCAAGTTTTGCAAGTCCCACTCTGCGCATCCGAGATCAGGAGTGGCTTGGGTGTTTGGTTGGAATTCGCATTGACCGTTGGCTAGACTGTAGCCGGGATAGCAAGTGAGGCAGAGTCCGTTGTTGTCCCAAGTCCTGCAGAGGTCAGCAACAGGCACGCAGACACCTTGAGAGTTGAAGACCCATCTAAGCGAACACTCGAGACAAACAGATCCTTCCCACACTTTACATCCCAAATCGGCCACGGTGGTGTCACGAGGTGCCTAAACACAGGCTCCATTGTCAAGGTTGTATCCATTGTAGCAGGTCAAACATTGTCCGTCTTGAAGGTCCCAGGTCTGACATTGAGCATCTACGAACTGGCAGATGCCATTGGCATCGAAGAAGGCTCTGAAGGGGCACTCGACACATTGTCCATTAGTGTAGTTTTTGCAGTATGGATTGTTGATGTGGGCACCAGGAGCATTGGAAGGGTTTGGATCTCTGATGCATTCACCGTTTTGGATGATGTATCCATTGTAGCAGGAAGTGCAGGCTCCATTGCTGGCATCCCACTCACGACATTGGTCATTCACTGCTACACAGATGTTGCCAGTATTTCTGTAGTATTTAGCAGAGCAGGCGATGCAGGTGTTGTCTTGCCACTCAGCGCAACCGATGAAGCTCGCGTCGGTGGGGGCTCGAGCTGTACAGGTACCGTTGGCATCGATGTAATATCCAGTATAGCACTGCTAGCAGACTCCTTGAGCCCTGTTGAATACGGCACAGTGCTGATCAATTTTACAGCATACGCCGTTATTGTTGAAGATGTAGGAGGCTGAGCATTCAGTGCAGACACCGTCTTGCCAGGTTCTGCAGCCAAAATAATTGTTGATGACTTTGAGGAATTGAGGGTCTTGGTACTCGGGGCCGAGGGTGGCGAGGGTTTAGGGAGTAAAAATTTGGTCAAGGGGGACCGTTTGTGCGAATGTCATTGCTGCTAGGAGCAGAACGACCAAAAGGTTAGCGGTTTGCTTCATGATCAATAAAAGTTAATGCAAAGAGATAGGGCAAATTAAATTTCCGCGGCTCTTGGGGCTAATCCTAGAGTCAAACCAATTCCTAGCAACCTCCTTCCCACCCATACTGGAGTATTTTGGTTTATGGAGCCCCCCTATTGTTAAACCCTTCAGCAGCATTCTTGCAACTTGGGTATAGTCTCCATGTGTCCGCCGCTACTGACAATCTATCATTTACTATAAATTTGTTGGTGGGGGTCAAGAAGGGGCAACAGCGGGGAGTGCATTCATATAGACTGTTTGAAATGACGGGAAAACGATGTTGGGGGTAGGATTATTTTTATTTCCTGAAGTTCCTCCGATAGAAGGGTGGTATGATAATATATAAGGAACTCTAATCGAAGAAAATATCATTTTTTGGGGAGCTTTGATTTTTATTTGTGAGCCGCCTCTCCTCCATGCTTAAAGGTCTGTCGGCCTACACCTGGATGGGTCGCTTTCTTTCCTGAATCACGAGCGAGATCAAGCTTGAGATCTAGGCGTTGCTCCTTGGGGGCTGGAAAGTTACTGAGAGCCAGGATACTTTTTCGGGCAGCCGAAGTATTTGTTTTTTTATCAGTCTTCTTACCAGTGCTACCAACATGAGATTTATTCTTAGAGCTTTTCTTGCTCGAGGGTGATTTTTCAGGAAGCATTTTCTTTTTTTCAGACATGTATAAAGAGAAAACCTCCATATTTCTGGGGGAGTCATTATTAGGACAAATTTAGTGATTGTCATATTGCTCATGGTAAACCTTTTACTATGTCCTATCCTTGATGAACAGGCTCATCTATTTGATGTTGTGGTCAGCCTTGATTTTTCTGGAGCTCCTTTTAACGGGTGTTGATTTTTTGGAGCTAACCTGAGAGGTCTTTGAACTATTTTTGTATGATCCTTCACGAGTTTTGTTATTGTTGAGGGTGACTTTAGGCTTGATGGTCTTGTTCTTAGGGTCATCGTATTTCTGCATGAGTCTTTTGATGACCTCCTGGCTTTTCTAGATGTCCTTCAGTGTGGACCTTCTCCTTTCCAGCAGGGATCTCTTGAACTTCATGTACCTATTCATCTCTTCATGATAGCAGACCTCGATTTCATCCTTTCGACCACCCATGCTCTTTCTCTCCGTTTTGGATATCTTCAATTCACTTTGGGACCTGAGCATCGGTTCTTTGTTCTCATCTCCCAGCCCAGACTATCTTTGGCCCAGGTTGGTAAAAGGATCAAAGATGGCCTTTTCCTTGGGGGACCCATAATTTTATTGTTGCTCTTCAAGAAAAATATCATTGGTACGCGATTAGTTATGAAGTGCTACTTATGACCTTGTCGGATTCATGCCAGTGCTAACCTCGTTTCTTTCTTGAAGGTGGGAATAAATATCCACTCTGCTCTAGCCAACAGAAGCCGTGAAATCAGATACTCTTCTCTTGTCGACAGCACTCTGAGGAATAGAGGTAAATTATATATCTGACAAATTTTTGATACAGCTTCTGGGAGAAAGAGTATTTTTGTCAAAATAGGCGCTAACACATACGTTTCCAACAAATGAGTCGTCAACTCTGGAGTTGACGATAGAGGAGGAGTGTTCTTGGTTCATGAAGAGAGCCATGGTGTCACCTGAATAAACATATACTTACAGTAGTCTTTGCTCTATTGTTCAGTTTTCTGAGGATAGAGTGAAGGTATTTTCAAAGGCTGCTGAGATGCTTCGACTGTACAAAGGAAATTAAGGGGCGATTGATGACAATTGGTCCTAATTGAGGCGGCCTTTCCAAAACCGAGCAAAAAGATACCTTTTGCCAGACTCATCCTTTCCTTTATTTATCCTTCTTTCTGAGCAAGCATCTTAATCAGGATGAATGTCTGACTCAAGTAGGACTACTTCCGCTAGCTATGCATGTTCTCAAGACAGTTGGCCAAAAATTATGTTTTCATTATGCTTCTGATTATTCTGTGGATGCTGCTGAAACCTTGTCTAAGCATGGCCTTTTCTTTCCCCTTGATGATGTTCACCACAGGCTCAAGAGTTGCGAACAGTAGTGGTTAATTATATTTATTGGCTGGCATTATTTCATCCTCTATTTTCACCTTTTGTTGCTCTTCCGTAATTTTAGGGGGCTTGGCAAGGGCATCCTTGACATATCTTTCAAGCCTGACGAAAAACTGATACATAATTTTGCGATTTTTGGTGGAGAGGAGGCTGACTAAATTGTTAATTTTTGTCACCCTCTCTCGGTAGCGGACATAATACTAGCTTTCCTTCTTGATACTGACTGCGTTGAGGCTCGTGCTGATAGATATTTGCCTGCTGCCTTGTTGCTAGCTGTTGACAACTTCGGTGAATGGTGGTAATGACTAGGTGACTGTTGTGATCTCTCGGCAATACTACTTGGAGCGAGTGGGGCTGGGCGTCTGTCCGAGAAGTTACTGGAGGTCGAAGTCGAGACTATAGCTGTTGCGGGCCAGTTCGTCTAACAGACTCATTTTATAATCTTAAAAATCATTGTAAAATTATTTAGTCACTCAGTGGAATATTAAAAAGGATCACCGATCAGTAGTCACTAAGATCAAAGTCGTTCATGTCCAGCTTGTCTTCCCAGTAGGGCCACTCTTCGTTGGGATTGTCGATGATCCTCATCCTCATGTCCTCCAGGTCCTGGAAACCCTCCACCTCAAACAGCTAGTTATCCGAGGGGCCAATGTTGTCGAGTTGGGCAAAGAATTCCTGAGCATTGCTGTCGTAGTTATCGATTGGGAACTCATCACTGTCGGTTGTCTTTCGGTCCTTGTTGTTTTTTACCTCATTACTGTACTCTTCCTCACGAACTATCATGGCATTGCGGGCCCTCTCCTCAAGACTTTCAGAACCGTGATCAATGTTGACCTTCCAGCTGGCATTGCTTCCAAGGCCGAGGTCGAATTCTGAGGATTCGTTACTGGGGTGTGATTCTCCTCTAGACTCAACTTTGAAACTAGGGCCTGAATTTCCTGAGCTGCTGGAACCAAAGCTTGAGCTTTATTCTGAGGAATTTTCATGGGATCTTGACAGGGAGGCGGATTCAAGCATATCTCTGGCGTTTAGGTGTTTTCCCTTCTTCGGCTTGAGAGGAATGGGCACTTCTTCATGTTCGTTCGAGGACATGGAACTGTTGAGGTCTCCTCTCTTGAGCTTAGTCTTCAGGTGTTTGAGAACCAGGCTGACAATTTTGGTGGGGCTGGTCTTTTCGTATTTTTTTTTCCACTTCTTCAACAATGATTTGTATCTATTTTTTATCATGTGTTATGTGCGAACACCACTGAGTTCCCTGTAGATCTAGATCCATTTGCAGTCCAGGCACTCGACAGCAGTCAAGAGGGCAATGTCTTCCTCAAGGGTCCACTTCCCCTTGCGCACCTTGGGGTCCAGATGGTTGAACCACTTCTATCGGCAATGCTGGAAGGGTCGGTAAAATTTATTTTCCGAGTTGCAGAACAGCTGGTAGGAGATTTGTCGCCACTCACAGAGAGTTTATTTTGAGCTTTGTAGAGAGAAAGATACTTGACGATCTTGGTCAGCATTTCTATTTATGGCTGTGACCACTAGGGGGCAAATTTGGACTTTTAGTGGGCCAGACACATGATTTAATACCTGATGAAGGGGACAGATTTGTTGGGGAAGATGTTCTGGATGTCCTTGAGATGATTTTCATTCTATATAGTTAGGGGGCTACAATTTGTTAAAGAGTTAGTTTTTTGTGGTAACAGTAAACGGTCAGGGCCCAAGTGAAAACCTTGAGCTCACCAAAGGCGAAGGATTAGGTTTTTTCAGTGTTGCTTTCATTGTCAGTGGGCTCACTCTTACCCCCCAGTTTCTGATTGATTTTGGCAACCTTTTCAAGGACGTTGACCGGTTGATCGTAGTGGAAGTAATTTTTGTATATGGTCTTGAATTTCTTGAAATGCTCCTCCATTCCCTCTGCCTCCTTAAATATCTCCGCCAAAGCTGCTAACTGCTCTGTATTTATGGCACTCATCTTCTCAACCTCAAAATAAATATTATAGTTAATCTCAAGGCAAATGAACCCTGGCTCGGTTACAGGCTCGGCAAGCAAAAATATGCCCGACCAGATCACCTAGATAGTTTTCGTTCACTTTGTTTTAAGAAAAGTGGGAATTACTCGAAGGAACCATCATAGCTTTCTTTTAAAATATAATTGAAAAATCAGATGACTGTTTTGTATCCTTTGGTTGTAGCCTGCAAAAACTGATCTATTCCTCACACCCAACTCGATTCCCCAGCCAAAGCTCTCGTTTTTTAGTTGCGAAAGATGTGAAAGCTATTATAGTTATATGGCTTCAACATCATCCTGAAGAAGAAGGGAGTAGGATTTTCACTGTAGAAAGGGAGATTGTTGACTTGAAAACTCAACATTTTGAAAGTTGACATTTTTTCTCAAATGGGTTTCTTTTCTAAAGTACCCACCAGTGCCTACAACATCGCGGTTAGTGAAGAGGTAGAGGGCTGTTGAATGGTATGATAAAAGAGGGGAGCTTTCTTTTGTTGCTCTGATTTTCCACAGACATTGAAGATGATGTGTTCCACGAAGGATGTGAATATGGTTGAAAAATACCTTATAATGAGGATTCACAAGGTCTCATCAGCCCACTAATGACTGTCAAAGTGGGCGTCTGAAGCCAAGACAAATTATACTTTGTAGACAATATCCTCATAATTCCTATAAATAAGGTCAATAGACTTGATATGCCAGTATTTGCCAAAATAGTTGCTTTCTTTACACTGTATTCTTTAACCCTACAAAAAACCGCAGATGCTGTATAGCTCTCAGGCCTTTCTTGTGGTTGTAGTTAAGAGTAAGGCCACTCAAGTCAACCTTGAGTGTGGAAATTAAGAGAGAGGACTATTTATTTTTGTGGGATACGGAAGTAGCACATTGGTACTACTTTCCTATACAGATACGCCTTAAAAGTAATTCTTATTGGTTAATAATAAAAATGGGTCCAATAACCTCCATGTGCTGCAATGATAGCAAACCCTCCCACTCCCAACCGAAAAACGGCCTCAAGCCTAGAGTCAATCGATCCCTGTCTCCTCCTCTTAAGAAAAAACAGTCTTCAGGACAGTACATTGAAATAACACCCACAAAACCCCCGGTGTAACCTTCCGAGCAAACAATTGATAACCAGCTGAAGGAGGCCAACGAGCTATCTCCGACTCACGGCGACGAGTTTCGGGCGATAGAGAAGATTCTCAAGGCTCCATCTAACAAAAAAATGCATTGGAGTGATTTTATCATTCACTATGTTATTGGAACCGGTGGTTTCGGGGAGGTCTTCCTCGCCTAGCTCAAATAAAATAAATAAAAAGGAGTCGTCCAGCGATACGCCATCAAAAGGATGAAAAAATCCCTCGTCATCAAAAAAAGACTGACCGAGAGCATTAGGCTCTAGAAAAAAATATTAGAGTAATCCTCCTGCAACTTCATCACCAGACTCTTCTATGCCTTCAGAGACGAGTACTATTTATACATAGTGATGTAGTGGGCAGAAGGAGGGGACACCTACACCTTCATCCGTCAAAGCTCACCACGCATCAAGATGTTCAAAAGTTTAGGAGAGGAGGCCGTTCGGTTCATTCTGGGATGCGTTATCTTAGGCCTGGAGTATCTGCATTCTAAGAAGATCATATACAGGGATCTGAAGCCTGAAAATTTATTGATTTTTGGGAACGGATATGTAAAGTTGACAGACTTCGGACTGGCTAGAGAGTTAAAGGAAAATGAGGGCACCAAGACTCTTGCTGGAACAACTGTTTACTATGCCCCGTAGATGGTCCTGGGCTACGAGTACGGTCGATAGATAGATTTATGGACTTTGGGCGTCTATAGCTATTAAATGTCCAACTTTACTGCTCCATTCGCAGGAGCTGACATTGGTAACAAGACGAAAGTCAAAAAATTGGTCCAGAATGCTGAGACTAACAGGATATGGAAAAGTGGTTGTCTTAGTAACTAACTCAAATCCTTTATCAACGATTTGTTACGTTACGACCCTAAGAAGCGTTTAGGGGCCAACGGGTGGTCAGAGGTCAAGGAGCACGAGTTCTTCACTTGTGTTGATTTTGATTGGCAGGGGTTGGAGAATCAATAAATTGAGTCTCCCTTGCTGTCAGTCTTACGTCAATACAAGATCTAATATAAACCATATGACGCGGCCAAGATGAATCCTGATTTAAGGCTTTTGCTACCTGAGGGTGCAGGAGAGTTGTTGCCGTCGTGGTCTGTGCGTCAATCCCACACATTTGCCTGATAACACTACAGTTTGATTACTTGGGATATACTCAGCATATTATTTTCCACAATATAATATAGATCAAAGCAATGGTCAATACGGACAGATTGTACCAGAGAAGGTTTTCTTTTGTGATTCTGGTTTATGCTTAGGGATGGCTTCTCCCCCTGAAAAATGCTGGAACCAAGGAAATACCTTGTCTATTCCGGTCAATTTAAGTAGTAAGTGGAGGTTTGTTGGTTATAATATAAATTTAGCGACTGTCTTTGTTATGAGTTACATCAATCTGAAGTAGCTGAACGAATTAGTTCACAATGAGAGGCTTGACGCCTGCTTCGAGGAGACAGCTGATAAATTTTATCAAAAATACCACCTGAAACTGCAGCATGAAGAACTTCAAAATTTGGTTTAAATGGCGAGCAAAATCAATAAACGGGAAAAAAACAAATAAAACAGGCACAAAGGGCAACTTCAATCGGATTACGAGATCTTCGTCTTCGGATAACTCAAAATCTTCAACTGGGTTTTGGTGTTATATTCACACATTCACTCCCTCGACCTCACCGACTTCGTACCTCCTTCTTGATTTAGAACGATCAGAACTTCACCAAGATCCAGAGCATCTTCAAGCGCAAGACCAAGCTTTTCATCCAATACCAAATTGCAGACATGACCTGCTCTAAGAACAAATTTACTACCGAGTGGTCAGAGGACGAAATAGAACTCTTTAAGGACATCGTCAAGTAAGTGTGGGTCTATTCAGCTCCAAACAGTGTGAATCCGAATGGAAATATATTTCTTACCTGCTTTTCTGCAGGTCTTCAGGGAAATATTTTAGAAGCTTTGCGATGTGCAGAGAAAAGTGGATCAGCCATCTCAACCCTAACATCAAAAAAACAGAGTGGACTCTCGAAGAAGATGTCCAGCTATTTACCATCATCCAAAATTACGGGTGCAGATGGGCGCTCATCAGCAGATAATTTAAGGGCATCAGGTCTGAACACTCAGTCAAGAACCGCTACAACGTGCTCGTGAAGACTATCAGGAAACAATACAGGCTAGGAGACACTGGCCTTCTTAATGACAAGATTTTCAAGTATCTCAAGTTGAAACTGTAAAAGCAACAGGAAAGTGCCAACGAACTCAATAATTCAGGAATATCGATGGATAGCAAATGTTCGAGGGAGAGATCCAGAGAAGAGGAGAAGCTCAGACTCAACGATAGTCAAGATGAAAGCTAGAGATGTGTTGAGGAAGTCAAAAATTTCAATGTCTTTGATGAGGTCTATAACATGGAAGCTGAGCCCTCTAATACTGAGACTAACAGCCTCGTCCAACATTTCCAGGAGTTTGCCTTGACTGATTACTACAAGGAGCTCAAGGAATAAAAGAAGACAAACGACAATGAAGAGGAGGCTGAGCCTGACTGCATGAGGGAGATTAAAGAGGAGGCGGTGAAAACAAGCACTATTGAGGAGCTCGATTTCGAGTACAACAGGCTATTTACCATGGAGGGCCAGAACTACAAAAACGAAGGAGGCTTCGATGCTTTGAAGTTGGGACAGTCCCTTGAGTGGAACTTCTAAAAGGAGGAGAAGGGCATCAGCTGGCTGGACTTTGATTGATCAGCTCTTAAATCTTATAATATTGTCAAAGAATTGATATCATGAATACAGATTCTATAAATCATGTAAGAGCACGATACATAGTAGATCAGGTGACATGGAGTCTATTTCTATATAACTTCTTTCTTTTGTGGGATATCGAGCTGACTCGAACGGTCCAGCTTCGATGTTTACTCATCTCCGATTTCTGCTTGGACTTCCTCAGTAAAAAATGTATGCGTATTTTGGCTACCCCCAGCTGAGATGATTTTAATGATATATACTATTGCAAAACTCTACTAAATAATTCAGACGATCATAGAATTCCAAAACTGTTGTTCCCCTCGTAAATGGCAGTCATCAATTTTTTCTCGAGGATCTACTTGCTCGAGTACTCCGGTAAATCTATCGTGTTGAAACTATGTCATATGAATAGGTACCAGGTGTGGGCGACTGGAAGGCACTATATTTCATATACTTTCTCAATTGTGATGCTGAAGTTGCTGTTGTATACGGTTATCTTGGGGGAGCCTGTCACGAACTGGATAAAAGTGTTCATGGTTTACTGGTCAAAGGTCTCCACGATGGCCCACAACCACCGAATGACTGCCGACTATGCAGAGTAACCCTCGTAGTTGGCCTTACTGATTAGCATCTTAACTGAATACCAACAAATGTACCATCGACGACCTCCTCGCCCTTAATTTGACGCATCATCTCCACAGGTGTGAATATCTAGGCGTATTGCGGGTACACAACAGTGTTGAAGCCCAACTTCAACTCTGCCAGCTCCTGCTCCCTTCCAGCATAGAAGTACATCTCCATGTATCTCTGAATATACCTGTCCTTGTTGGACTAGATTAAGTCCACCTTTCTGCCTTCTTCGATCAGCTAGAACTCAATTAGCTTGCCGTTGATGGTCCTCTCTATCACGAACTTTAGGCTCAGGGGCTAGGGATCGTTGTTCTGGATATAGTTCAAAGAACGGTAAATCTAAGGGTCATACTATTTGAAAAAATCTAGATTTATCTTGAAGTTTGTTATGGCCACAAACATCCCCACGTCCAAAGTGCCACCGTAGGGGACGCCCTGCTTGAAAGATATGCCCAGAATCTTTCCGATGAAGAAGGCTTCTTCTCCCACTCCCCGGCCTTTCCAGCCGATCATCAGCTCCCTCACCAGTCCTCCATGGTCACTTCCCTCCTCTTCGTGGAACTCTACCTGCAGGTTTCGACCGGTGACCTGATAAAAGGCCATGTCGAAAGAGCACTTTCTGGTAACCAGTATAGTTTGGGAGTAGTAGTCTTCATCTTCATTGGTTTTGGGAATTTTAAACCTGAGAGTGATTTACCTGGAGAGTGCTTGATTTTTCATGAGGATGGGGAGGAAGAACTGTTTGAATTTATCGGTGCAGAAGGGCTCCAGGTTAAGGAAGTAGACAATGACCCCGAAGACCTCCTGCAAGTTACCAAAAGCATAGCTGCCGATGTGCGGGTATTTGTTGAAAAACATTTAGATTTCGGAAGGCTTTCTCCAGACATAATCCTATTCCTTGGCAAAGATGAAGATGTAGTACCAGGTGGCCTCCAAGATCATTTTGGGGTACTGCACTAATTTGTTGAATAGCTTCTACTAGATCTTGCCATAAAACTGGTCCTTAAGAATTTTTATGAAGTAGACAACCACCTCCACTAACCGGATCAGCTCCTTGTTGTTGAATATACGAGACTTGTTCTGCTTCAATTTCTTGGGAATCTTCTTCAAATTCTCCATCTCGTCCTATATGTCGTCGAGCTCGTCTTCCATAAGGGTCTTAAGGTTGGACTTGTTGATAAAGTAAAATTGTTTGATTCTATCCTTGACAGAGGTCACTAGTTTGTTTACTATGTGATACGTCCTCTCTAAACTGTGGTGGTGGGACTCTTCTCCCTCCCCTATCTTTATTGTCTTCATTATCTTCTCTCCGGTCTACAGCAGTCGACCATAGAGGTGGTTGCCGTAGCCCCTCAAACAGCCGAATAACTTAGGCACCTCCTTCACCTTCAAGTTCATGTTGCTGATATTCTCCCATACGTTATTGCTGTTGCCTCCCTTACAGATACTCTCTATAATCCGCATCATCTACGAATGCTTCAACTTGTACTCCTTCTTCGACTCTGGCAGCTAGGAACCTGTGAGGGCGTAGGATAGATTATCAATCTTTTTTCGAATTTTTGACTTGTTGGTTGCTATGTAGATAAAAAGAAGGGTCAGGCAGTTGTTTTGAATCGGAAGATCTAGCTTGGTCAAGAGTTGCTCAGCTATGGGCAGGAGAACATGGCTCTACTTGAACAAAATGTTTCCCTTGGCCTACTTGTCCTCCCTCTCCTCCTGCTGGCTCTGGTACTACTTGATCAGATACAGGACGTTGTTGATGGCATTTTACATGCTTATCTGCTGCAGACCGATCTATACAAACCCTTTGGCTTAGCCATTCTGTTCTTTGATTTTTCTGATCAACCATTCTAAGTTACTGGAAGTTTATTAAATGCGCATGGCGGTCATTGTGGATTAGAAAAAGATTTGTCCCAGGTTGGAGTGCAGAATGTCCATGTAGTAGGCCGTGATTTGTTTTGATCTAATCTGGGACTACGGCAGTTTAAGCAGCCAGTAGAGGGATAATTCCAAAATTTTTATTATCTCTTCTCGTTTTAGTTAGTGCCCGCTTATTTATTCTTCAATTTTAGAGTAAGTAGGCACAAGACCTAGCAATTCAATTTTTTTGGCTTTCGTCGGAGACTGTCTATTTTTAGATGGGCTTTTCTTAGGCTTTTGCCTTTTCTGAGGGTACTCCTCCTCCTAGCTGTCTTAGCTGTCGTCATCACTTATTATATTTTCATCCTCCTCCATCTCGATCTCCTCATCTTCATCGTCCTCATAGTATTAGACAGAGTCATCGTCTTCATCAACGATATTAGAGTCGTCGCTTTCTTCTCTGTCGCTGAAGAGTTGCACTCTCCATTTAGGTGGCTTTGTGACTATTTTTCTTCTCTTCTGCATCTTCTCCCTCATCTCTTAACTGATTTCAGCCTTGAGGCCGTTTTCTCTCATGGTCTTGTAGAGCCCTTCAGGTGTTCTAGTAATGATTTCATTGGTTGAATCTTTTTCCAAGTTGTTCAAAAGCTATACACACTCCCTGACCTTGCTGCTCACCTCTTTGTCGTTGTTTATTATTTTGGTAAGTTCCCCGTACTGGCTGTTGATGAGGACATCCAGTTACTCCCTGACCAGCATGTACTTCTCGTACAGGTGCCTTTCCTTCTCCATTTCCTAATTGATGAACATGTCTACAATGTTGGGCCTATCGTCATCCTCATCATCGTTGTTCTCATCATTGTTCTCTTCTATGTCGTTGACGAGGTCCATGAGATCTTCGTCTTTTTCGGACATTTAATCCTCTTCCTTGCTCTATACCTTACTGACTTCTCCTTTGGTCTCATCGGGGTCTGATTAGGTGTTCCAGTCTTAGTTTTCTTCATGAATTTGCTCGACTGCATTAAGGTTAACTTTTTCGAATTTGCTGATGGGTAGGTACAGCAATTTCTCAAAAATGTTGCTACTGAATTCAATAATTTTTTATTCCTCTTAACTCCTGAATGGCTTGAACATTAGCTCTTCGCACACATTCTTTGGCAGTTTGTCCAGTCTCCTCACCAGATCCTTGACAAGATAGGCCTGCTTGATCTTCACGGGAGCATGATTTCTCTCACAGCCAATGTACTCAATTATGAATGACTCTATCTTTTCACTGGGGTAGCGGTTGTTTATGTGGATGAGCTTGTTCAGGTGATGTGATTGGATCTTATCCGGGGTTTTCCGCAGCTGGTCGATTGCAGCACTGGCCACCTCTGATAACTTTTTGCTCTATCGGAGGATCTTCTTGATGAGTTAGACTTCGTTTCCTTTGTACTTGGACTCGACCAGCAGAGCTGTCAGAATAACTTTCTCGCGGGAGTCGATAGGTCCCTGGTTGTTGTTGAGTATGAAGTCATAGAAGTCTAGTTTCTATGCGAAGTAGATCCTGTCTTCGTTTGTCCCGTGCTCCTTGACGACCTTGTGAAAGAGGTCCCTCGCCATCACGTTGCCCTTAGACCCTGAAATCTACTCATACTTTTTGTCAATTTTGCATATTATATCCTCCATGAAGATGATCTCGCACAGGTGCAGCTCCTCCTTTTCTTTCTCTCCTTTGCTCTTGACCTTTTCCATTGCTTCCCTGACCATCGCCACTTTATCGCCAATTTAGTCGACAGTTTCCCCTTTTTTTTCCTGCTCGGTCTGCTTCTTCAGGGTGAGGACCAGTCTGAGCACATTCAGGAGGAAGGTGGGTTGTTCTTCCTTCTCTTTGTAGAGCCTGTCTTAGAGCTAGGAGAGGAGAGGTTTGAATTAACTATCATTTTTTGTGTAATAAAGAATGAGTATTTAGTTGGTCTTCTTCAGGCCCACTGCCTGCATGTATTCCGGAATTTTTTAGACCATCGTGTTGAGAATAGAAATAGCATCTGGCAGATACGGCTCAGGGTTGTTCTTGATGTGCTTTAGGATTTAGCTGACCAGCTCTCCATTCTAGAGGAGGTCCCCATCAACCATGAACTCAATGGAAACATCTTTTCTGACTTCAGGGAAGGAGTTCAAAAAGAGACAAAAGAGCTCGACGCATTAGATGTAGACTTGAGGATGGGCTTGCCGGTTGATGAGTGTAGAAAATATCACAATGATCTATGTCAATTCCTCTATCTTTATGGTCTGTGTTATGTTTTCCTTGTTGTCGATGAGCTACCGGACATACCTGATCTTGTTGATGATGTCCTGTCTGCAGGCATTGTCCTATCCCTTCTCGGAGATGTAGGTGCCCAGCTAATGAAAGATTGCTCCGATTTGGAACGAATACAACCATTTTTAGAAGAAGCTGGGGTATTTACTCTTGAAGGTGGTCAGAGTGGCACCAGGATGTGCTAAGTAAGGGCGCATGACATTATCCATGATCATCATGTAGGCCTCGTTGAAGGGAGTCTCATCGTAGCAGCTGTTGTAGAGCCCCAGACATACATGGATGTAATTGAGACTGATCTACTCGTCGAGGTTCAAGTCAAAAATGTCAAACCTGATGGCAAACAGCATCTTTATCTACTCGAGTAGAGTAAAGAGGTCTTACTATCTGATGCTTTTGCGGGGGATCTCCTTGCCTGGACCCAGGCCATGACAGTACTTTAAAATGTTGGCTAAGTTAATGACAGATAGTTGATTCTTTTGGTACCTTTCAAAGTGGTTCTTGATCTGCAATGCTTCCCTTTAGTTGATACAATTCCTGTATATCTTTCGAGCCCAGTCCTGCCCCAAACCTTTCTCAATATTGAACTCAATCTATCTGTCCTCTATGGACTCCTTGGAAGTGAACCACTTGAAGTTGATAGTCAGCTTGTATTGTTCGCAGGTTTTGAGCATGTTGAGGACGTATGGCATCTGGTCTGGTGTCGGCTCCTTGTTGTTTAGCTTCAGCTCTAGGGATTTGATGTATAGGATGGAGGTCTATAGATTAGAAGGGATTATTTAAGGCAGATTAATGTACTACTAGTGAGTGCGGCAGGCCTCGAGGAAGAAAATAATGACCTGGAGATACTCCGATCTGGATATAGCCTGAGAGGTGTATCCTTTTGTTGACTCGTCCCGGACCAGTTTCACAGGCATTTTATCCTGATTTATGGTCTATACCATTGTGAACAGAGCCTTCTTTATATCGCTCTTGAGCTCGTCTGATTCCTCCATCAGATAAACCAGAGGAATGTACAGCAAAACGGCAGATGGGAACAGCCAGTGATCGTGCTGGTAGCTTAGATATATTTACTTGATCAGATCGCTCAGATGGAGGTATATTTTGTGAACTGAAAGGTCTCCCAGGCTGAAGGCGTCTTTGCTGTTGTCCTGCATGCACATCATCAGACCAACTAGCATATTAACATTTCCGGCTTCGAGCATGTACTCAGTGGAAGTATAAGCCTATGACAAAGGCATAGGCTTGATTTAGGGGAATGTTTTTTAAGGGCTCAGCAGATGTTTGGAGACTGCAATGTAGTTGTGGGTGATGTCAACAATAAGCTCCTCTATTTGTGGCACCTTGCTTCTCTTCTCAAAGGGTAACTTATCAATTTCTATGGCGAAGGTGTGCTCGCAGACAGTGGGGTCCTTCCTGCAGTTGCTGAGCATCCTCACAAAAAGGTCTTAGAGCTCCTCGTAGCCGATGAACATATTGTGGATGAAGAGCAAGTCCAGATGGAAGGAAGTGAGGAGGTATTAGTTGAGCAAGGAGTGGCTTCTGAGGTTGATGGAGAGGAAGTAGAGTCCCTTGAGACAGTCGATGAACTCCATCTTGTCCTTATCTGTCAATCTCTATGTAGACTACAGGCCCAAGACCTACCAAATTACCTTTGATAAAAATTGACTCTCTCCCATCTTCTAATAGCTTTCTCCTTTGAGTTCCACTGCCAGTCTATCGTAGACTTCCTTCAACTGCCAGTTCCTCTTTAGGATGCTCCTGACTATGTTTTGATAGTAGGGCAGGTTGCCGCCTAATGAAATGCTGTGGAACCTTTCCTAACTGAGCTGGCTCTAGCAGCAGGAAACGTGCCAGAGGAGGTTGATGTTAGTGAGGTAAGGGTATACTTTGGCAAGGAGGGAGGCAAAGTATGTCTCGATGTTGGCGGGGTCTGGCTCGCTGTAGTATTATAGCATCTTCAGGTCGACTAGTTCCTACAAGTAGACCAACAAGGTGCTCAGCTCTTTCTCCAGCAAAAGAGCACTTTTGTGTACTTCCTCGATGCTCTTCTTCTCCTATTTATTATCAGCGTATGTATTGACAACTCTTTCCTGCAGTCCTTCAAAGGCTCCCTTTAATATATGGATGAAGGCCCGGACTCGGATGATTTCTGCTGTCCTGAACTTGGTTACTCTCCTCACGATAGCGAACTACTGCTGTAAATATTGTATTTTTGATGGTGCGGTTTGCAGTGTTGATTGTTGGAGGTTGGTTTTCCAGTGATCAAAGATGTCGAGGGAGTTCTGGTGTTAGGGGTGGTGGTACGGTGAGGTAGTAGTCGTGGCGGAAGGGCAGTTTTTAATCTGCAAGCGGGGGTCGGTTGTCGTCTGAATCTATTGAGGAATCGTAGTCGGACATGAGTATTACTTATATTAAAAATATCCTTAGTAAAAGAAAGAATGTTGGAATAGAGGCATCTAATGAATATTCAAACTGAAAAATATGAGTATAGTACCGATCGAAAAGAGAAATGTATGGATGCGGGAGGGTGATGTTTATAAGGAAGGCATATCAATTATTTATAACAATCGAACCTCATGCCCCCAACTCTTACCTGCCTATTTCTGCTCTGTCTTGCCTTCTAATGCACCCTCGCTCAAATCTGCTCTTCGGGCCAGTACTACTCAACCTCTCTCGCAGCATGCCTCACCTGCTCTTCAGGATGTTCCTAGTGCTGCGATTAGTCACTATGCACCTCTTGTGCTTCTGGTACTCTCCCACTAACTCTTAGGCTATGCCCTTCTTTCTTCTGGTACTTGTGTGCAGTGTCCCAACAACTGCCAGATATGCGATGCCTCGTTAACATGTCAGTCTTGTATGGCCAACACCTTCAACGTGAGTGGAGTATGCTTGGGCTGCCCAGCTGGCTGTCTGACTTGTACAACCGTTAACACTTGTACTCAATGTTCATAGGGGTATTTCTATGTATCGGCCTCCATCTGTTAAGCCTGTCCCATTGGCTGCCTGACCTGCACTCGTACATCTGTCTACAGCTGTTCTGCATGTTCTAGCGGATACTACCCATCGAATAGTTCGTGCTTAACCTGCGTGTCTCCTTGTGCAAACTGCACTTCTTCTTCTGCCTGTACTTCCTGCATGAGTACTTACTACTATACTGGATCTGCTTGTCTTTCCTGCCCCTCCAATTGTCTCTACTGCTCCAATACGACGACTTGTACAAGCTGTGCATCGGGCTATGCTATCTCTA